>Ga0209589_1007122_pt1 | contig 18149 bp, 9 predicted proteins | sample CowpeawhiteBW_FD_187525 | JGI IMG/M metagenome (GOLD analysis project Ga0209589, IMG submission 187525) | Root nodule microbial communities of legume samples collected from California USA - Cow pea white BW (SPAdes) (version 2) | ecosystem: Host-associated > Plants > Roots > Nodule | place: USA...
AAAAAAAAAAAAACGCCACAACCCTTCCTCTCAAACGCACACCACTCATCAACACAACCCACCTTCCTCTCAAACGCACACCACTCATCAACACAACCCACCTTTCCAACAGGTTTAAGAAAAAGCTACATATAAAATCAATTAAAATAAAAATATACACATGCATTAAAATAAAAATATACACATGTTGTCTAATATTAAAAAACCAGTATTACTTACTTGTAAAAAATGGAGAAGCCGCGGGAAAGGATGAACGGTGGGGAGAAGAATGGTGTGTGGAGGAGAAAAGGATACTCTGTGAATGAGAAAAGGATGGCGTGGGGAGAATGATTTGTGGGAGAAGAGGGAGAAGAGGGAGAATGAGGATGGAGAGTGTGTGGAGGCGTGGAGGCTTATTAGGTCAAAGATTCCAAGGGTGCAGGTGCGTGCAGGGAGGGAATCTGCTTTATTTGCTTTATTGGGGTGCGGGTGCAGGGGTTTTGAGGGTGCAGTGTGCTGAGGGGTGTGAGGGGTGCAGGGGTATTTGGGGGTGCAATGCGGTGAAAGAGAGAAAAAGACACAGTAACTTTTTTTTTAACCAGGGGCAAACATGGAAATAAAATAGGTTTTGGGGGTACAGGAGAGATTATTGGAGGTGCAGGGAGAAGCCCCCCTTATCATATGACTTGTATGTGAGGATTTGTTTGTAGGCTTCTTCTCATTTACAAAACTCAACTCTAAAAATATGTTTGCTAGAGCCCAATCTAATATCAGTTAAATCAATTATTTATTAGATAAAATACTTCTTGTGCTTACATTATATAAAATAGAGAAAAGTTACACATTTTGATTTTATTAATTTTATTTGAATTTCGTTAATATTTAAGATAATTAAACACACTTTTTAACACTTTCTATAATTGTTATTAAAAAAATTAACATTAATGTGTAATTGAAATTCTTTACTTTTATTTTTTGTTGTGTAAATTTAAAATAACTATTTTAAGATTAATTACATATTATTATTATTATCTTTTTTTAATAAAGGACAATCGCTAAATTACTAAATATATATAACCAACTATACCCTATCTAAAAACTCATTAAATGAATTATGAATATGATTAGACTATGTTCAAAAGATAGACAAACTGACCCAAATGAGTTGAAATTTATTCTGTAATAAAAATAAATTTAAATATGTTTTTGTCCCTAAAGTTTCAGTGAAATTTGAAATTAATCACTCTTTAAAGTTTTTGACCTCATTTTAACTAAATTTTATTAAATTTATATGACGTTTGAAGTACATTTCATAATAATATTTAAATTGTTTACACTGGATACATTTTTACTTTAATTTTAACTCAAATATTATCATAAAATACATTTAAAATATTAAATAAACTTAACAAAATTTAGTATAAAAGATTAAATCCACATATTTCTAAAAATAAAAGACTAAATTGATATAAAGTTTTAAAAAAGAACTAATTACAAAATTTACTAAAACTTAAAGTACCAATCACATATTTAACAAAAAAAAAATACTAAACTATAGGTGTTAAAAACAAAATCAATTAATGTAAATGTAGTTACATATTAAAAATTTAAATTTGTGAAATCTACTCTTACAATTGTGGTTTGACAATTAAAGCACTTAGGTGAGTTATGCGTCTGACACAGCCTTCATATTATTGAACCCAAACACAAACATTTCCACCACCAGTTGCTTTCGATCACTATACACACGTTCAATTCGCAACACACTACATTTTACACTTGTGGTAGTTGTACAATCAGGAATCACCTCCATAAATAAACATAAAAAAAGACATTTCTTCAGAACCCACGTGTTCCCATTTATGTTGCTTTATCATAATAAATTTTTCATTCAACCAATGACTATGTAGGCCTAGGTAGGTCCATGTTTCCATTTCAAGTTCGCATCTTCAATCACACGCATGTTGTTGTTGTGATTCATCACAAAAAGAAAACCATGACAATTTTCTTATTATTACCGGATAAAATTCACGCGTAACTGAGTTTTATCAGGATTATATTCTGAAAAGACTCGAGTGAATTTTATGTGATAATAAAAAGTATACACGGAAAGAAAAGCTTCTAGAAATTCATAGTGTGAGATTGCAAATGCTTATGTTATTTATATTTTTATATCAGAGGGGATCCTGAGTTAGCCCCAGTTGTTGGTAATTCATGTAATCAATGCCATTTAATCTAATACAACATAACACATGTTCTGGCAGCTCCTCTTGTTTGTTCCCCTGATAAACCAAATGTTACAAAAATCAGTTTAAGTATCAGACAAAATGAAATAGATTTTGGTTTATTACTCGTTTGTTTGCTTCTGATTTCATCCAAAAATTTGGTCCTCTAGTTTTTTTAGTCTCAATTTGCTTCCGATTTTTTAAAGTTGATGCAATTTAATTCTTTTCGTTAAATTTCTTGAAACGGATCCAGAATTTTTCATCAAAATTTAACTATTAATAAGGATTTTGCTTTGATGGTCTGATTAATATAATTCTATTGTCAATTTTGATAAAAAATCATTAATCCGTTTCAAAACATTTGAGAAAAAAAAAAAAAACAAATTGCATAAATTATTTAAAAATTGTGATCAAATCGAGTTTAAAAAAACTGAAAGACCAACTTGATATTTTTACGTGAAAACTGGAATGCAAAGAGTAGTTAAACAAATAGATTTTGTCATTTGAGAAACTCTTACCTGAATTGTGAGGCCAACATCTAGTGTGCAAATCTTTAATCTGTCAAGGAATGCTTCAAACCCTTTCCTGGATATATAGCTGAATCTATGCATATCCAAATCAATCTCAAAGTAATTTTCACCCTGAAAAAAGTTATTTGATTTAGAGGTGACTCTGCTAAACAATATCAGTAACATGACAAAAAAAAAGATGTACACATCTTTCTTCACATCACATAGCATGTTGCATGTCCTGTTACTTTTCCTTTGTTCTGAGTTGTAAAATTTGCTGTATGAACAATAATAACATTGTTCATTAAATGGTTAGAAATATCAAAGCGTTAGGTGATTGGAAAGAAATGTGAGAAATTAAAGTACTGCACGTGGAGGTCCCTTGTCTTTTATAGTGAAATGACACAAGAAATCCATAAAGATGAAACCAAAGAGTACACACATCAACAAGGAGAAGGAGCCCACAGAAAAAACTAGAACTTTACCTTTCACTTTTACAAAGTCCTAATTTCATGATATTCATTCATTTTTTTGTTTCTGAATTAACTGCTAGATAAACAAAATTTGAGACATATCATGCTGCCACTAACTGTCATCACTAATCACAGAATGAAATGAATGTGGACACAAGCAGGACCACCTTATCATTAAAGTATAATAACACCTATGCATGTATAGAACGTCACGTTCAGATTCTGTCTGTCATATTCAGCTTCAAGATGCTATCAAAATAATGGGGTGATTAAATGAGTTTATGCAAGCAAAAACAGCTTGGTTTTCTCATTCTGCAAGATCATTCAAGTTCAGTAGTTATATTAACTTATATCAGGTTTTTTTGGTTGAAAGAAACCATCATAATCAGTGTCTTGGAGGATGAGTCATGAGACAAACCGTGAAAAACTCATGTTGAGGACGTGAAAGAACAGGTTTTTCATTGTAAGCTTGCATAAGCTTCCTCTCTGCTGCACTCAAATGAAGATCTTCCAAGTTCACAACACGGCCTAAAATTTTCAACCTTTCCCTAAAGGGTGCAATTGTATCTACAGGAAAACCCTTTACCTTTTCAACTTCATCGTCCATCAATCTCTGTAGAAAGATGTAGATAGATATTGTTTCATCAGCTACACATAGGTCAGTGAAAAGAAGTAATAGAGCTTTCCTCAAATTAACAGACAAAATGGTAATTCAAATTAACAGACAAAATGTTTTTCATCTTTCATCAGATGAATCATGGTATAGAGCTAATACATCACACACTGTTGTTACTCTGAATCCTTTTATTTTGTGGACAATAATCTCAGTGACCAAGAAAATGTAGAGATGAAAACAATTTTAACAGGAATATTGAGCACTAAAATTTGACACATGAAGGCTCCTTCTTACTCTGATGCTTTCTTGAAAAGGCAGTGGAAGTTCCTTGGAGTAACTTTCCGAAAGTTTAAAGTACAAAACAATGCTCATTCCTTCACCATCAGTTTCTCCTTGAAAAAGTGTGGCAGGATAGAGTGGAACCTATATTCCACAAAACCAAAAAGTATAAGAATATGCAGCAGCAACAATTTCATAAATTGTTCTGTTGACAATACCATATTAACTAAAAGGCAAAAAGAAAACTAAGGATTAGAATTATACCAAAAAGTATAACTAGGTTTTAGCAATGCAGGAGTACCTGAACGTTTACAACTAGTATGGGAGGAAATTTCCCAGAGGAACTCATAACAGGAAGTTCCACAAAGCGAGCTATGTGGTCTACTTTCCGTGGGGACAAGAAAACATCTACACCAAATGGGTAATATGCAGAATAGTTAGGAGCAAAGTCTTTTTTCTTGTCCCTGCATAACAACAGCAAAGTCAAACGTTATTTTGTCTGTGAAACATCTTATTTTGACTTTAAAAACATTGATGCATTTATTAACACGTGGGAGAACATGCACTGTCAAACAGATTACAGACAAATCTTAATCTTACTTGAAATAATTTACTCCTCGAACTTTGAAAGTGCCTGCATCAATTTGTGACCAACAATCAAGCATTTTCTTCTCAATTGGACAAAAGGGTACTTGAGATCCTGCAATTGGTCTTTGTAGAAGCGTCTTTGAGGAAACTGAAAACAAGAAAAGGGAACGTAAATAAGAATTACAGCATCTGCATTTTCCTGGAAAGATGTTTTCTTTCCAGCTATTAGACACAAAAAGCTATTAAACATACTTAGGCTAATGTTAAGATAAAATGAAGCATAGAGTCACAAGAAAACTGTTTCAAGAATTTCAACTCAACTCACATAGAGTAGCATTCCCATGTCCTTCTTTCCATTTGAAGGAAACTTTTGTAGCAGTCTTTTTCCTTGCATTAGGAGGACTGGAACTTGATGATCTTCTCTTTTCAACAGAAGAAATGGTAGATGCAAGACATGGCAAACAATTGTTCGGAAGAATCCCACAGTTATCCAAAAGTCCATCATCCTTGTTGGAATTTGCGTCCACTGAGGAAATTTCGTCAAGGAACACTGGCTCACGAGGAGAATCAATGACATCTACACCAGAATATTGAACATCTGAACTTCTCGAAGCCTCAGAAATGTTAGCAAAATGTCCTGTCTGTAACTCCTGTTTCTGAACTTGATCTGTGGAAACTCCATGGTTAGCATTTCTTGAAGATGGAAAACTCAATGCAGACCCTCCTTCAATCCCATTCAGAGAGACAACATCTGAAGACATAAATTGTCTTAACTATAATTTTTAAGGTAATAGTATCTAAAAATCAAAGATGAAGGGAGCAAAATATAACTAAATTTAAAACTGAAAATTATACCATCAGGAACACTCTGGTAATCATCATCACAGTCAGAGTCAAATACTGCAACCGAATCAAACCATGCCTCTTCAATACTTCCTGTTCCTGTTGCCAAAATTTAAAATTAGGAATGATAAAAGCCAAACTAAAGCTTACAAGGGATTTCAGAAGAAAAAAATGGTTTCTGCAGTAGCTGTAATAAAAACTAGATGTTAGATTGAATTTATCTTTAATAAAGGTGACTTGGGTCTGAAATGATATTCCTAATGACAGAATTAACATTAATTTGCTTCAAATGTAAGTACTAATAATATGGATCTAAATCCAGCAACTAATGCTAGTTTTATGAACTCGTTGAGGCATATCATAAATGCACAACTCACCAACTACAATTGTGCTCAACCACCTACCCATAGACCTCATATTAGTACTACTGTTACCCACGAATTTCAACACCACTTTTTTCCACCTGAAGTCTTACTACGTTTATCCCAAGTCTTAGTCTGAAAATTAAATTTCAACTCCTCCCTTCATAATGAAAAAAGAAATAGCTTAGCTAAGCCTGCAAGTATATCACCAACTCAACAATATTGACAATGTTTTCGGTTGAAAATGACGATAATTTGCACCGATTATTAACATCCATTTCTTCGCAGCTTCGGATTTCCAATGACTATACCAACCTTTACACGCCAAGTGACTAACTCCACCAACATTTCCCAAAGTTCAAGTCTCCAACTACCCCAAAAGGACCAAAACAATTGTTTCAGACTCGCCACAACAGAATTCTAAGTTTCCGACAAAAATTGCAATTCAAAACAAAAAGAAAACCGAACATATATATGTCTGGTCTCTCATTTACAACCTTCACTCCCGAGAATCCTTTGACGGAAATGCAACCCAGAAGACGAAACAAAAGATTGAGAAACAAAAAAAAAAAAAAAAAAGATGCAGTAAAACATCAACCTTGGAAAGTGGGGTTGGCAAAGGAACAATCAGGCAACCCTGCCACATCAACCTTGTCCAATGATCCCTTACACAACCGTGAAGTAACTCTTCTCCTGAGTCCCTCTCTCCTACCCCTCTTCCTGGTTTTCTTCTTGGAAGAGCTCAACCTCCCTCCCACGCACCCTTGTGGAGTTGAAACACACGCTCCCATATCATCAACACCTTTGTCTCAGATCCCTCACCACCCCAGAAAGTTCTGTCATATAGACACCACCATGATAAGGAAAACACCACAAACCAAATAGAAAGAGTGAATAAATAATCAAAAGGAGAACTTCAAGAAGCTACCCGCTGAGGCTTTTTGTTGAAGTTACGAGAAAGACTTCCACTTTCTTTGCCCCCGTATCATAATGAAACCAATAAATAAGCTACCCCAGAGAAACAGAACACGAAAAATGAAAACAATAAAAAAAAAGTCAAAATTTTCATCCTTATAATGATTCTAAGAAAATAATAATAGTAATAATACGATACAGTGAGGGTAGTTGTTGTAGTTGGCAGGACCGTGAGGGTCCCGTGTGCCACGTGGCGTGAGATCATTAGGCGAACGTGTGGAAGAGTGGTGCAGAATGCAGAGATTGTGGACCAAGTTCTACGTTGTTGCTTGCTACTGTTCTTTTGGCGTTTATCTGACGTCGTTTCACACACTCATGTAAAGTTCTCAGTACCTTTATCCATGTCCGTATATTGCGTGTAGTCAATCCAAATCTGTGTTTGGAGAGCAAACCAAAGCTCACTGCGTTGAGACACCAACATTCATATTAGTACCCTTTTCCTCAATCACACCACCAACATGGGTCCCCTAAAGCTCAGGTTTTTATGATATATGTGCTGGATATGAATCACATTTAGATCTGTACCACCCTTTTATCACTTTATTTTCCTTTCAAATTCTTAATTTTTATTCATCAAACATGACATATTTGAATTTCTGACACTGATGTTATGTTATGACATTCTCCTTAACCTGATCTTTCTTTCTGCTAAAAAATAATGATCAGTTTGTGGAGATTCTAAGAACTATTTAAAAAGGATAATATCTCTCGTAATCGATATTTGCCCACCACATGTTGATTAATTGATTTTCTTGAACTTTTGTGGAAAATATCTCACCGTGTGATTCACAAGATCAAATTCATCACAGTGTTACTGTACAAACATGTTACAGTCTAGGGTTTCTCTTCACCACTTGAATTGCTATATATTACAGGAGAGAGAGAAATGATCAAACTTTTTCTTCAAAAAAGATTGGCCAAAAATGTCATTATCATTCCAATTCTTAATTAGGACAAATGGGTTATGTTTGGGGACAAATGAACCTCTCCTTGAATTGTTGTAATGAATTTTCACCAAACCAATAATGATATTTAGTTCCATGGTGACTAGCCACTGTTTATCTTAATGTTCAATGATTATGAATGAATCAATTTGATAAAGCAAGTTCCCCGAAAGAATGTGGAAATTTTGACGATGGAGACATTTTTATCGTCAACATAGAAACTTCACTATTACAAGTACACGGTTTCAGTTACATAAAATAGGGGAAAATGTCAAACAAAACTTCAACTTCAATTTCATAATGATCTTGGTTTGTCTCTACGTGCAATGGTGTTTTATCATTTAACTCATTTATAATGCTTTTTTTTTTAGTTTCTTTCTTTTTTGACTGATCTTATTGGTGATGAAATCTTATATATTTGACATCTCATAAGTAATATATAAATTAAGAAATAGATTGTCTAGAGTTTAATATTAAAAATGTGGAATCATCATATCATTGATTAACATGTTGTGACTATGTGATAATGATTAGGTTGGTAGAACAAAAGTTGGGCGTATAAGAAAATCAAAATATGATAACGACGTTCAATATATTGAAAGAAAGGCAATGCATCATTTATAATTTCTTTTGTGAATGGGAAATTTGATGAATCTTGCCATCATTACTTTATGAAAAGAATACCCTATTAGGGCAAAAAATATCATTCATGATTAAATTTAAGTTATTAAAAAGATGGTTCAAGAAAACTGCGTATAATAAATAGCATTGGAATGCGACCTTTCTCTACCACTTGATGGTTATTTATTAATCACCATAAAAGCTGGTTATATTTGTAAGCAAGGGTTATTTATAGCATTGGGATTTAACTTTTGAAGTTATCGCAACAAAATCAGCTATAAAATTTGTACTTGGTTTAAGAAAGGAATAAAAGAACAGAACGTAAATAGAAAAACAAGTGATTAAAAAAAAATGCTGAGTGAAATTTTAAATTATTTAATATGGAAGAAAGAGGAGAGGGGGAAAAGAATATTCTTTTTCTAGTTGTATAAATAGAAACAAAATAAAAATGTGACTTTCTTAATGTGTTTGATAGGAAGAAAATAAATAAGTGTAGAGTAACATAAATACATGAAAAAAGGATACAAATATTGTGAATGGAAATAATGAGAAATGGAGTAGATTCTACGATGTTTAATTTAAGAAAAGTAAAAATATAAGTTAATCAATTTTGATAAACTACTATTTTTCCTCACTATCTAATATCCACTGTGTTTGAAACTCTACCAAATAGAGTGTAAAATTATGCTCTTGAAGTAAATTTATAACATATAATATTAATATTCTTATCATATTTTTCATTTCATTATTTGCTTAAATAAATTTTTAAAATCGTTAAAATGTATTAATGAAATTAATTAATTATGTTTTTTATTGTTGTTTTTTCCTTTGCATAATTAATTAAGCCAATTACCTATTATTATATAAATCTAGGTTTGATCACTTCACAGAAGGCTAAAGCTTTATTATGCCGAAGCCAAACCAGCCTCTCTTTTTTATATATAGAAAACAATTTAGATTATACATTTTGTGGAAAAAAAAAACTTATTTAGTTAAATATCAAAATTTACTTCATCCAAAATGTTTCTCAATACTTGATTTTCTAACTAATTAAATAAAAACAAATAATCAATTCTATTTGCATAATTATATTAAGTTTATATAAATTTTAAGTTATATATTTATTTACTTTTTATTATATAAGATGTCAAGTTTATAAGTTTATTAAATAGTGAATTAATCCATGTCCTATTTCAATATACTGTTATAATATTTTAAGTCAGTTAATTATAACAAAAATAATATTAAATCTTAAAAATATTATATATCATATATACACTAATTAAATAAACTCTTATAAAATATAATCTACCTGTTTGTATCTTTGTCATGTCTCGAGTTTCAATTGTTTTAAATTCTATGTTTGATAATATGAACTTTTTTTTATGTTGACCTATAAGATAGGTGTACCAAAGTCTTTTCTTTAATATGAACTAGGATTTCCAATAACCTACTTGATGAAATCAAATTTCTAGAAGATAAGTAAGCACTGAAGTTTGTGTGAAGAAATAGGAAAAAAAAAAAGGAAACATTCAAAAATAATTAACTTCTTATTTTGGCCAAAGTGAGAAGAAAACCTTGATACCTCACATTAAGTAAATATTTCCCTTCTTTACATTATTATTTTGTAAGGAAATTAAGTTTGGTTGGTGCTTTAGAAAACGCCATTTACTAAAAAAAAAATAGTTTTCTTGGGTAAAAAAAATGAAGAGAAGGCTGGCTTAAAAGGTAATATGATAATGGTTTTTGACATCAATTATTTCACGATCTTCTGATAATCAAACTAGTGTAAAAAAAGTTTAATTACTCGTCTGACATTCACTCTGGTACAGGTGTGTGTCGTATTCACTTTTAAAAAAGTGTCGATTGCATCATAACTTTTGAAAAAATGTTTCAATTAAGTCCCTCTTAGAAAAAATTATTAACATCGTTAACGGCGTATCACGTATCGGTTTGTAGTTTTTTTTTTTGTTTTTTTTTTTTATTTTTTTTTTTTTTTTTTTTTTTTTTTTTAATTTTTTTTGCAAAAAAAAAAATTATCATGTGTAGGTCCCTAGTGTGATACATGACCTTGTTAGTGTTACGTATCAATGTCACTATCAAATCCAATTTAGTCACTGTCTAATTTAATCTTCATATATGTCTTCTTAATCCAATTTAGTCCTTACTCATGTATTTTTAAATTTTGTCCCAATTTTTTTAATAAATGAAATACTTTTTTAATTCATTTTTTTATAAAATTAAAACTAATTAAGTATAAATATTTTTATAAAATTAAGTATTTATATTTACGTTGTTTCTCTCCAATTTCAAACCAAATTTATTACTTGTATATTATATTGATTTTTTAATTAAAAAAATACTTTTTAACATATTACATTTTTGTATATTATTAACTCATGTTTTGTTAATTATTACTTTTTTTAAAAATAGAAAAATATTGTCTCTCACTAATTTTAAACCAAATTTTTTATTTGCATGAATGTTATACTAATATATTTTTTTTATTAAAAATGACTTAATAAAATGACTTTTACCACTAAATTTTAATATAAATATCAATACTTAATTATTGTAAAAATATTTATACTTAATTATTATTAAAAAATTTGTGTCAAAATTAAATGAGAGTCACATAAGTATGGACTAAATTGAATCATTAAGGCATATATATATATATATATATATATATATATATATATATATATATATATATATATATAGACTAAATTGATATGAAGACAATGACATTTGATGGTAATACTGACACATGGCATTGTCCTGTCGCATGACATTGACAATATCACGTGTCACACTAAGGACCTGACACATGACAATTTAAAAAAAATTAAAAAAATCACATACCAACATGTGATACGCCGTTAATAACTTTTGTCTGAAAAAGACCTAATTGAAGCATTATTTAAAAAGTTGGGATATAATTGACATTTTTTTAAAAACAAGTACAAAATTGACACATATTTATCAAAGTGGTTATCATTCGAATAATTAAACCTAATGAGACACAACTTTTTTTGTTATTCTTTTTAAAAATTTCCTCAAAGAACCAAACCCAGTAAGAGAACCTTCTTCCTTGGTTCGTTCTTGGAATTGATAAAAATCATGCTCAAATACAGGATTAATATCAACTCTAAGAAGATTCTTTAATGATGAAAAAAAAAAAACTTCTCTAATATGTTTATATGACAACATGGAATTAATTTTCTTTACGAGAGAGAAAGAGAAGAAAATAAAAGAATCTTTGTGGCATTTACTAAAAATCACCACAAAGAATATATATATATATATATATATATATATATATATATATATATATATATATTTTTAAAAAAAAAAAAATATATATATATATATATATATATATATATATATATATATATATATATATTACTGAAAAAAAGAAAATATCTTTTTCGTTAAATAAAGATAATATTATTAGAGATGATAATTTTACGAGATGATATAGTTTTGTTTGTACAAATAAAATGTTCATACCATTTTAATAAATATTATCTCCTTTTAATAAATATTAAAATCAAATTTAATTAGATATATTAAAAAAATATTTAACACTTACAAATACTTTCACTAAAAGAACTACTAAATTTTTTTTCAGTCAATGCCGGAGGATTATACTAACTAAAGATAAATAGATGCTTTGTTAGGTCATTTTATTGAACGTTTCAACAAAAAGTTGATTAAGTTGATTCGTTAATTGTGGCTATCTAAGTTGTTCTTTGTGCAAAGTTTTAAAAGGTGGTCTTAATCTTTGTAAACAATATTAAGACTCTCACTAATTACTAGTATCCAGAAAACGTTGATTAATACATTAATATTAAAAAAATTTGGGAATTTATTCTTTCTTTTATCACAAAGCGTGTTGAAATGGTAAAATATGCTTAGCGTGTAACTAATTAGGTGCATGGGCTTAACCATATTCCTCTACATATTCAAAGACAAAACGTTAGTTGAGAAGGAGAATATTTTTTCTTTGGGATGAATGGGGAGAATAAAATACTCCACTTTTAATTCTGTTTTCTTATCTTCTCTAATATATACAAAAATTAAGAAATGTTAAACCTATAATTTTCAATCATTTTAATTACTAAGTATATCTATCCATCACTTACATATGTGGAAAATGTTTAACAGCATAATAATATAAAATTTGAATAAATTGGATTGTTTAGTATAACAACTATAGATAATTATAATTGATTAAATAACAAATATCTTTTAAATATTTTTTAGATATTTTTAATTTATGCATAAAAGTTTATAAATATGAATCGATCTTATAAAATGATTTATTTATTTTTCTTATTCACTTATTTTTATATATCTTATAATTTTTCTAATTTTTACTTGTCTAAGTTTTAGAAAATCTTCTACAAATATATTTTCTTTGAATTTTCATCTACAACTCAATAATCAATTATCAAAAGGACAATGATATTATGACTCATATCTTTTGACTCTCATTCTTTATGTGTTGACGTCATTTAGTGTGTGTTATTAATTAATGTATCACTATCTTTTTCTTTGAAAGAATCAATAACTTACACTAAATCACGTCAAAAAATAAAGAATGAAAATCAAATAAATAGGACTCATAGAATAATTTTCCGTATAAAAATACAAGCAAAACTTTACAAAAATATCACTTTTTAACTCTCAAAAAAGAACCACACTACATTTTCCTATAAGAACACTAACATATGTTTCCAAAATATAAATAATTGTTTAGGATTACTTCAAACAACTTTATTATTACATTGAAAGGAAAATGAAGAAATGTTTTTAATAAATTATTTAGGAGTATCTTTTTGTTGTTAGAAAGATCCGAATCTTGGGGGTAAATTTAATTGTGTTAAATGTTAGAATGCATCGCAAATTGCAACTCCACTCATCATTAGTTTGTGCTCAGTTTCCAAAGGTGGCCCTTAAAAATATGTGAGAGTACTGTACTATTGCTCTTATTTAATCACTCTCTGCATTAATTGCTTTGACTCCATACATGCACGTATCCAATTTTTCTCATCTCAATCAACCTACATAATAATCATGAGAGCCTCAAACATTTGAATTTTCAAACCCTGCAACTAAAATCATACTTCCTCCTTGTATTCTCAGATATTTTATCCGTGTCACAAGCACTGATGTGCGGGATTAAAGTTTGTATATATTACTATTTTAATTACATACATGATATGCGACGAGTTTATTATTTAGATATTATATTAATAATATTTTATGATTAAGTATGTTTATAAACTTAAACTTAAATACAAAATTAAAATTTATCTTTTATCTTAAATTTTGTTATAATTTAGTATTTAAATTTAAAAAACAATGAATATAATAATCGTTTACGTATTATAAACATAGTCTAAATCATTGTATGTTGTATGATATGTAAAAAAAATTTAACGAGGTTGAATTAGGAGAATTTTTATTTATTTTTAAAATTTAAAGATTAAACTGAATCAAAATTTGAGATAAAAATAAATTTTAATTTTGCGTCAAAATTTAAGAATTAAAAATATATTTAACTCACAATTTTATTATTAATCAACATGGTAGAGCTATGTAGCCTTGTGTCTTGAATTTAGTTGAGAAACATTCATTTTAATAGATGTTATATGGATGGCTAAGTTGAAAACCAAATTAACTTAAAATTGTTTTGAAGCTTTGGTGTAAAAGGTACCAAAACTAGAAGATGGTGGTTTACCTTTCTTAATAGTTATAATTTTTTTTATGATTTTTCTTCTACGATGTACACTCCTTGTTGACTAACCCTTGGTAAGGATCAAAACTATTATTACCTTTTAGATGGTGTAGGATGAGGGCAAAGGTTAGATTATCAAAGTATAACATTTGTAAAAACATCTTAGGGGATAAATTGGAGCAATTTTATATGGAAGTAATTTGACATGTGATATCCAAGAATATTAAAATAAAAGGAGTAGAGTAAAGAATTGAGTCTAAAAAATATCTTAGGTGATAAGAAAAATTTGGAAAGAAAGGAAATAAATGAGTGGTGGGAACGTCCTTTATTACAGTTTGTCCTAAAAGAAAAGGCCTCAGAAAGAAAAACAAATGTACAACTGTATATCAGGAATTATTGATGGTTGAAATCCTCATCCTTTACCACATGCAAAGAGGACTCCCAGTACTTCTTTATGCTACTATTGGACACCCTAAACCTACGAATTTCACTTACGTGCCCTCAAACCTAAACACTGCGACATGTCAATAAGGAATGAACAAAACCGTGTACTCTAGGTAAGGTGCATATGGTTCAGTTTTAGTTTTCTTTTCTTTTCTTTTTCTTTTTTAAATCTGATCAAGAATAATAATAAGAATGTCACTCAATTAAATTTATTATTTTATCTATTTCAAATACAAACATTTATGCAAATTATTTTAAAACAAAATAGAAAAAAAAAACAATGTTGGTTGAAAACTAAAAATATATCAGTCAATCAAAATTTTCATAAACATTAACATTACAGTTATTTCAAGACAAGATAAATATTTACTGACCACATAAAAAATATCAAAAGGTATTTATCTTTCTAACTCGACCATTTAAATATAATATAATAATTCAGGTTTATAATGTTATACTATACTTCTAAACTGTATAATTAAACACATAGTAAACAATAAATCCTATGATCACATGATCATTTAAAAAATTCGTATGTATAATTCTTTTAATCAATTACTTCATGTTTGCTCCGTTCCAAGACTTATGAACCCAAAACCAGATAAAACAAGCACACTTCGTCATTTCAGGTCAAATTAGACTCAATTGTGCGGGAAAAAAATTGAACCAACAGATTCAATTCAGTCCAATTCATGAAAAAAATAACCCTTGGTAGTCTTTTTTTTGTTGAGGGCTTAAGAAAGGAAAATAAATAGTAATGTTGTGACATATAACATATTTAAGTTATAACTGCATACCTCTCTGAAGACTAAACTTGATTTGGAGAGTGTAAAGAAAATTGCATAGTCACCAATTCCACTGGACCAAACCATGAATTGCCAGCCCACTAAGATCAGTCTAACGGTGAGGAATTTAAGTAATTTATACAAAGTCTTCGACTCAAACTTCTACGTCTTCTTCATCGTATACATAAAAAATGGTTTGCGAACTAATAAAATATGACAATTACAAATTTCAAGGCAGGTCAACCCTTTGTACCGGCTGAAAGAGTGGCAATTACAGAAGTAATAATATATAGCATCCTCTTACTACTCCTCTTACTGTTTTATAATAGATAAGCATTAAAGTAAACATAAATACATTTAATATCTCAAACATATACTGCATTAAATTCTTTCTTCATTCAACAAGTAGGATTTTCAAACTACAGGATGAATTTTTCAACAATGAATATATTATTCTAAACCAAAAGGCAAAGAAACTACACACACACACAAATATATATATATATATATATATATATATATATATATATATATATATATATATATATATATATATATATCTCAAAGGCCGAGTTGTCATACATAATACAACTGCATAGCATGCCAGACTTAAAAATTATTTTATTTTAATCTAAAGTAAAGTTTCTAAAACTAAAAAAAAAGGGAGCGGTTTGATTATTAATGGCTGAGTGTTTTCAATCTCACTATTCTCTTCTGTCAAATACAGCATAACATAAGGAAAGTTGTGAGCAATGCCAATGATCGTGAGAGAATAAAATACATATTTTCAAGTGGCATTTTCCTCCCCCCTTAACTAAATATCTAACTTAATCAAAATATGATGTCGGAGCAAACAAATATTGTTCGGTAAATCACCTATTTTCACTGCTGAACACCAACACTTCTTGCATAATTATCCAATACACCAAAGAATATGGTCACACATTAGAAGGGGTTGAATAACAACTTGAAGGGCTCAAAAACTTAAATTAATTATGAGCACATCTTTAAATTTTCCATTAATTCACAAACCCTGTAGGAGAAAAAAGAAACTCATTCCAATTTACCAGATATCAGAGACGTAGTTGGGTAGTGAATCCTTCTGTTGCTCATTTGGTCTCAAGGCATCGTCAGCCCAAAACATTTACGCAACACAATAAAACCAATGCATACCACACTTGCTTCAAAATAGCGATTGTGCTCATTTCCTGAAATAAATTACTGATGAATAACAAGTATGAAATAAAATAAAGCTTCATTTTAAAACACCAACTGTCCACAGTCAATTCAGAAGAAAGAGGGAGGCGCGAGATAAGATCAGGTAGAAAACGGAAGAATACTTCAAACATGAGATTGTTTGTACCCATAAATTGTAATATCTAATGACGGATATTGCTCCTAAGGAAAATATAGACAAAAGAGAAAGGAGACAGATAAGGAATATAGAGAGAAGAAGATAACTGCAAATATTCACCATTTGCAGTGTATGGCAGCACATAAATAACCTACAGAGGCTACAGCTCCTAATGATATGAAAAGAACGGAATTTGTATGAGAGTTACACAACGTAACAGCTCAGCAAAAATAGTACATCGGGTAGCATATTCAGAGCACATTCTAAACATATCTTAGATATTATGTAAGCTTTTCTAGGTGCAAAAGATTTATGGATTTTTTTTGTGTTGAAGATGACTGGTCTTCTTTTGGTACCCCCTCACAAGCTGGAGGTAGGAAAATATCAGCTAACTCAAGCTTGGATAGATTGTTCACAAAAGTTTGGATGAAGAGATTTAGTTAACATGTCAGCAGCCAACTGATGCAATGAATCTTCTTGAGTCTTTGTCCACAAAATAAGACAATTGATTTATAAATATTTGGTTCACTCATGAAAAACCAGACTGGCAGCAATATGCATGGCACTTTCGCCATGGCAGGACAGAACAGCAAGTTTGCAACAAGTGACTTGAAGATCATTAGGATAAGTGAGCCATTGTAGCTCACAAGTAGTGGACGAAAAACCACAGTATTGGCTTCTGAGGCTAAATGAGAGACAGTGTTTCGTTTCCTTGCTTTCCATGAAATTAATGAATTCCCATGGAAGAAACAGTATTTGGTAAAAGATTTGTGTGTATCTACACAAGGGCCCAATTGGCATCGCCGAAAGCAACAAGATTAATTGGACGAGAGGTTTGACTGAAGAACAATGCTTTTCCTACACATCCTCTTAGATAGCATAAGACGTTGTTGGAAGCACAAATATGAGCAACGCAGAGCTGAGACATGAATTAAATCAGCTACTATGAAGCAAAGGCAATGTCAGGTTGTGGACTGGTGAGACAGATAACTCAACCAACCAACCAACTGAAAATATGGCAAATGATCTGAAAACAAATAATTTGATTCTTGTTGTAGTCAAAGAGAGCTATCCATGGTTGTAGAGGCTGGTTTGGTTGGACCTCAATAAACCAGAATCATGAAGAAGATCAAAACAATATTTTTGTTGCGATATTGTGATACCTATGGCAAAGTGAGCGACTTCCCCAAAAAATATTTCAACACACCAAGATCTTTAATCGAAAGTGGGAATGAAGAATATGCTTGATATTAGTCAATTCAGTAATGGAGTTACCATGATAAAGGATTGATCACTACCAAGGATGATGGCCCATGGCACATGCTTAGAAGAAAGGGAGTTCCTTGATCCCTTCCTTTGCTTTTATTTTCTTTAGTTTAAAATTCCTTTAAGTTGGCTTGGTT
>Ga0209589_1007124_pt1 | contig 18148 bp, 7 predicted proteins | sample CowpeawhiteBW_FD_187525 | JGI IMG/M metagenome (GOLD analysis project Ga0209589, IMG submission 187525) | Root nodule microbial communities of legume samples collected from California USA - Cow pea white BW (SPAdes) (version 2) | ecosystem: Host-associated > Plants > Roots > Nodule | place: USA...
AAAGTGTAACATTTTTCACAAGGCTACCGAAAAAAAAAAATCTGAACATGCATTCTAAGTGAATCTGTACTTGATTTTTGGTCATTTCTTTAGGCTCTTTGTGTGTTTTTTTTTCTTTGACTAAAAATTATTGTAAGGTTTGAGGTTTATTCACTTGCAACTCCAAAACAGTTTTGCTAAACCTAGAATGATTTTGTTATGGCACGGTGGAAAATTTGGCATCAAAACTATTCAACAATTTATGTTCTATCATTAAAAAATGAACTTTAATAAGTTTAATCTAATCTTATAAAATATGTTTATAAGGTAAGGTTTACATCTACTTATGTATTCATTTTATTTATAATTGATATGTGATCTTCAATATCGACTAGAAATAAAATGAGTAGTTTTCTATATATAAGTTTGGGTATTATGGTTTAATTATTCATTTGGTCTATGTTTTTATTAAAAAATGTCAAGTTGATCATCTATTTTTTTTTTAGTGTGGTTCGATTTGTAAAAATTGTTATAATTTGGTCTTAATTTTTGAAAAATAGATATAATTTGATCATTTCTATTAAATTTCTTAGAACAGATAAAAGAATTTCATCAAAATTGAAGTTATTAATAAGAATATTATTTTTTGTTGGTGTAATTAACATAATCTTAATGTTAAATCTGATAAAAAATCATTGATTCATCTCAGGAAATTGAATGAAAAGAACGAAATTGCATCAATTTTAAAAAATCATGACCAAATCACAACAATTTTCACAAATCAATACCAAATTAAAATTAAAAAAAAATCTGAGAACCAACTTATTTCTAAACAAAATAAGATACTAAACAAGTAATTAAACCTATTATTATATTATAATCACGCCTGTGTACTTCCTTTGTCCTAAAAATGAATTTAGTTATAGTCTAATGGGGCTCTTTATCAAAACCGCAATATTTATTATATTTTTTTTATGGATATGCATTGTATTCAATATATTTTAGAATGATACCATACTTTTATAGTTAATTTTTTTAACAAGTAGTATTTGTAATAAATAGTATAAGAATAGATAATAACTCTTAAGTAAGATTCCTCTAGACAAGTATATCTCTTAATTTTTATTTTAAAATTATTCAGTAACTTTATTCGTCTTTATAGATATCATTTTAATTATGCTTCCTACATTTCTATTTATAAGACTTAATTGCGTAAATTATTATACTTATAAAAATATTAATTTAATTAATAACAATAAATATGTCAGAAGTTTATATTTTTTTCCCTAAAAATATGATTATTACATTTATTTTTGAGCAATTATTTTATAATACAATTATAAACAGCGTCCTATAAAAACAGCATATTATTTTCAATTTAGGTGTTGTATATAAAAATGAAAGAGTATTAAATTTCAATTTCTTTCCTGATGAGGTATCCAGACGTGAGATTCCCGATGTGGGAAGCTTCTGACATTTGTGAGTCTGCAAATATGAAGGAATGTATGCATTTATACTGCAAAAGTGCAAACTGACAGAAAAAATGAAAATTGATTCTTTCAAAACAAATTGATTTTATTTATGTGAGTTCTTTAATTATATTTCTAACAAATGATGTAGGTAGAACTTCTCAAGAAGTGATAATTCTCTGAGAAAAACCTTTTTAATTTATTATTTTGTTTTGTCCCTCTTCCTTTAATAAATATTTTCTTTTTCACTTGATTTTGCTCCAAAACGTTTTCTAAATAATATAAACATAAACTCTTTTTATATGTAAATTGTAAACCATTATTATGATTTCAATTCACTTCAACTCAAATAATATATATAATGTAGCCATAAAATTATTGTAGGGGAGAAAAACTTGAATAGTTCATGAGTTCGTTGTTTCTTGTAATACCTTAATATTAAAAACTTTTCCAAAGAGAATTTCGAAAGCTTTACAAAGGAAGAAGTGATTAAAAAAACGTAATATTTAAACGAGAGAACACAATCACAAGCGTCTAAAAATAACTTTATGCAAGTTTTTTTGGTTGTGTAACAACATTCTTGGTTTTCCGAACCAGTCAAAGAACAAAAACAGCATATTCCAAACCATGTTCCTTCCAAGAAACGAAGGGCAGAGAGTTAGGTTAAAAAACGCGTAACTCTCAAGAGTGTTGAACATCTTTCACTTCCAATTTCGATCACAAAATTATTGATTGAAAATGAAAATACGAAAAGCCCAGAAACTCCTGAAGCATATTTGTGGGGGCAGTTTCTTAAATGTACCAAAACGAACGATGGAACCATTGGCCAACACAGGAGCATGGACAATGCCAAAAATAGCAAAATCTATTCAAATGGAGCAAAGTGATAGCGAATATAATAACCCCAGATCCATACCTCTTATCGAGCAAGAGACAGAGATCTGTCACAAACAATGATGTGTTTCATTAATTACTGCTACATAAATACAGTTAGGTACGTGGAAAAGAAACATTAAACTCAGATTACATAACGAGAAATGGGGTGTTGAAGGAAGAACTAGAAAGAAAATGAAAGAGGAAGAAACAATTGATATATGTACGTATGTAATTGAATTGAAACATATGTGTATATATATATTTGGGAAGATGGCTAGAAAAGAGGTTGGTTGGTTGATGTTGTTGTTGTTGTTGGAAGGTTGGGTTTGCGTAGGACGAAGATAGAAGCCAGATCGTGGGACACTGAGAAGAAGGGTTGTGATGATGGTGGGTCTGAATTGTGTCTTGGAGGCACTCGTCGTGGTTTCTTTGGAGCTGGAGGGCACAGCAATGGGGTCCTTAGTTTTTGGGACGGCGATGTGGGTGTGTGGCACTCTTCTACGACATCCTCGTTCAGCATCTCCATTGTTGTTCCTAGGTCGTGTTTCAAGGTCCTGGTTGTTGGAACCACGGTTCGTATGGGCGTAATTGGCCGAAATTCTTCCAAGATTTGGAGACCCATTTGCTTCAAAAATGGAAATACGAAGGAAATGTATTCACTTTGGCTGGGAAATTGAAGAAATTGAAGAAAAAGAGAGAGAGAGAGAGAGAGAGAGAGAGAGAATGTGATGATGATGATGATGAGAGGTGATGAAAGAGAGATAGATATATGAGAGAGAGAGAGAGTGGAGTATGGAGATGTGGTGTGGGGTTACACATGCAATGATAAAGACGAAAATGGGAACTGGAAAAGAGTGAAAATTGCAAAAAGGGAACAAAAGTGACAAAACTGAAAAAAGGAAAAAGGGAAAAAGGAAAAAAAAAGTATGTTATACCAAACAACAAGGCGTGTTGCCATTGTGACTTTGTATGCTTCTCCATGTCAAGTTATTCACACAACCAAAACACTTCAAAGTGGAGATAAAATTTAAGAAATTTTCAAAATTTTTATAATTTTTTTGTTTTTGCAATTTTAGTCCTTTAATTTCTAAAAATTCATAATTTTGGTATCTAAATTTTTTATTTGATTTTGTTTCTTTAATTTTAAATTGTTTGTAAGTTTAATTATATGTACTTTTTTTTACTTTGGATAAAACACGGCAAGATTAAGAAAAAAACACTTCATGTTCAAGAGTACTTCTTTGCGGAATTGAAAAGGTAGAAATATGTTTTTAGAATTGAAAAAATCAAAAATTGTTTAAAAAAAGTTCAGTATAAAAGGTTAAAATTGCGAGAGAGAGAAAATATTCATGTTCTTAAACATTTTTATTGACAAACACAATATTTTTATTGCCAAACACAATAATCAATCTCTACAAAATGTTTCATCTCAAGAAATATTTTGACATAAATAAAATGTTATTATGTTTGAATAAAACTGTCTCTGGTGGAAAATATTTGTAGTCCATAAAAAACATTTTTTTTTAAAACTCATAATAGTTTTGATCTATGTTAGAGACTAATTCTTTGCCATGATGAATTCAAAGATTCACTCTCACACAACAAGTATTCTTATATAAACTGCCATAAAATTAAACTGTTAACTATATATTTAAAATAAAAACATAATTATCCCTAATTCTTGAGCTGGCTCTGTGAGGTCCATCATATATGAGCCATAATTGGTTCAATTCTTTTTAGGCCTCATGTTTTAAAATGAAGTTTGACAGATCTAGTGGCACACAGTGATAATTATTTTTAAACTGTGATTATTATGTTCCTAATGTGATGGTTTTTGAGGTGAAATGTTTATAATTAGTATTATAAGAAAAAGTTAAAAGGAACACACAACACAACCTTGTTTGATGACTTCATCTGACACAGAGTCACATGATTGCTTAGCTGCTGTTCATGTGGTGGCTTTGTCTTTCTTCCTCACTCAAACTCTTCTTTTCTTCTCATGCTTCGCTGTTCATGTTTCATTCAACCACCTTTTTTTCTCTCACTAATTTCAAGTCAACTTACTATTGCTTTTCACGTTCTTCTCTCTTCACTTTTTTTTCTTATTTCTTTTTCACTTCTCCATCACACCCACATATGCATGGATCACAATAACTAATAGAAAATAGAATATTTACTAAAGCTAATTATCGTATTTTACTTTATATTTTCATTGCTTGATTGTAGTTTCTTATGAAAAGACATCTCATTGGATTAAGAGAAAAAAAAATAGTATGTAGATGTAAAGCAATTTTATTTCACTTTTTCATCAATAAAATATTAATTTGTGCATTAAAAGATAATTTTTTGTCATGTCTTTTTTAATTTGTTAAGTTCTTCATACATTGTGTAATTTTTTTTTTCATTAAAACAATTACATCTTCCCTTTAAAAATAGTATACAAATTGGTTTTTTAGTCTATGTATTAATATTTTTTTACTGGTGAAACACAACAAAGTAATAAACTTTACTTCTAAGACAATAAAGTGTAGAAATTTTCTTTTAAAAATAGTATAATTCTTTTAGGGTTAAATATGTTTTTGGTCCCTCAAGTTTCAGTGAATTTTGGAATTAGTTCATCTTCAAAACTTTATACCAATTTAGTCTTTTATCTTTAGAAATGCGTGTATTTAGTCCTTCTTACCAAATTTTGTTAAGTTTATTTAACATTTTAAACGCATTTTATGATAATATTTGAGTTAACATTGAAGCGAAAATGTGTCAAACGGTGTAAACAATTCAAATACTTTCATGAAATGCGCTTGAAACGTCAGATAAACTTAACAAAATTTGGTTAAAAAGACTAAATTCACGCATTTTTAAAAATGAATAACTAAATTGGTCAAAAGTTTTGAAGATGGATTAATTCTAAATTTCACCGAAACTTGAAGGATCAAAAACATATTTAACCTTTTCTTAAAGTATATATAAGTTCTGGTGGAACACACTGTGAAACAATATATATGAAGTAAATTTATAACTTTTGAGTGATTGTTTTATATTGGTCCACTTAAAATTATAACATGGTATGTGTATCTATCCGGGATCAGCTGCATCACTTAAATTCTTAAATATTAAGATTTTGTGTTCAACTACTCTTTATTATATAAGATTGGTTGATTAGTGAATTTTTAACTCTCAATTATCAAGGTGTATATGAACTTAGTTTCAAGATGTTGAAAGTGGGGTACGAAAGGGTTTTTTTTTTTATTGCGATGAATATGTTGTTTGATTCAAAAGCGTCAACCCATGCACCTTGGAATAATAGTTTTGTTTTCACATGAAAAGATGAATAAATAATAAACAAAAGAAAAGAAAAACAAAATTATAAAAAATAAATATGGATAGGTGAATAAAAACATCGTTATTGGGTTTAAAATAAACCTGTGCAAGTCAACTAAACTGCATAACAAATCCCAAAGATAATCATAGACATGTTTTTTAAGCATTTATTTAAGGTATTATTAGGATAATCATAGGTGCATCGAATCAATCAGATATGATTAACTACGTACGTTTACTACTGCACTGGTAATTGACTAATTTGGTAAAATCGTAGCAGCAGATCAACCTTGGTAACAACGTTTCTCGTTATTCCTTTCCCTTTTTTTTTCATTTTTTTCATTTTTTTCTGCTAACATATTGTTTTGTGTTTCATAAGAACTACATTTCTTTTCATATATATTTTTTTTCTAAAACACAATCTCATCATACTAATGTCATGCATAATGTTAATAATAATCATTCATGATACTTTCAAATAAATAAATATTCATAGAAATATATGTTATTTAATAATTAACACGTATAAATTATACGTCTTTTTTTATATATGTAAAGATTATATTATCCTCTCATTTTATGTTAAAATTCACGCTCTCTTTTCTTGATTATTAATTGCTTATAAATCACTGCACAAAAATTAGTGTATATGTGTGTGTATATTCATCATAAAACTCTCTCTTCAATTTATCACTAGACATTGGAAGTATTACATAACATAATATATAGTTGAGTGGAAGTATAAGGTATCTAGCTAGGTATCTTTGCATTATATTCCTTGCAGCCAAAGATTAGTGTTGACTACCAATATATATAATTCAAACTATATAGGAGCTTTGCTTTAGATCCAAACCAAGTAATCATATGCTGTATTAATAAACAAAAGCTGCTTAACTCACATGAACATGTTTCTTAAACCATAGTTTTATAGTGACAGAAACTGTCATCATATTATAATATATATGTCTTTAGACGTCAAGACATATGAAAGGCTATACTTCCTCTGGTGAAGGCATGGAGTAGTACTGCTTCTTCAAGTTTATGAGTAAAGAGAGATATTGATATGTTTTTGGCTTATTTTTTTAATGAATATTTAAAATGAAGTTAAGCTAAATTTATGATTAAATTAAGTGTTTTTTTTTTGTATGTTTATGAAATTATTAAGGAAATCATTTTTATCTTTCCATGTATATTTGTAGGCCTGCCATGTATAGAAATGAAGTCGTGGCTTCAATATTTTTCAATAGATATGCATGAGATAAAAGTCTAAAAGAAGAAATTCATGTATAATTGAGAAGAAAATTTGTAATAAAATTAAACTCTAACTAAGACATTAACTACTACATATTCACTAACACGAAAAAAAAAATCTTTTACGTCCAACACTTTTGGATTTTCACGTTTGGTTCAAATCAGATGTAGAATTGAGAGGCGTAAATTTATGTTTGTCAAAAACATATAACGTCTGGTGCAAACAACTAGAAGTGAATTTACATGAAAAAAGGGTGTTTTGGGAGGTCTCTTGTCGCACACCACCGTAGATGGTGATTCACGCAGCCACTGCAGTTCAAAAGAGACTCACCGTCACGTTGCTGCTACCGTTGGAGACCACATTGTCCTTCGCCATCGCACACAGCTGCTGCAAATTGGAGGGTTTCAAGCTTTCGAAAAATGAAAATGGATGCAAACAAACATGAGGGCAAACGCAAAATGGAAACAAACGAGAAACATACATTTGGTAGGTTTGATGTCGTCACCTCTTTCGAGCACTCGTGCACAGAGATGGAAACATTGAAGAAGAGCATCTGAAATAAAATATTTAACGTTTATATATGGTGTGCCAAGTTCATATATAAATATCACAATTTATGTCTGACTGTGTATAGTTAGATGTAAATTTATGTTTGGTTCGACTCAAACTTACAAACTTTATGCAAATCAAATGTAAATTTACGTCTAATTGTATATAGTCAGACGTAAATCATAATATTTACATCTAACCTTGGGGCGCCAGACATAAATATTGATTACTAATTTACAAGTATATCACATGTAACATCTTAGACGAATATTACTTAATAAAATAAAAATATAATTGAAATTAAATTCAAGTGTTTGATATTATTCTTAAAACGAGAGAAAATTTGAAAATTATTTTTAAGAGGAACTAATTACAATTTCTTAAGAGATCATAAAAACATATTTAATCTAAAAATTTATAAGTGAAAAGATTTGTCATCTTTAAATTTGGATCTTTAAATTAAAAATAATCTATTATATGTTTTCGATAAAGAATGCACACAAATTCAGAATATAGAATTTAACATTGACCCGATATAACTTAAATAAATATAAATATTAAATATACGTAAAATTAACATTTGACCGAAATTAATATTTAGAAATTAAATTAATATTTTTTTATAGACTAATAATTATTATATTTGTTCTTCTTCGTGTCACCGACTATGACTTTGTACTTAATTCATTTATTATTTCATTCATTTAACGCCAGCTTAACTAATACTATGTTATAATAAATAAATAATTTTTATAATTTTTGAGTCCCTTAGGACAACTTTACATTTTTATAATAAATCAATATTAAAATTACAGCATTTCTTATAGTGTAGGTTTAGCCACTCGTATTTATTTTATAAAAATATATATATATATATATATATATATATATATATATATATATATATATATATATATATATATATATATATATGTATTAATTATATTAATATTATTATTATTATTATTTTAAAAGGTCACCTAACAAGGGAATAACATATTATCCAAAACTTTAATTTAACGTAAAGGTGAAAAGGTTATCATAAAACAATAATTTTTTTGTTGAAATGTTCAATGGGAGAAACCGATGGCGGGTTGCCTAAAGTTCAGTCAATTTCTGAGAGTGCATGCAATCTTCAAAACTCTAGAAATTGCAGCCTTATACTTTCGTTTTCCTCTCATTTTATAACACTTTTAATTATTTTCCTCCACACTTCAAAAATAGTAATAAAAATAAAATATTCAAAACAAAAAACATATAAAAATAAAAACCAGTAACAACATCAATTGAATAAAATACACGAAGGAATTTCTAATAAGCAAACTTTATATATAAATTGATTATTAACGATGCATGTGTTGAAATCTTCAATGATGGCTTCTAAATTTTAACTTAGAAAGATCCAAAGTGGTGCCTCTTATTTTTGACTCCTTTGAAACTCTTATAGACATTTAGAAGAAGTTTATGTAGTGTTTTGTAGTTAGCAGCATCACCAACATTTATAGTTCAAATGTCACTCTTTTTTGTAGGACATGTTATTAATTCCATACAAGAGTGGTAATCAATCCTATCATATGTGTTGGAAGTTTCACATGGACTAGATAAGACAATTTTATAGTATATAGGTAAGTTGCAAACCTCATCTTACACGTCAGTTTTGTGGGGTTGAATTAGGCTTAAAATATACTTCTAACATGGTATTAAAGTCATTGTTTAAAAAAATCTATCCTAACGAGATTTTTTGGACATTATGTTCCACTCGTTATACTGCTAATGGACCACCCATTTCTAGACCCATGCACGAGATGTATATACAAGGAGGTGTAGTTTAGAAACTTTTCATAAATTACTAATTTAACACGTTTTAATCTTATAACAATTTGTAGTATAATAACTCTATCAATGTTGTCCAATGAATTATCTTTAACAAAAATATACTTTAATTTAGTGGATTCTTATTTCCATGCTAACTTATATCCTTACCATAACTTTCATTTTTATTTTAATTATTTAAAATTTTAAAAATATTACGAGAACAAATATGTTTTTTTAAACGAGAAAAAAAATTAGAAGAATACATATTAAAAATTCAAATAAGAGACATTTAAATCAAAATGATCAATTAAAAATATTGAAATTAATTTTTAATAAAAACTACAAAGTAGTTTAAGGGTGAATAATTTTTCATCATAAATATTTTATATTATAGTATCTTTATTTGTTAAAAAATTAATAATAAAAAAATTTAATTTAAAAATTAGATTTCCAAATATCAGTTTTTTTTTCATTTTATTCTTTCTCTTAAAATAATTAAAATTTCAACTCAATGCTCCAGAAAAACTACATTATTAAAATATAAATTGAAGGGATGGATTTTATGTAAAACCCTCTTTTTGTGCCCTAAAAATTTAAAGGGGCCTAGTCTCATCGGTTGGGTCTAAGTACTGGCCCATAGGGTGTCCAAAGCCCCTAAGGCATCCTAACCCCTTTTATTTCTGTCTTTCTTGCCAAACAGTAACTTACCTACTCTCCTTTTCCTTTCCCAGAGCTCTGTTAGGGTTTGAAGTTCAATCAGATTCAAGTTTAGCTCGACCTCGTTTATGCTCACGTAAGTGGTTCGTCAACTCATACTCTTCTTCACTGGTTTGGTTCTTCGTAATTACTGTTAGGGTTCCTTGTAGTAATCTCGTACCCCATTTGTGTTAGGGTTTTCAGCTCTTAAATCTGCTTCGGGAACTTTCGTACTCATTCACTTAAGTGTCGAGGTCGTTTGGTTAGCATTTTCCAGATAAGGGAAGCTAGGGTTTCACGTTGTTTCTATTTTATGCGATTAATGTTTTGTGAAATATGAGAAAAATTTGGGGAAAAACGTTAGTTTTTGGTATATTTCTGAGTTAGGGGTTCAAATATTCATGAAACTGTGATATTACGTTATTTCTCGTATTCTGATGCGTCGCGCAGTCGTTGGGTGAGTTGACTTAGTCGCTGGGCGACTATGTATTTTTCTGATATGCGCAGTTTTAGTAAAATTGACTTTCCTGACTCATTAACAGTTGGATTGAGCTCAAATTTGGACATTTGGTTCATAACATGCTATTTTGTGGTTTGATCGGTTGGATCGTCGATTAGATGTCTGTAGCTTGAGAAATGTGTCACGCATTACTGCAGTGATTTTGATTTTGTGATAATAAATTTTCTTAGGAATTTTGGTGTAAGAATTATGATTGTGTGTTGCGCTTGATTGTATGGAATTGCAGGTACTTAAATGTTGACACTCATTTATTTGGGATGAATACTATTTTGTGATATATGTATGTCTTGGTATGCATTTATAAAGTATGAGATGAATGAATTTACATGAGTGATGTGATTCATGGATTGTGAATGATGAACTTGGATAAATCTTGGCATGCGATTTCAATGAAATGGTTGGTTATATATGTGGTCATGAATTCGATATGAGCAATAATGTTACATTGATGGCATGATATTGGTATGAGGTGCAGTTTTATATCCCCGAATTGGGAAGAACGGGATGGTATGAAATCAACATGGATTATGAATGAGAATGAGTTACAAAGGATAGCGTGAGGTGTTAAATGCATGATCAATATTATTTGTTTGTTTGGAATGTGATTAGTATGTTGTCAGTACGTAAATCCACGAGTCTTTAGGTGAGGCTTCTTAGTGGTGCTTCAGTGGTCGGGACGTAATTCCATGGCCCCTATTAGTGGGAGTCCATGGTGGTGCCCCATTTATATAATTTGGTAAGGATTCAAGGTAAGGCTGCATCCTGACAGTCAGTCTCACTTAGAGCGGACTGACTCATGTTGTAGGAGTAGCAAGAGGCCTGAAACTCCTCATTAAGGGCTAACCTTGTGTGGGGGAATTGAAACATTGTAACACTTGTAACACTTAGCTCGGGGGTGAGCAGGGTAATCCACCACAAGTGCAAGCATCCGCTGAATCCGACCTGATTATATGTAATCTGGATGAGTCGAGTTTGAGTCTAGTGTATTGCTTGAGAAGTCATAACATGATTGGTTGATGAATACTGTTTTGGATTGTGTAATAGCATGTGACTGCTTGATAAACTGTTTCTACTCTAGCTTACCCTGTTTGCTTGTTTGGTTGTCTTGTATGTGGTTCTTCTCCTTCAGCGATGATCATCAATTTATTGATGTGAGCAGATGCGAGAAGCACCCGTGGTCAACAGGGAGTTGACAGTTCCGCTGCATCTGGGCTGGATTCTACTGCTTTGGACTTTCTTTTTAGGGCTATGACCAATGTACTCGTCTGTCTTTTAATTTCCTATTTTGATTACTGATGAACATTGTATCTGGTTTAGTTGTGACATAGTTGTGTGCCTTAGTTATTGTATGGAGTAGTGTTTAAACTCTAGGACTGTGTTTCTGTATTATCATATGTGAAACTTCTTTTAATCATGATTATAAATTAAATGGATTGTTACATTTTATATAGTTGTGAAAAAAAAAAGCTAGTGTATTTTATAGTTTAAAAAAGAGTGTAATTTAAAATAAAAATATACTATCACAACCATTTAAGCATATCCATGAAGACAATAATTAAGAAAACATAGCGAAAAAGGGATAATGATGTTGATCTATTATATGATGCTGCCTCCACTCCCACTTATATCTATTTCAGATTCATTTGTCTACACTTTTCATAACCTCTAATCTCTTCCAATAAATAACATTCATTTTGGTGGCTCATACCTCACATTCTTCTATATAATATTCATTCTTTGTCTTCTTGTTTTAGTATTTTAAAATTAATTTGACAAATACTATTTGTTACTAATAAAAATATAATAATGTTTAGAAATATAAAATCATGAAAAATGTTTATCTTAACTCTTGTATTAGAGCATAACTCAAGATCTAAAACCTGATGTAATATGGAATGACTCAGATAAAAACAAAATTTCATGATTATCTAATATCTAATATAAGTATAATTGTTTCTGATTGAAGATATAGATGTTAAAAATCCCAAATATTCAAAGATGCAAAGGATCTATTTTAAATAATATTAACTTAAGCAATATTTTAATCAACAATCATTCAGTAATTAATATCTTAAGTATAAAAAAATATCGCCGGTATTTCAATCCAGTTATGACGGGCTTGATGCAATAAAGGCATTGTTTGATGGGCCTGGTTTCTACCGTACAGCTACAATTTATCAGAAAAATCATTATTCAACAAAAGTGTTTTCAATGTTTTTTAGAAAAACTCATCGATCACTAAAACTGATATTGTATCGTAATATAAATATAAATTATTAATCATAACTATAAAATATAATTTAATATAAACGTATTCATTACTACAAACGTTAATTACAGTGTAGTTTATATATAAAGTATTTAGGTATTATAAAATTTAATTATATAAAGTAAATACTCGTTGCAAAAATTAAAGGTTCAACTAAGTTTATGTCTCTACAAAATTTGAGTATTTTTAGTTTAATCACTATTAAATATTGTTAAATTTTGTTGTTTAGTAAGTACTCGAAATTTTTATATTTTTCAATAGTGTCAATGTTATTTTATTTTTTCGTTGATTACGTGATATACATGTTATGTTATCATGTCATGTTGTTTCCTTGTTATTCAATACATTTTTAATGAAATAATTAAAAGTCACTTCTTATTTTAGTTGTCAATATTATTTATAATAATTTTAAAAGTTCATATTTGTTAACCCATGATGACGACTAATCAAGATGATAGCCACGTCTAATTAATAGAAAAAAAAAATAAACAACAAGAACATAATTAGAAAAAATTAAAGTACTTTATAGATAATTTTTTTAATAAAAACTCAATTTAATTTTTTTAAAGGACTTAAAACTTAATTAAATTTATATTAAAATACTAAGATACGTTTAAGTGATAAAGATACCAACATATCATTCATGCATGTGGAACTAAATTCAATCTTTTAAAATAAAATATTAGTTCTAAGTTTTGTGAGTGAAAATAAAAAAAGAAAACTGGTTTAAAATAAATAAAATTATCGAACTCATGCTTCAAAAATAATTCCCTTCTTGTTAGAAATGGAATTTAAGTTTAATTTAACTCTACAAAATCGATTTGTAAAGTAATGTTTGCATCTTATTTATATATATATATATATATTTTGAAATTACTTTATCTCTAGTCGATGTAGGACTTCCAATACGTCTAGTTTCTTGCTTCGGTTAATATATGTTGATTTTTAAGTTATTTTAACACCTTGTGGATAGCTTTCTATATTTCATAGTGCACCACTCTTTTCTTTTCTTTTCTTTTATCCGGAAAGCCTTTTAAATCCCTAAAGGTGAAATAGTGAACTCAAAAATGGGACTCCTTCTTCTTGAACTTCCATAATTTCATCCTGTATTTCCATATATTCAAAAATTCTAATTCCAATTTTAATTTTTAATTTAAAGTTTTCATTTTTAATTTTAAAATGTAGAATTTGGAGATATTCCAAAACTACAACCCAAAATACAAATTTATAATTTGAATTATACAATTTAAAATGTATTTTATAATTAAAAATATATATAAAATGAAGTGTGATGGGGAGAGGACATGAGGAGATGGCATGAGGGAGAGGGCATAGGAGAGAGGAGTGCCGACTAGAGGAAAAAGAAAGACATTAAATAGAAAAAGATAAAAACAAAATAGAACAAATTTTAAATATAGAGGAAGAAAGAACCTGATTAAAAAAACAAGAGTATCAATAATACTTTGTCACACAAAATTATTTTATACTCATTCTTTATTTTTCTTTATAAATACTAACGTTCATTTTCTAAAAATGAATATAAATGTGTGTAAAAGTATTATTATTCAAAAAATAAATAAATAAAAACCAACATCTTCGGTACATGTGAGTATCGAAAGTACTACTACATCTCAAAACAAAACAAATACCTAATCAAGCAAGGGCCAAAATATTAGATGTGAATGTGAAAACCTAAAACATAAGATCTATGATAGGGGAATATGAATCAAAGAACAAAGGGATAACATTCACATCGTACCTAAAATGCTCGTAGAAGGACAAAATTTAAGAAATGTAGAGATAGCTAGAAAAGGATGAACACGTTTAAAGAAAATCCTAAACGTAATTTTCTTTGATAACATTTTCATGTTCAATATTCCTAAAATGCATGAACTAGAATATATGAATTTAAATGAATTACTGAATTGATGATTATTTTATGGCCTGAAACGGTGAAGGAAGATTAGGTTACGTAAGTTAATTGGAGTCAAAGAGATTTAAAGTAACGGTGAATGGGACCCACTCGCCATAACAACCATTGACCTGTTCCTTTATCATTATTCCAACTCCACATGCACCTCTCACTGGGACCCACCCCTTGACTTTTTTTCACCACTTTTTTCAACAAAAGGAATCTAATCTTTCAACTTAGATCTTCCAATATTATTATTACCATTATTCATTACATGTTAGATCGTATATATTCTTCCCACCAAATAATTCAACTCCCATATCAAATCAAATAAATAAACAAATAAATGCCTCGTTTGCATAAATAAAAAACGGATCACTATATTTTCATTTCATTTCGGGTCAAATTTACACAAAAGTCCTCGTCAAATTTAGACGACTCCGTCAAAGTCCACACCGCAAAAGTTGACTTCCAAGCCCACTTTTTCCGCACTCCAGCCTCGCATCCGCCGTTACCGTCACGGCCGGACGGGCACTTCCCTCAAGTTTCCCACACCACGCCGTTGGCTAACAGGTTCAAAGGCCGAAACCACCGCCGGTAGCGGCAGGTAACGGCAGCGCGTGACGGTGCTCGCCCTCGTACGTCACTATAAGCATCTTCGGGTCATCTTGCGCACGCTCCACGTGCTTCCTCGCCGGACACCCTCTGACGGTGCTGCACTTGTAGTACCCACTGCCAAAAAACACAGCAATTCCCTATGAGAAATTTCAATTCTAGATTCCAATTAATTGAACAGCATGTAAACTACGTCAATTATTGAAGCCAAGTTTCAATTATGATTGAAGAACAATTATATGTATGTTTTCCCCTTAAATTAAAAATCGATTTTTTAAAGGACATTGAGATCTGCATTTGACTTCAACCCATTTACAAGGTGATGGAAGAAAGAATAGAATAATACCGAGGAAAAGGTGAACCCTTGATCGGTTTTTGCCCGTACTTCCTCCACGAGTACTCGTCCGGCGGGATGTCGGCGATCTTGGAACTTATCGCCGGGACTCGGATCGTTTGTTTAACGCGTGATTTCCTGAGATAAAAGAAATCAACATCAGTTTCTCTGTTTAATTGCGGTTTAAATTATTAATTTTTTTTAAAGGGTAGAGGGTAAAAACCTTTTCTTGGAGCAGTGGCAGGAGGGTTTGGCGGAGAGCGCGGCTTCGCGGCACTTTTTCCGGTGGGAGGAGGAGAGAGGGGGTTTGGCGGCGGAGGGAGGGAGGAAAGGACCGATCTTGCCGTCGGAGACGCTGGCGTCGTTGGTGACGGAGGATAAAAAGGAAGAGGAGGTGGTGGTGGTTGTGGAGAGAGTGAGAGTTTCGTCTTTGTTGCAGGGCTTGGAGTTGAGAATGGTGGGTTTAACGAAATCCAAAGTAAAGCCTTGTTGGGGTTGAGGTTGTGGTTGTGGTTGCGGTTGCGGTTGCGGTTGCGGTGGGGCCTGGGGTTGGGGTTGGGGCGGTGCACGGCGGAAGCGGGCGTGGCCGGTGCGGTTGAGAAGGTTAATGACCTGTTTGAACTTAGAGACGGTGAAGTCGGTGATTTCGGAGCAGTCGAGGTTGTTGTTGTTGGAAGAAAAAGAAGAAGAATTGCAGGCAGAGGGAGAAAGGAGGCGAATGAAATGCTCCATGCTTTTCAAACCAGCGGAAGCAGCTTCTTGTATTGCTAATTGTTCCTCCATCCTGGTTCTGGGAACAGGATCCACCATATCCAGTGCCATGAAACACGAACAAGAATTGTGAGAAGAAACAAAGGAAATAGGTTTTGGTTTTGGTTTTTGGTTTTGGTGTGGGAAGAGGAGAGGTTATAAAAGAGAGAGAGAGGGGTTGGAAAGTCAAACAAGTTTCGTGGATCCAAGGGCGAACATTGGTTGCAACAGAGGAAAGTACGCCACGACAAAGCAATAGTTACTGTGAAGGTCCAAAAGAGGTGTTGGTGGTGGGTCCCACTTTCCTTCGATAAGTGGACAACAGATAAGAAACCAGAACAAAAATATTTGTAAAAGCCACACATTACAAAATATCATTATGGTTAATACCATCATTTTCTTTTTTCTCTTCTTCATTTTCTCCAACTCAGTGTACTTCACAACCAACCACTGTCTTAACATTAACTCTTTTTTTTCTTTCTTAATTATACGTTTCTCTCTCTTTTTCTCTAATTCTACAACAATATTTAATTTTTAATAAAAATAAACTTATATAATGTAGAATATAAACTCTAGTTATTTCTTTCTGCAGGATAAATTATTCATTCAGATCCAGACAATGCACATGGTATCATTTGAACGTGCATACTGACATTATACATTGTTATGGAGTTTGTCAATTTACCAATACAATTTTATATTTAACTTCTATATAATCTTATTATAATAATATTGATGTTAGTAAATCAAATTAAATAATTTTTTTATCAGCATAAAATTAAATAATTATGAACCATAGGTTTTCAGTAAAGAATTATTAAACATGCAAGTTCTTAATTCTACTTTTCCTTTTGTCGAAAAAGTTCTTTACATTCTTCAATACTACTACGTTAGGACGAAGGAAGTGTTTATAAAAACATAACCTCTTAATTTCCATCTTTTGCAAATAAGATAGTCAACACTTTATTTATTTTTTCTACAAATATATCTATTTGTTTAGAAAAAATTATATTAATAAACCCTTTAAAATTTTATTTATACATGAAATAGAATCAAATCCTGATTTACAAATAATTTTTTTTTTTGTAAATGGTGATTAAAATAAAATTTTCAATATAAATCACTATTTTAGAATTATGTTCCCATTAGTAAATTCTGATATGTGAACAATAATCTGATTTATTTATGCAAATAAAATTTGAGAATGTTTAGTTAGGTAATTCTTTTAAGAATATAAGAAAAAAGAAATCGTACTACTTTTCTTATCGTTACATACTCAAATTTTTCTATAGTGTTTTTTTTGTATTAGTGGTTTTATTTATTTATTTTTTTACATAATTAGATGCATGATCACAAATAAAAAACACATATAAATGTCAAAATTCATTATACTAAAGTATCTAAGTTTTTGCATCATATACATTCTACATATAGTAATAAGTTTTATTCATTCATTATATTAAATTTGTTTTTAGTTGTATGTATTTAATCATTTTTACCTTCTAAATATTTTATTTATTATTTTCATTAAATTTAACTTGTATAACTTTAATTCCTGATGCGTCACCCTATTTACAGAGTGCGTTACATTTTTTATTTTAATTTCTGACTTGTTATCTGGTTTATGTAACTTGCGATTCCAGTTCTTATAAATTTGTATGAAGTTTCCACACAGTTCTTCATATATTTTTATAATTGTCTTCAAATCTGAAAATAAAATTGAGCATTCTCTTTAACCATATATATATATATATATATATATATATATATATATATATATATAATAAAAAA
>Ga0209589_1007129_pt1 | contig 18135 bp, 9 predicted proteins | sample CowpeawhiteBW_FD_187525 | JGI IMG/M metagenome (GOLD analysis project Ga0209589, IMG submission 187525) | Root nodule microbial communities of legume samples collected from California USA - Cow pea white BW (SPAdes) (version 2) | ecosystem: Host-associated > Plants > Roots > Nodule | place: USA...
AAATATCATTGAAACTTAATAAGTTTCTATTCAACTTCTTGGTAGAAGTATAATAACTCTTCTAGAGTCTTCAAATATATTTGTAGTACTATAAATAATACTAACATTGATGTCTTGCACTATCAAACAAGAGAACATTTTATTACTCTTGAGAATTGTATAAGTTGTTGCACTATCAATAAGACACAACCTTTGGTACTAGTGCCAACATCCGTTCTTCATATAAACGTAAATATCAATATGATTTTTTTAACACTCTCATAATCAATGAGGTGATCAATGTTTCCATTTGCTTTAGCAAAGAAAATAATTAAGATGAGTAGCATCCATATGGCCATAATCAGAATCACCATCTTCATAAGCAAAGTGTGTTTCTATGTTCTTCTCATTATTTGTAAGATGCTTTGGTGTACAATAAGTACAACTCAAATGGCCTTCACCACCGTAATGATAATATATATTTTCACACTTTTGGTGACAAAAATGTGTCTTTGAAATTTGCTTTATAAGCATGTCCATAATCAATATCACGATCACGATCATGAAAATATAAATTAAATATTGCTGCATTCACTTCTTGGGATTGGAGCAGAATCAATTTGGACAGGTTTCATGATTTTCTATCAAAAGCTCATTGCTTTGTTCAGCCATACAAAGGCATGAAATAAATTCATAATATTATTGTTGCATTCACGTATGGGAATGGAGCATATTAGGCAGATCTCATGATTTTTCATCAAAAGCTTTATTGCTTTGTCCTGCCAACCATACATAGGCATGAAATAAATTCATAATATTTATGAAATCTCTTTTCACAATATTTTTTTCATGAGCAAATTAGTTGCTTAGATGCTTTATTTCTTTATTTAATGGTATCCCAATATCCATTGCATTTAAATATATTTCAACATTTAAAATCCAATATGAGGAATTCTTCCTTGTAATATAAGGGTCACAAATCCAAATTTTGCAACATTTAGCGTGTTTAGAACTAGCACATAAAATAATATTAATAATAATAGTAATCATCATCAAAATAATAATAATAATCACTGTCATAATAAAATAAAAATAATAAGACGGAGATGAAAATTGACAAAGTTAAACAATTCTTATCACAAGAAGAAGAATATAAGGTAAAATTATAAATTGAGAAAGGATTAGAAAGAGCCTGGATTGAGACACGCAGAGCACTGTCGTTAGAGAGAAAAAGTTTCCACTAGTCCTCAATTGGTTGAAGCATCGTGCTGATAACGTGTTATGAAATAAAGCGAATAACAGAGAGAATAATAGATAATAGAGAAGAGAAGAAACAATAGAGAATAGAGAATGAGAGAATAGAGAGTAACTCATCTGTGTCTTATTATTGATAGGAAGAGTCCTATTTATAGATACAACATGTATTCCATAAAGGAAACAAATCAGCGTAGTCAATACAAATATTTACATAAAGAGTAATGAATCATATGAATATCAATCATATGAGTAAATATATCAAATCAATGGACAATCATTAATTCATAACAGTAATAATAATAATAATAATAATCACTGTCATAATAAAAATAAAAATAATAAGACGAAGATGAAAATTGATAAAGTCAAACAATTCTTATCACAAGAATAAGAATATAAGGTAAAATTGTAAATGAAGAAAGGATTAGAAAGAGCTTGGATTGAGACACGCAGAGCACTATCGTTAGACGGAAAAAGCTTCCACTAGTCCTAAATTGGTTGGAGCTTTGTGCTGATAATGTGTTATAAAATAGAGCTAATAACAGAGAGAATAATAGAGAATGAGAGAATATGGAGTAACTTTTTTGTGTGTCGTATTATTGATAGGAAGAGTCTTATTTATAGATACAAATAGTTAATTAGTTAATAAAAATATTTATATAAAGAGTAATGAATCATATGAGTATCAATCATATGAGTAATTGTATCAAATAAATGGACGACCATTAATTCATAACAATATACATATATATATATATATATATATATATATATATATATATATATATATATATATATATATATATATATATATATATATATATATATATATATATATATATATATATATATATATGCATATATATGTGTGTGTGATAAATAATTAAATGTGTTAGGACCATTATATCTTATTAGCCAATTTATTAAAGTGATTTAATTGATTATATTTATGGCTAAGAGTATCTAAATATCATGAAAATATTAATAGTGTAGATACCCATAATATTCTAATTTGTTAAAGGGACCAAATTAGGAATATGAACTGAAAGCACATATAATATTTCTATTTCTTTCTGTTCCTCCCCTTCAGAAGAAAAAATCAAGAGAGAAACTTCAAGTGCTCTACATTTTGAACACCAGATACCAATATCATCTTATCATTTGTTTTTTCCTAATGGTCAATCTCAATCTAAATATGCTTCCACATTAAATTCTTTGGGTATTAAGAACCGCTCAATTTACTCTATGTTTATTATTCTTTTATATTTCCATAATCTAACGTTAAAATACTTGTGCTTTAAACTTTTAGATTGTGAAATTTGTAAACATGATTATAAAATTTAAAATGTATTTTTAGATGTGAAAGTATTTTCTAGATCGTATAATTTATAAGTGTATTTCGAATTATGTAATGTAGAAAACATAGATTTTCATCATGATGAATATCACCTAAAGGGCTTTTTAGCTTGGGCCAATGCCTATGCCTATTTCTTTCATTATTGTTCTTAAATAAATATGTGAATATTTTATTTTGAGTCTAATGTGTGGGCTTTATTGAAGCCTAATTCGTATTTCAGCCCATGAATTAATCTTTCTTCACGTCTTCAGTCCTCCTTTTGGGTTTGCAAAGTGGTAGCCCAAATTACAATCTGCAGCAAGGATGCTTCAAACGGCTTGGCCTACAACCAGCAACCCAACTTCATTTTATGCACAATCCAAGCAAAGGAGATTCTCATTTTCCTTTGAAACGCGCACCCTGTACTAGGGTTCAGATTCACGCCGCTGGGTTTCACTCACAACCCTCTCGTGGCCCTTCATGTGTTCCACCAACAGTTTAGGTTGACAATCATTTCGCTGTCAGGATCCTCACCATTAGGACCTGTTTTTCATCTTTGTCATTAGGATCCTAGACGGTTTCCTTTTTCCTTCTGTTTTTGTGGCTACCCTTAATCTATAAAAGGTGCTAGGATGAATGAAATCGTGGTTGAGATTACTCCCCCCTCCATTCGTTAGCTCAAACCCTAAACCCTAGATAAGGTATTAACCTTGTCAGGTTACCCTAAACCAATGAGAGTTCCCCATTGGAACTCAGTCTTCCGCTGCCTGTTTGGTGGTTTTCCACCGAACGATTGACGATTCACAGCCTTGCGAGGAGTTTCCGTCGAAGATTCACTGAGGCTCACTCATCATGTGGTAATCAGAGTGCCGATTTCGAGCTTGGAGGTCTTCAAAGATAAGTTTCTTCACTTATCTCCATTTCTGATTTCATATGTCTTTGATTTCTGTCTGGTGCGATCTTGTTTGAGTCTATTTTCGCTACTGTGCGTGAATCTGTGTGCTTCCTCTTCCAATAATTTTTTTTTTCTTAAAATTGATTCGAAAATATTTTTTCTCAATGGTCTTGAATCAATTTCCTCGCTGTATAGATTTCTATTCTGCTACTTGATGCATGTCACAGTTAGGTTTTATTTTCAATTTGATTACCTAGCTTTAATGTTTTAAAATCCTCTGTTTTGTCTTAGGTTTTGTGTAATTTCGTTTCTATGTTCTGAATTTCATAGAAGTAGTACGAGTGTGTTGTTTTCTTATGTTAGTTGAGTTATTCTGTGTTCATGTTATATGTTTCGTGTTCTAAATTTGCTATTAGATCATTAGCAAATTGTTCTATAGTGCCTTATTTTTCACTGCTCGAGTTTCATTTCTCCTTATATTGCTCATGTTTCAATCTGTGTGTGTGAGTTTTCTACTTGCAATTGCCGCTTTTTGATTGCTTTGTTCTGTTTTGTTGCTTCATTTGCTGGCCAATGATTGTAATGACTGAACTACACTTATTCCACTGCATTCATAATATATATGATTCTGTTCAGATTGTTTATGTGGAAGTTTAGTTGGTTCTGGTCCACACATAGGCTGACTCTCTGCTGCCTTGTTTGCATCAGTCCATTGCTTATTTTTTTCCAGTTGAGTTTAGTGCTTCTATTGAGTCTTTGCTGCCTTGATTGAATATGTTATTGTGCTGAAACTCCATTTGTTGGCCAACTCTATTTGGAAACGTATCCACTGAGTTGCTTGATTCTGGTTATCTAAAATGTTGATGTGGATACTCAATCTGATATATGTGCTTATGTTTGAAACACCTTTCACTTAGCAGTTCTATTTTTTTAAATAGTTTTAAAGACTGCACCCGTTTCAATTCACTATGCTCATTGCTTTGAGAAGTTTATCAGTTTGAGTTACTATATGCAATCTGTTTAGGCCAATTATTTGAAAGCTAAGTTACATTTTTCTGGTTGTATGTGCTTAGCATAACCTTGCTCGTTAATATGGTTTCTTGTGATTGATGTTTGTGTGCTCTAACTATATTCATATCCCAACTATTTGAAGTAAAATCATGATGATATTTATTGATATTAGCAACTACATTGGTTTTAATTGTGTGTCTGCTTAATCACAATTTGTTGTTCTGTGATTAGCCTAGAGTGTGCATCTTATCATATCACTGCAATTTTATACCTCTACCTTGGTTGTGCTGGCCGTTATTTTCATTTCAACTCAAGATCTTATATGATTGATTCAGTGTGACATTGAACCTCTTACACTATCTGTATCATTCTAAAAATGCATGCTTTTGCTTCAGTTCTGCTTAGGCTATGTCATTGTGTTTTACTGAGTTGATTGTGTATTTGACTTATGGCCAAATTTTTGGATGCAAAGTCTGCAGCATTGCACTGAACTTCTGGTTTAATATGGTACTGTGAATCTAATGCATAACTTTTGTTGCCTAATTTTGTTCTTGGCTGAGAGTCACTCTGTTTTTCCTTGAGTCTCTTTCAAAAAATTTTAAGTTGAGTCATTTGCTTTGAACATGACTTGTTTTTTTTTTGTTAGCTGAATGAAATTGAACTTGAACTTTGATATAAATAGAAAAAGTGTGTAACAAGTGTAGCAAAATTATTTCAAAATATACAAGTGTGTAACTATATGGCCTTGTGATCTGATATAAATAGAAAAATAAATCTAGAAAAGAAAAATTGATGGCCTGTTGAGTGAAAAGAAAATGATGGTTCATTTCACAACTCCTTTAAATACTCTCGATGCCTTCTTCACTTGCTCACTATGCTTGTATGGGAGCTTCATTGAGTTTTGATTCTTTTATATTCATTTCAGCTGCATCTATCTTGTCATGTATGATTCAACTTGTTTGTTTTGTGTCTTCTTGATTTTAGTTTTGTTAATCTTGTTCTAAACACATTCCTTAGGTTCTCTTTGTGTGCTATCCTTTGTTGTTTTGCCTTTTTCTTGCTTGTCCTCCTTGCTTATTCAATTGAGTTTGTCCATTTAATTCTATCACTTGATGTTGTCCAATTCTTCCATTTGAGCTTTTCTTGATTTTGTTTTCTGCTTTGCTATTCTTATGTGGAAGAATTTGAGTGCTCTTGGTTCATTTGGCTTGAAACTCACTGATTTGGAAACTTTGTAGGTGATTACCTTTCTCTTGAAGGTAGAGCTGAAGGAGGAATTGTGAGGAAAGACATTGAGATAGCATTCCGAGAGAATTTTTTTTATTTCTGTTTTGATATCACAGAATTTTGTGGTGTAATTTTTTCTTATTTCAGTTTCTGTTTCATTTGGCTTAGGTGGAAAAATGCTTTACAACAATCCTAACTTTAGCTTGGTGTGTAATAGTTTCTTAATGTGTAGTGTGAGGTCATCAAGGGGTCCAAGTGCCACTTGATTCTTCACATAGGAAAAATTCTTGTCTAGTTTATGTTTTCCTGTTTTCTTGTTTTCTTGTTCTTTATGTTTTCCCTGTCCAGGTTATATGTGTGATATGCATGTTGAATTTATGTTTTACGTCTTTGTGATATGTAGGTGCAAATCTTTCAACACTTAGTTGACCTTTCTTTGGTCGTAGGATTTCACACACTTTGAAAGTTGTTTTTCATGATCAAAATCTGTGTTGCATAGAATTTTTACTGAGAAATTTTTGTGAAAGAAATTTAGAGATCTCTGGCTAGGAAAGGCTTGGTTTCTAAGCCTGTCCATGATACTCACCTCCCTTTCTTGGGAGCATCTCTAGAAATATTTTCCTTGATATTCTCTTTAAAAATTCATAAAGTATCTTACTGAAAAAAAAATTGTTTTGATAAGTGTTTTAAAAGTGTTTTGCAAAATGACTTTTCAGTCGTACAGTGGATTGCATTTAGGTAGTCATAATGAGGAAAAAATGCATCATACACATGAGAGTACATTCCCTTTCTTTGGTGAGGACATAAGTGCATTATCATACATATCTTGGGAGAGCGAAATAGATGATTTAGTGCATTCATTCCATCTTAGGCACAATAAATACTACTTTTGTAGGACATGCAAGAGAGTGGTGGGATTATAGGCCGTCTAGAGTGGAAAAAGGGAGAAAATTTCCCAATCAAAATTGGAGTGAGTTGAGAGCATGCATGAGAAGAACATTCATACCACCTTCCTTTGATTTAGATCGTGAGATAGAGAAAAAAAATTGAGATAACAAGAAGGAAGGAGGAAAAACTCACAATACTTCTAAGAGAGATAAGGGAGTTGGAAGAAAAGGAAAGATTAAGAATTCAAAGAAGAGAGCAAAAAGAAAAAGAAAATTTTGAGAAAGAAATGAGAGAGGAACGAGAAAAGCATCAAAGAGAAAGGGAAGAGATAAAGAAGAGAGAGCTTGAAGAAAAAAAAAGCTCAGAAATTAAGAGAGAAAAAGAGAAAGAGTATAAGTTGAGAAAAGAGAAGGAGGAAAAAGAAAGAAAAAAACGAGAAGAAAAAGAGAGAGTAAGACAAGATGCAGAGTTTAAAAGAAAAGAGAAGGAGGAAAAAGAAAGAAAAGAACGAGAAGAAAAAGAGAGTAAGACAAGATGTAGAGTTTAAAAGAAAAGAGAGATTGAGAGAAAAGAAAGAAAATAAATAACGCTTAAGGAAGTAGAGATACAACATTCTATTCCTTGCATAGACTTCAAAGGAGTAATCCCATCTTTTTACTCTTCCTTATTTTTCCTTAATGCTTTTGTCTTAACTTTCCCTAAAATTGCTTTTCCACCTTCACCAATCATTCCATACTCTTCAAAAGTTTTGCAAAAATCAACCTTTGACCTAGAGTTACCTTTTAGGTTACAATTAAGTCAAAGGGAAAATCAATATTTCTGTGAAGTAGGCCTCATTGAAAATGTTTCCAAATATAAAAGCCCATCTTCATTTATCTTAAGAAAATATACTCTGCATGGTATCCAGAATTTTAATAAAAATTTATTTGATGATTCTTGCATATGTGTTTTTGATCCTAGAAGAAAAAGGCTTTCAAAGCTATGGGCTAAGAAACCTCTTGATCTAAGGACAGATCCTCTTCAAGAGGGAGGGGATGATGAATATCACCTAAAGGGCTTTTCAGCTTGGGCCAATGCCTAGGCCTATTTCTTTCATTATTGTTCTTAAATAAATATGTGAATATTTTATTTTGAGTCTAATGTTTGGGCTTTATTATGTAGCCCATGTCTACTTGTCCCATGAGTGGGACAATCAAATAATGAGCCTAAAGCCCAATTCGTATTTCAGCCCATGACTTAATCTTTCTTCACGTCTTCACCTACGGCCCAATTCGCTCACGTGTGCAACATTTTTCAACATTAACTTTCACACGATTGACAGCACACTGTCTTCAGCCCTCCTTTTGGGCTTGCAAAGTGGCAGCCCAAATTACAATTTGCAGCAAGGATGCTTCAAACGGCTTGGCCTGCAACCAGTAGCCCAACTTCATTTTATACACAATCCAAGCAAAGGAGATTCTCATTTTCCTTTGAAACGCGCATCCTGTATTAGGGTTCAGATTCACACCGCTGGGTTTCACTCTCAACCCTCTCGTGGCCCTTCATGCGTTCCACCAATAGTTTAGGTTGACAATCATTTCGTCGTTAGGATCCTCACCATTAGGGCCTGTTTTTCATCTTTTCTGTTAGGATCCTAAACGGTTTCCTTTTTCCTTATGTTTTCATGGCTGCCCTTAATCTATAAAAGGTGCTAGCCGTTTGTTTGTAAATTCAACTTGGATGAATGAAATCGTGGTTGAGATTACTCCCCCCATTCGTCAGCTCAAACCCTAAATCTTAGATAAGGTATTAACCTCGTCGGGTTATCCTAAACTAGTGAGAGTTCCTCACTGAAACTCAGTCTTCCGCTGCCTGTTTGGTGGTTTTTCACCGAACGATTAATTGTTGATTCACAGTCTTGTGAGGAGTTTCCGCCGAAGATTCGCTGAGGTTCGCTCATCACATCATCTTGTGTTTAGTAAGCATTTTTAGTTTACATAATTTAAAAATATGTTATAAATGGTATAATATAAAAATGCAATCTATATTACATGATTTGAATTGTATTTTCATACTCTGCAATCTGAAAAGTATTCAGAATTTACATCCCTTAATGTATTTCTAAATTACGCAATATAAAAATTTATTTTAGATCGAGTAATTAAAATGCATTTTTGAATTACGTAGTTATATAATGCAAAATACATTCTAAACTATATGATTTAAAATATACTTTTAAATTCAAAAATATATAATAAATTATACAATTTATAGATTATAATATATTTTTAAATTGTACCATCTATTACATAATATAAAATATATTTCTAAATTATATAATCTAGATATTCTGAGGATAATTCAGACTTTTCCACAGAGATATAAAAATATGGTTAGGAGGTGCTAAAAGAAACACCCACTTCTATTATTATTGAGCCTTTTTTATTGATTTTCCATATCGCTTCTCATCCATTTGACAAAAGACTAGTATTTAATAATTCATATAAATACAATAGAAAAGACCCATGTGTATAGACTTGCTAGTTTTATTTATATACAATAGGAGACAAGTAAAAAGAAAAAAAAAGGAGCGAAATGAGCATGGTCCAAAAATAACTATCAATAGGTGAGTGTAGTTTTATGAATTCTAAATGTTTGTTAACATGAATTATTTTTTGTTATATGTCATTAAATGTTTTAGATGTTTTTCATCCTAAAAATATCTCTTTCACTTGGTGGTGTAAAAAGCAATTACTTTAGGGCTTCCCATTAGAAGCATTGACATTACATAATGCATCCCCTATCCCCTATGATTAAAGGGAGTCTCTTTGACGTGTAGGTCCAGATGTGGGTCCGGATGTAGGTCCGAATCCGAATCCGAATCTAGGAACAGATGCCTGCATTAGACCAATAGAATGCTTCCTCAATATGCATTTTCCATAAATATTAATATCTATTCCATCATTTCATTATTTCTGTCACTAACAAGGAAAAGTAACATTTTTACTTTTATACTGCAAACATGTTAAAAATGAATTTGGATTCTCTATTGTACTTGTTTTTCTGTACAGAACTTCTATTATGTCTTTCAAATATATTAATAGACACTTATTTTGATGTTTTAAAATATATTTAAAAAGTTTTTAAAAATATCAATATCAATTTATTTTGAAGACACAAAAAAAATAATACCAAAAAACTAATAAGGAATCTAAACTCATTAAAAAACATTAAAATTATAATGATCGAATGAAAAGTTACCATTTTTTGTAAAGTGAAAAAAAATGTACCTCTTTCGCAATGAAAACGCCGACATTGTAAACGGGGGTAAGATCAGGATAAAACAAGCCATAATTACGCTCAGAAACTGTGGGCTTTAGATTCTCATTGAATAGAGAGAAGATGAAAGTCTCAAAAGTTCGACCAGGCATTAGAGGGGTTCCTTTCCCAGAGTTAATGTGCTTGATGAGATTCCCATTATAAGTTTCCGCATTCTCAAAACTAACACCCCCTTCGTGCTGCTCACCAACAGAGGGCCAACCCGTTTCGGCTACCACCAATTCCACGTCCTCATACCCTAGTTTCTTCATTGCTGAGAAAACTGCGTCCATTTGCGCGTCGAACATGTTCGTATATTTCATTGACGTAACCTTATCCCGAACACCATTGTTTGGTTTAAAGAGCGCGTAGTTCACAGTATCGAGATCGGTCGAAGTGATACCGAAGAACGGATACGGGTTCACCATGAAAGGGGACTTGGTTCGTCGGTGGAAATCCAGCATCGGCGCAAAGATGGCTTTGTCGTGGCCACGGCGGAACGAGGCGGCACTGGGAGGCTCTAACGGGTCCAGGATCTTAAGCGAGTGAGGAGTGGAGACTTGGACGGTAGTGTGGTTGGCGAGGGAGAGAGCCTTATGGAGGGATTCCATAGCTGGAAGAATGTTGGCGATTAGTGTTTTGTTGTTGCTTTCCAAAACCTCGTTCCCAACGGAAATACGCGTCACGACGGTTTTCGGGAGGAAGGGTAAGATGTTTTTTGAAAGCCAAGCTTGTGCACCAGGAATCGTTGCGAGGGAGGGGATGTGGGCGTTCTCCACCGTTACAGTTACGGAGATTGCAGTGCCTGCGAAGGCGCGAAGGATGTCGTGGTTGGCGTCGAAGATTTTGATGCGGTCGATGGTGGTTTTAGATTTGAGGAAGGTGGCCACCGTTGAGGGCGGTGGGAGTTCGTCTGCCATCGTGCCATAGTTGACACCAATTTTAGTGTTGGAAGCGTAAAGTTGTTGGAAAAGGGTGCATGCTAGGAGAAGCAGAAGGGCACGTGAAGATGGTTGAGTTTCAGCCATGAGAGGGAAAGTTCGTGGGAACGATGTGTGTGTGCGCGTTGTTTTAGTGGACAAATTGCGGAACTGTAACATTTGATGGGTCCCATTTCTAATTTCCAACACAACATCATTCTAAGATTTCGCTTTCACAACATTCAGCACGTGCCTTCTGCTGGTTGGATTTTGTAGAAGAAATGTTCTTTTATTAATCTTAATGGTAATTCGACCTTGTTTTTCTAATGATATTTTATATATGAGAGATTTTGTTATTTTCTTTCTACTTTGAAACACTTTTATATTTTAATTACACATCATGTTTGTTTGGATTTAAAATTTACAATAGATATATTTTGAATTGAGAAATTCAATTATTTTTTAATAATAATAATAACTTTTTACATAATTTTTGGATATATGAATTTTAAAAGAATTTGAAACATTATGAATTTTGAACATATTCTCCTTATTTGAACTTTTATAATTTTAAGTTTCACTTTGAAATATTACATATTTTTCATCTCACATTTATATTTTTTCTATCTTTTCTTGGATTTGATTTTAGTGGATAAAGTTTCACCCTATCATATCTTTGGCTGATTGAAGTATTGTCTAATAAATATTATATTTTTTAGTATTGTTGACAAATTCTTTTGGATTAAAATTAATTGTAATAATTTTCTGTTAAATTATTAATTGTTATATTTTTATTTATGTACTACAAAAAAGATATTTATTAGTAGCCATTATTTTATATTGCTACAAATATTTTCATTTCTGTTAATTTTTTAACTGTTATAATTGTTTTGTATTTATTATATGCTTCCTCATTCAATTTCACATAGTTCAATTCACTCAGTTTTACTCCCTTTATGGTTTTCACTCTCCTCTTACTTCTAGTTCTCACTATTAATGTCATTCTTAACCGTACTTTCAGTATTGTTCTTGTTCTCACTCTCACTATCATTCTCATTATCATTATTGTCGTCTCGCTAAAAGGTAGGTTTTCTTATGGTTTTATCTAGGTTTCAAATCGTTGAAGGTGGTGGTGGTGAACTTGAATCATGGTCAATCTCTTATCTCGATCGCAAGCAATGACAACATCGCCTTCTTGTCAAGGAACTCATTGTCATGATGTTAGGTTACATGGCGAATTTGGTGGAGTTTTAGAATTTCGATTAAGGACAAGTCGTCGCAAAAGGGTTGCTTATGGCAACACAATTGGTAGGGATTAATGTCTTTTCTTTGATAAACTAACATTCTAGTGCAACGCTACAATATAGAATCGATATGGTATGGCTTTTACACATATTGTTTCCCATACTTCATGATCTTTAGTTTAATGATAATGTTATTGTTTTATGGTGATCATTAATTTCAGTTATGGAAACTATCTCTCTACTTATGGCAGATGTTGCATACATTTTAATCCTCTCCATACTCTTTAATGGTGGAATCCATGTGCACATGCCTTCCTTTTATATTCATATTGCTACTTCAGTTTTTAATTTATACTAGTTTTAGAATTGGCATGACATTTATGCTTACCTATATATGTTTTATCTAGTAATTATAAGGTGATTTAGGTGCATTATTCAATCCTCTATCAATCCAAGTTTAAAGTATTGGATTTATTTTCGTTAATCAATAGGCTAGTAGGTATCTCTTATAGGCCCTTTCACTATCCTTTGATTTTGATGTATTTCTCTTAAACAGACAATAAAGAAATGATTGGGTTCTGGACTTGGTAAGATGCTTGTACCACATTACACCATTTTTCACTTTAAGCAACAAGTAAAAAGTGTTGTCTGAATTTAAAAAAGTGTGGCCTAAACTTTAGAAAAAACTTTGGCAACAGTTTGTAGGTGTGGGTTTAGGTTATAAGCAATAATTTTTGTACTAAAAGCTACACAATTTACAAAACTGTTGTCTTATAGTGTTAGAATAAGTTACACATTTTAAATTTGCTTATTGCTTATAGACAACACATTTTGAATGTTGCTTGTTGTTTACAAGCAACACGTATTAAATGTTTTTTATTGTTTTTAGACAACACACTTGAAATATTGCTTCATGTTTAGACAACATGTTTTGAAATGTATATGTAAAGGTCATACCTCTTATCTATCCTTTAGAGAACACTTTTCTAATATGGCTTGTTGTTTATAGGCAACACATTTTAAATGTTGCTTATTGTTTTTAGACAACACACTTAAAATGTTACTTCATGTTTAGACAACATGTTTTTAAATTGATTTAGAATATAAATGTACATTTAGATCGATAGTTTTAAAATTATAATTATTCATTTAAGCAATTCGTATATATTTTTGTGTTATTGATTTATGTAACATATTAATTATAATTTTAAAATGTGACTAAATCTTGTTATATTACAAATATAATTATTACATAACATGTAATATATGTAATAATTAATAAGAGTTCATAAGCATTAAAACTAAGAGTTAAAAGTAACATATATGCAGTCCAATTTATGCTAAAACTAAAAGTGTTGCAAGTATTAAAACTAAAAGAGTGAAAAGATAACAAAAAAATTATAACATTTGCTATGTAAAAGCTAGAGGTTCTTCAATCAAATTTGCTCTGCGGTATTTTCACGAGGTTCAACCTGAAAAAAGTAAACAAAAATGGAACAAGCATTTCAAAATATGATCTAATATATAAATGAAATAAGATAAATACAAAGTACCCAAATTATAACATTGAATACAAATTGTTAGCACGCTATTATACCTAGTCGAAACAAGGAACATGAGTGGAAGTAGATGAATGTGGAGGAATTACACTATTTTCTTTCCCGAAAACTAGTGACATCATATGTTCTATATAATCCTCATTTAAATTTGGATTTTCTTACTTAAGTATGAGTATCATCATTGTTTCTAAACCTTAAATCTTTTTTGTCATCCCATCTATTTTTATATCATATCCTTTTATAATAGCAGTGATTTCTTGATTTCTTTTAAATAATGATGGGGTCACAGTCCTAGCATAACAACGATTGAATATATAACAAAAGATATCAATCACTTTTTTATGTGTACATGGCATAAATACAAAATGTATATAGTGCCAAAATAAATCTTAGCTAAGGTTTTTTCTTTACTTCTCTCTTTTAACTGCATTTAGAATAATCTTTCCTCTTATTGTCTTTAATTTAACTTTTTCATATCCTTGTGTGCGCATCTAAACATTTGTCATGGCATATTAAATTTCTCAAACTAAACCATAAGCGCGATTAAATTAAGGCCCCCACAAATTATTAAGGTATATCTCTTTCATTTTAGGGAGAGAAAAAAATTAAAGATTTTATATCCATAATAGTGAAAAATTGACATAGTATATTTTTTTAAATTTTAAAATAATATACACACTCACTTTATATGTTGGTTATAAATATAGCCGACATACAAAATTTTAATTTATTATGAAATTGTCAATGCTCTCTTTTATATATCGGTTCTATGTATAACAGGCATAAAAAGTCTTCTACTTTATTACAAAATTATCATTACGTTCACTTTCTATATCAATTTTAGTAGAGCTGCCAAAACAGGTAATTCGACTCGATCCGACTCGACCCACCACGGGATGATCATTTAGTGAGCCAAACCAACCCGACTCACTTATTAGTGAGCCAAAAAAATTTGAATCTGACCCAGCCCACCACGGGTTGGTGGGTTAAACGGGTTGGTTTACGGGTACACTTAATTAAAAAAAATACATGTTTTTTCAGTCAAAACTAAATTATAATTTTAATTAAAATCTAAATAAACTTTAATACAATCCAAATACAAACCAAAATCACAAAAATACACATTATCTATGTGTTGGCTAAAAAAAATAACCTAACATGACCCAAATGCAAAATCTAATTTAACACAAAAAAACTTGAGTGACCATTTATTTGCGGGTTGGTGAGCCAACCCGGCTCACCACGCGGGTTCTAGGTGAGCCGGGTCAAATATCAACCCGTATTGAAATTTATAAAAAAATTTCAACCCAACCCAATCCGAACATCCGGCCTAATCTCGTGATGAGCCAAGTTGGCTCACATAACAATTCTAAATTTTAATGATATCCAACATTAAAAAAATCTTGTTATATTTATAGTTCTACAACTACGCCACTTATTATATCGAATAAATAATAAACGACATATCAAATATACTATTTCTTATAATCATTCTAAATATTCTTACCCTTTTAATATATTATTAAACATTATGAAACATCCGTTTTGATTTTTTTTTTCAGCATCCACAAAATTATTTATCTTCACATACATGGCAAAAAAAACAAAAAACTAATTAACTTTTATTTATAAATTCTTATGCCACCAATAATAATATGTATTTTATTTAAACCACTGTAGTTATCTTTTAGTGCAAAAATCCAAAATTATAATTATATTTTTCATACTCCATATTTTTAATTAATTAAAGTTTATACTCTATATTTTTAATTAATTATTTCAATTGGCTTTTCTCTAATATTATTTTATTTTAAGTTGTTTTTTTCAATTTCTCTCCCTTCCCTTCTAAAAGAAAAAAAATAAGAGAAAACCTAAAACGAAGATGGGAATTAACCACCATAATCCATAAATGGGTTCTGGGGTTCGGCCCATCTAGAGAAATTTTTCTTAAAATAGTATTAATTTGGAAAATAGAAAAGCCATGTTAGGTTGAATAATTTTATTTGGTGGCAATTGAAATGAATTGGCATATGTGTATGTAACACCCCATTTAATTAATAACACTAATTAAAGGAAATGTCACACAGAATAATATTAGAAACAAGGTTCTGGAGTATGGACACTACTCCTTACAGTTATCCACGAGAACCAAAATAGAAGTTTAGGCACACCACAATGCCAAAACCAAAATAGAGTAAGGGGGTCGACAAAGTACAGAATAAAGTGCTAAGCAGGACAATACATGGGTCATAACCCTAAAATAAAGCTCAACTAAACGGAATCCAGCCTAGACAGGCTATGCAGTGGAATCACAACCTCCCTATTGACCACGAGGATTCCTCACATATGCTCACATCAATAAATTGATGATCATCGCAAAGAGAGAAAACCACACAAACAGAACATACAACAAACAAAACGGTAAGCTAGAGCAGAAAATGGTTTATCATACAGTTACATACAAATTTATAGTTCAAGATGCATAAGTTAACCAATCATGTCATGACTTGCAAACAATACACTAAGACTTAGACACGACTCATCTGAATACATATAATTAGTCAGATTCAGCGGATGCTTGCACTTGTGGTAACCTTTCCTGCTCTACAAAGCTGCTCTACCGAGCTAATTGTTACAGTGTTTCTTTTCCCCCACATACAAGGTTAGCCCTTAATGGATTTCAGGCCTCCTGCTACTCTTACCACTAGAGTCAGTACGCTCTATGTGAGACTAACTGACTCTTTAGAGTGTTAGGATGCAATCCTTACCTTGAATCCTTACTAAATTATATAGATGGGGCACCATCATGAACTCCCACTAACAAGGGTCATGGAATTACGTCCCGACCGACTGAGGCACCACCATGAGGACTCACCTAGAGGCTCATGGAATTACGCCCTAACCAATGAGGCACCACCACGAAACTATCGTAGAATTACGTCCTAACCCCAACCAACATCATGTTTCCATCAATCAATATAGGATCATTTCTCATACCAAAATCATGCCACTTTTATAACCAACCAATCCATACATATCACATGCCAAGATCATGCCAAACTCATCATTATAACTCATAACATCAAAGATTTCATACTAAATCACATACTTCTCACTTTAACCAGGGCAGAACATCCAATCATACCATCAATAACAAACATATGAGAAAACAGTACAATCGGCATCAGGTCTCGCTCAAGCTAGGAGCCCTCGCTCAAGCGAGAGGAGTGCTCTCGCTTAGGTGAGACTGCGAACACTAGTCTTGGAGGTTTCGTGAACCCTCGCTTAGACGAGGCCATCTTGCCTGAGCGAGATGGTGTTTCGCTCAAAACTCAGTTATTTCGCTTGAGCGAGTGTTCGAGCTAAAACCCCTGGGGAGTTGCTACTACTCTCGCCTAGGCGAGACGAGCTCGCGTGGGCGAAAATAGCAGTTCTCTCCCACTATTCTACGCTTGCAAAACTAGAAACAACCAAGCACTTCCATAAAGATCTTTCGCACACGAATACTAACACTCCCCAAATTATTTTGAGCACGTAACAGTAAGAAACACACCACAAACTTCAAATACGAAAAGGATCTAGCTTCCCTTACCTGGAAAATGCTAGTCAAGAACTTCGACACCCAAACTATGGACCACGGGTAGCTCTAAGAACAGATTCAGAGCTGGAAAATAGCGAAACGAGTTTAAAATGAGTTCACTAAGACAAACCCTAGTTGAAACCACGAAGAATGAATGGAGAAAGAGCATGAGCTAAAAACTGACTTACGTGGAGTAGAAAATTGGTTTGAGCTAGCTTGAAGAGAATCAGTAGTTGAACCCTAGCAGAGTGTATGTGGAAAACCAGGAGAGCGTGAGAATACTGTTTTTGCAAGAATGACAAAAGTTAGAGGGATTTCACTGCCTTAGGGATCTTGAACATCTTATGAATCAGCCTTTAAGTTCATTAAATTTTGGGGCAACCCTTAAATATTAGGACTAAAATAAGAGAGCCTTACAATGTATATGTGTGGATGAGTAATTATTTGTAAGTAACAATTGAATATTGTATTTTTGTTCTTAAATTAACGCTTTTCTGAGACATTTTTGTGTTACAGTGTGAGGAAATATATTTTTATAGAAAACGATTTTAAAGGTTGTGGAACCAAGAAAAATATATCTTACAAGTATACTGAAAAATAATTATCACCAAATAAGATAATCTCCTCTCTTTTTTTCAAAACAATATTATAGATAAAATATATAATTTTATTAAACATTTCAAAAACATATAATTTTATCCTGATACTTTTGTTTGATCATGTAGATTTAATAGTTTCAAATATTTTAAAAATTTATGTGAGAGACAAATTAAATATTTTTTTTTCTCAACCCTTCTATGATTAACTTCCTCAAAAAGACTCGAGGAAACATTAATGTTATTTGTAAAGATAAAAACTCATTCAATTTTCAATTTTCAATTTATTTTAATACATTTAATATATATATATATATATATATATATATATATATATATATATATA
>Ga0209589_1007131_pt1 | contig 18132 bp, 7 predicted proteins | sample CowpeawhiteBW_FD_187525 | JGI IMG/M metagenome (GOLD analysis project Ga0209589, IMG submission 187525) | Root nodule microbial communities of legume samples collected from California USA - Cow pea white BW (SPAdes) (version 2) | ecosystem: Host-associated > Plants > Roots > Nodule | place: USA...
GTTTAATTATCATGTACAACATCTAATAATTAAATTGACTAGAAATTTGTCATTAGAAGAGATTAAGTTCCATTACCATGTAAATTTTTTTTTTATTCAAATCATTACATCTAATAGTGGATGTAATTTTTTTTTTTGCGTTTTGTTTAGGTTTTATTGCTTTACTTTTTTTCTGCTATTTTTGTTCTTAGGGTAGATATTCAGGGTGCTGCCACGTTGAGGAAAGTGGGGAAGTTGACGGTGTTTGTGTTCGTGGAGCAAAGAGCGAGGTGGCTCTTGTGGACAGACTCGTGGACCAGCGACGAAGATGGCGGAGTTGCTGCTGGTGAGGAATGGCACTGCGAGAAAGGAGATGAAGCATGTGGAAGGGATTGGATTAGCCATTGGTGTTTTTCAGGGAACGTTCTGCAACCTCAAACCCAAAATGTTCATTTTTTTCTGCCGTTGTTTAGGTCTTTTTTGTGAAGCCAAAAAGCAATTTTCATTTCAAAATTGAATGCCTATATGGCTTCGGTTCTCAACAGAACCGAGGCATAATATGAAGTTTGTACTTCGGTTAAGACCCGAGGTCTAAAACTAACCCTTTTATGCATCGCTCTAATATGCCTCGGTTCTAGAACCGGGGCATAATGACAAAAATAACCGCTGCCAAAACTCCTTTCTGTATTAGTGTGTTTCTAACCTGAAAAAGGAAAAATTCTCTGTGAAATTTATTTTCTATGAATAGTTATGATCATGTAGAACATCTAATATTTAAATTGATTAAAAATTTGACATTAGAAGATCTTAACATTACCATATTCAAATCATTACATCAAATATTGCTTGTAAATTTTAATTTAAAATAAATTTGGTAATAAAAAATGTTGACATCATTTTAACTAAATTTAAATATAAAGCATAATTCAGTATAATTTTTTAATTTCTTTTTTAAACTTCTCATATTATTAGATTGTTATCTAGATTACTATGAATTATTTTCAAACTTTTACAATTCCAATACTAAATGGAACTTCAAATATAAGGCTTTTACACTTCTAATTTTTATATTGTAATAAATAAATAAGTTTCAAATCATTTTCAATTTATTATACACACAAACATTCGCACAAATGAAAATCCCTTATATCACCATACACCCTTATTTGCTCATAAGGATTTCTACTTAAGCGTAATTAATTATATTATGTAATATCATTAATTATGACTTAAAATATAATAAAATTATATAATGACATTTATAATCAGATCATTTGTATGAAAAAAATTAGATAAGAAAATGCCTAATAAGCTAAAGGTAACTTTTTAATTAGTAGAAAAATGAATGTTTCCTAACATGATAAAAAATATTCTCTACGTAGATAATTTATTTTCTCTGAATAGTTTAATTATCATGTACAACATCTAATAATTAAATTGACTAGAAATTTGTCATTAGAAGAGATTAAGTTCCATTACCATGTAAATTTTTTTTTTATTCAAATCATTACATCTAATAGTGGATGTAAATTTTTATTTAAAATAAATTTGGCATAATTTATTAATTTTTTTAAACTTCTCATTTTTAGATTGTTATCAAGATTATTATAATTTGTTTTTAAACTTTTAACGATTGCAATACTAAATTGAACTAAAAATATATTAGGTTTTCTCACTTTTTAATTTTTATATCGTTATAAATAAATAAATTTCAATGTTATTTCTAATTTATTACACACACAAACATTCCTCTATGTACATCCTTACACACTCACAACCACCCAACACACATGAACATCTCTCTTCTATTAATATCCACACACCCTTATTCACTTCTAACTATTTATATTTAAATGTAATTAATTATATTATGGAATTTCATTAATTATGACTAAAAATATAATAAAAATTATGTAGTGACATTCATAATCAGATTATTTTCATGCATAATAATTAGAGAAGAAAATGCCTAATAAACTAAAGGTAACTTTATTTAATTAGTAGAAAAATAAATTTAACATGATAAAAAAAGTTTCTCTTTGTAGATAATTTATTTTCTATGAATAGTTTAATTATCATATACAACATTTAATAATTAATTTGATTAGGAATTTATCATTAGAAGAGCTTAAGTTACATTACCATGTAAAACTTATTTTTTATTCAAACCATTACATCAAATACTGCTTGTAAATTTTAATTTACAAATTTACATTAAGTTTGGTAATATAATATGTAGACATGATTTTAACTAATATGTAAATATAAAGCATAAATCAGTATAATTTATTATTTATTTTTTAAACTCTTCATATTGTTAGATTGTTATCTAGATTGTTATAAATTATTTTCAAACTCTTACAATTTCACTACTAAACTGAACTTCAAACATAAGGCTTTTACACTTTAATTTTTATATTGTTATAAATAAAAAAATTTCAATATGATTTTCAATTTATTACACATACAAACATTCCTCTGTGTACATCCTTACAAACTCACAACCACCCCAACACACATGAAAATTCCTCTATGTAGAAAAAAAATTTACGGGTACCAAATTATATTTTTTATATATAAATTATTATTATTTTTAATTCTAAAAGAATCTTTATTCTCTCTTCATTTCTTTTACTCAAAACAAGCACATATAGTAGTAGAACTAAAAAAAAAATGACTATCATTCATTATCATATCATAAAATAACTATAAAAAACTATCATTAAATGTCAAAGATTATTTTTAGTGAGAGTGATCCTTTAAATTCTTTCAATGACTTAAAATCTTCAATAGTTAAATCAAAATTAAAGTTTTTTTGCAATATTTCTTTCAATATAGACTAGTATAATACTTGCTAAAGAATTTCGAAATTCATTATATATAACTCTGAACTTTAGAGAGTTTTTTTACATTTCTTCAATTTTTGAACTCGTGAAATTTTTCAAGTTTAGTTTATGTAGATGCATTGTTTTCATCTTCATTGTAAAAGGAAACAATTCTTTTAACCCTAAACCCTAAACCACATGTATAAGAAAAATAAATTGCTTAAAAAAACAAAGGTAGAAAATGATCTTACTCAAAAAAGAAGTTGTTTGATTCAAAATGGTTCTTAAATATTCAATTTCAATGTGGTGGAACTTGATTTTGAAAATAATAAAAGATTGAAATTGAAAGTTGAGATAGAGAAAAGTAGGGGTGGGCATGGATTGGATTTTTAATGATCCAATTCACATCCATTTTAGATTCAAATAATTGGATTAGATTTTTGATCCAAATCTATTTTTTTAGCAAAAGTAATTTGGATTTTTTTAAAATTCAGATCCAAATATTTGGATCAAGATTTAAATCCAATCCAAATATTTGGATCAAGTTCAAAATTCATAATCCATTTTTTATAAAAGAAATTTAAGTTGAATTTTTTAAAACTTGTGTCATTTAGGCCCGGATGACCCGGATGGGCCCGACGACCCGGACGGGCCTGACGACACGGACGACCCAAACGAGTCAAACAACCCGGACGGGCCCGACAACACAAACAGGCTCGACGACGCGAACGTGCCGGATGACCCAAATGGGCCAGACGACCTGGACAAGCCAAACGAGCCAGACGGGCTAGACGACCCGAACGGACCCGTCCAAACAGTCGGGCCCAATCGGGTAGTCGGGCACGTTTGAGTCGTGGGGCCCGTCTAGGTACGTCAAGTTCGTTAGGCCCGTCTGGGTCATTGGACCCATCTGGGTCGTCGAGCATGTTTGGGTCGTGGGGCCCGTCCGGGTCGTAGGGCCCATCTAGGACGTCGAGCTCGTTTGGGTCGTAGAGCCTGTCCAGGTCGTAATCCCCGTCCGGGTCGACGCGCCCGTTCGTGTCATCGTGCCCATATAGGTCGTAAGGCCCGTGTAGGTCGTCAGACCCGTCCGGGTCGTCGGGCCCGTCCAGGTCGTCCACCCCATTCGGGCCCGTTCGGGTCTTTGGGCCTGCCTGACCCGTTCGGTTCTTCAAGCCCGCTTGAACCATTCGGGTCATCGGGCCCGCTTGGCCCGTTCGGGTTTTCGAGCCCGCTTGGCCCGTTCGGATCTTCAAACCTGCCTGGCTCATTCGGGTCTTCGGGCCCACCTGGTTCATCAGGTCATTGGGCCCGCCTGCCCCGTTCGGGTCATCGGGCTCACTCGAATTTTCTGAATCGTTGGGCTTGATCGACTCGTTCGCTTTGTCGAGCCCGCCTAGCCCGTTCATATCTTTAGGCCCACCCAACCTCTTATGGTCGTCGGGCCTGCCCGATCCGTATAGGTTGTCGAGCAAGGCCCGTCCAAGTCTGAATTTAGCATAGTCCATCTTAATTTTTAGTCTAACCCAACTAAAAATTTAAATTGAAAATTTGGATTGGATTTTTTGGATTATCCACATTTAAAAATCTTGATTTATAAAATGGATATCCAATCCATAAAATATATAAAATATAGATTAGATTGAAATCCATATTCATTAAATGAATTTTAAATGGATTGAATTTTTTAAAAAATGGATTATAAATGGATTGGATTGGAGCAAAAGTGGATTGGATCAAGAAAATTAGATTTTTTGCCCACCCCTAAAGAAAAGAGGTGAGAAAGAGAGAGAGGTATAGAAGAGACGGAAACAAAAAAGAGAAGAAAAAAAATTACAAAAGGGAAAAATGTCGTTTTCAAGTTAAAAAAAACAATTTTAAACTAACTTAATATACATAACATAATTGTTAGATACAGTATTATGTTTTATATTAATTATGGAAACATAACTTCTATTGTTTATTAGAAAAAATATATCGTCTATTGTTTATTAAGAAAACATAAATAGTGTTTGATATTGTTGATATTGTTTATAACAATATCTTTATTTACAATATTTATATTTGGTTGTGACATATATTTGTATCACTCTTTATTATAAATAGATTCATCTTATGTGTATTTTAGACCCAAGAAAAATCAACATTGTACAATTTTTTTCTATATTTAACAATAATAGTATAAAAATATATTTTTAAAATATATTTAAAAAAACAAAATAAAAAGAAGTTTGAGGGAGTCATGACTAGAAATGTAAAAAGAATTCGTACCCGCAGGTATCTGCGGATAATACCCGCAACAAGTAAGAAATGAATATTGCAAATGGATATCCGCGAGTAACGGGTATGGGTATTTTTTATACTCGCATGTTAATGGGGCGGGTACGGGTATTGTAAGATGAATTATGGTTTGTGACTTATGAGTTTAACATGATTTGGGTATGATGCATGTGTGGAATGATTCATGGGTTAAAGGTGATGAATTTGGCATGGTTTGGGAATGGAAAATGATTGAAAGTTGGTTATAAATGTTGGCATGAGAATTATATGCATGGCCAATACATATTGGATGGTTAAACATGATTGGTATGTGGTTAGGGCGTAATTCCATGAATCTCTAGGTGAGACTTCATGGTGGTGCCTTAGTTGGTCGGGACGTAATTCCATGACCCTTGTTAGTGGGAGTTCATGGTGGTGCCCCATCTATATAATTTAGTAAGGATTCAAGATAAGGTTGCATCTTGACGCTCTAAGGAATCGATTAGTCTCACATAAAGCGAACTGACTCTTGTGGTGAGAGTAACAGGAGGCCTGAAACCCATTAAGGGCTAACCTTGTGTGTGGAGGTTGAGACATTATAACACTTAGCTCGGGGGAGAGCAGCTTGGTAGAGCAACGAAGTCCACCACAAGTGCAAGCATCCGCTGAATCCGATTAATTATATGTATCCGGATGAGTCGAGTCTGAGTCTTAGTGTATTGTTTGCAAGTCATAACATGATTAGATGATGCATGTATATTTGACGTTGAAAGTGTATATAATTGTATGATAAATCCTTTTTCGATCTAGCTTACGCTTTTGCTTGTTGTATGTTTTGTGGCGTGGATCTCTCTTTTTGCGATGATCATCAATTTATTGATGTGAGCAGATGCAAGAAATACTCGTGGTCAACAGGCCGATGGTGGCTCCGTTGCTTAGTCATCTGGACTTAGGCTCTATCCATTATGTCTTTCTTAGGGCTACTGTCCATGTATTGCTTAGTCTTTTGAATCTTATTTTGTTTACTGATTGGATTTTGTACCTTGTCTTGTATTGGCATCGTGGTGTGCCTCAAGATTTCCTTTTATAAATCCTTGGATATCTTTAAGGAGTGATTTTATACTCCGGACCTTTGCTCATAATATTATATTGTGTGACGTGTCATTTAAGTAAGTCTATTTATTAAATGGGACGTTACATGTATCATAGTATACGTACCGCGAATATCCCTACCCGCTAATTTAAATTAAAAAAAAAAACATGATTAAAATATTAACATATTAATTTTGAATGAGTTATTTTTTTATCAATTAATTTTAAAAAAATAATTTCTTTGTACACTAAAATTTAACACTATTCAAAATGGATTATTTGGACTTTGTTTGAAATGTATCATTGTTATGTATTGCATTTTATTTGAATTTACGATTAAAATATGTTGTTAAATATATATATTTTTTTTAAATACTCGCGGGTACTCGTGGATATCCGTGGATACTAAAAAATTATGTGGATACCCGCATAAAGGATACCCAACAAATATAGATGCGGATACGAGACAGATATTTATTCAGCAGATAAGGTACGAAGGAGCTACTATCCGTACCCTACCCATCTCGTTGACATCCTTAGTCGTGATTCCCTTTAGTCATTAAGAAGAATTGTACTTGCCTCTATGTATATCACCACACACACTCTCGTTCATCATAAATATTCCACTTAAGTATAATTAATTATATTATAGAATATAATTAATTATGACTAAAAATATAATAAAAATTTACATAGTAACATTTATAGTCAAATTATTTCCATGCAAAATAACTAGAGAAGAACATGTCTAAGCCAAAGGTAACTTTTCTTGAATTAGTAGAAAAATAAATGTTTTGTAACATAAAAAAGAAAAACTCTTTATACAACATCCATTAATTAAATTGATTAGAAATTTATCATTACTAGAGCTTAAGTTCCATTACGGTGCCTATTTATAAGGAAAGAAACTTATGTTTCATTCAAATCATTTCATCAAATAGTGCTTGTAGAAGAAGTACAGAAAGGAAACTCAGAACACTTTTATCCATGTGTCACTTATATACATATATACTCAACTAAATAAAAACAAAAAATATCACTCTTACAAATATTTATCAAATGATATCCATAATTATGTCAATCAGATATTGTCCATAAAATAATATCTATAATTATGTCTATAGATAACCTAAGAAAATATCTCCTAATTAATAATAAATAATAATAATAATATATCACTAATTTTAACTAAAATTTACATATAAAACCTAATTTGAGTATACTTTTTATTTTTTAAACTTCTCATGTTAGATTGTTATCTAGATTATTTGTAAATTATTTTCAGAATTTTACAATTCCAAAATCGAACTTCAAATATAAGTTTTTTAGACTTTTTAATTTTTATATTGTTATAAATAAATAAATTTTAACTTCATTTTCAATTTATTAGGCACACAAACATCCCTATATGGACATCTTCACATACATGAACATTCCTCTATGTATATCCCACATACCACCACCCACTCACGTGAATGAATAGTCACCCTCGTCGATATGTACATCATACGCACAAGTATTCGTATTCACATATGCACAAGTTTTCGCACATACACATACTCCATCCACCGACACACCTCCTTACACATACATCCCATGCTCTCACACATGCATATCACACATGTTTACGAACACATATAATTTAACAATAGTAATAAATGCCTCTTACTATTTTTTTTTTTCAGTACATAATGTTTTCTAGTATATCAATTTTATCATCTATAAACCTTTTACTAAATGTACCATAAATCTCACTTTCTTTTCTCTCATTTCTTTTTCTTTTCACTTATCCCAATCGAAACAAAGACTAAATATCTTTTGCATTTCTATAAATTATTGTTTTTGTTTTTATTATATATATATATATATAACTATTTTTTTGTTATATATCTTTAATCTAATTAATATGTTGTGAATAATTAATTAATATAATAATTCATAAATATTTATTGAAGTAAGGAAAAGAGTGTTTCATTTAAAATTATATTAAAAATAGGGTCTGTTAATCAGTACTCTTAGAACATTGGGTAAGAATAATTAATATATATTGAATTTTGTAAAAAATTTATAGTTAACTGTGATAATAAATAAAATCTGACCTAATAATTACTAATGCAGTTTCATGACAAAAATGTCCTTAAATGTTGTACAAAGATGCTTTATATTTTATTTAGTGTTAACCATAAAAGTTAAAAAATAATTAAATAATAAAATAACTATATTTTAATGTTTTAATGTTGTTAAAAATTAAAATATAATTAAACATAAAAAAGTTAAATTAATATAAAAAAAAATAAATAGTGTTAAATATCTTAAAAGTTAAAAAAATAAAAATAAAATATCAATTTGAAACTTAATTTTTTTTCTCTAACTTGATAACCTTTTGCAATATCTCTATTAACTTAATAAAATCATCTGTATTAAAAATACAAACAATATTTTAACATCTAAAATTATTAATTATAAATATATAAATTTAGCATATAAAATAATTTAATTATCTAAATCTTTAGTAGAGACCTTACAAATTCCAAAATATTTAATTTGTATCAGAATTGTTTAAAAATCTGAAAGGATAATTTTGTATTTATAAAATCTGTTACATACATTTATATTATTTCAATTAATAGACTTAATTATTTCAACTTTCAATGTAAAAATAATAAAATTATATTAATTATTTCTTAAAAATATTCTTGTTTTAAACTGAAAAATGACAAACTACTGTTATAAAGACATAGAGTTAATATTGAAGAGGTGATGCGTCAGATTATTATTAAATTCAGCAGTTATGATTAACCCAGATTTGGGAAACCGAAACTTTCCACAAAGACAAGCATAATATAAAACTTTGACATTTATAAATAAACTTGTACTTTCAACAATAAGTAACACCTTTTCTTTAGAAAAATGAAACGTAAATCACATCACGTGATAAAATTAAAGGCCAGCAATAACTTCTATTTGATGCAGCAACTATATACACAAATAGTCTGTCTCTGTATTATTTTCATTAAAGCTACCACTAGAAATGCACATAGGACCAACCCCACATGTTTTTATTTTATTTATATAAACCAACGTTAACATTCACGCGCTCTCAACACATTGTCTGATGCAATTTGAAATGAAGTTCACACTGTGGTTGTGTCCTCTGCTACTAGGCTCAGCTTTTGTATGGGCAGTGGCACCTCCTCCACCATCCCAAGGTTGCGATTTTTCTGAGGGAAAATGGGTCGTTGATGAACCCTCTTCCCACCCTCTCTATGATGCTTCAGGGGACTGTCCTTTCATTGGCCAAGGATTTGATTGCTTAAGAAATGGAAGACCAGATAAAGAGTACCTCAACTATAGATGGAAACCCTCTGGTTGTGATCTTCCAAGGTAATGTGTTTCAGTTTTGTTAGTAGTTTGGAGTTCTCATTCATCAAGTTGTTTTAGTTTAATTTGTAGTTTTGAGTTCCATCTTTTTAATGTTGTGCTGCATTAAACATTTGATGTCCAGAGTTTATGATATATTTTAAATGGCAGCATTGTTTTTTTCTGACTTGCAAGCTGGCATCATGAAGTTCAAATTTGAATTTCTTTTCTTCCCTCCCCAAATGGTGTTATTGGTGACAGGTTTGATGGTAAGAAGTTTCTGGAGAGAAACACGGGAAAGAAGATAATGTTTGTGGGGGACTCCATAAGTAACAACATGTGGCAGTCACTCACTTGTTTGCTTCACATTGCTGTCCCGAACTCAACTTACACTTCAACAAGTCAGACACAGCAACTTTCTGTGTTTTCGTTTCCGGTATTGGTTTTTTCTGTTTACAGAGGAAAGTGTTGAGCCTTTGTAGTTTTTTGATTGGTTTATGATTTGGTTCAACTTTTGGGACATTGTAGGAGTACAAAGCTTCAATCATGTGGTTGAAAAATGGGTTCCTAGTGGATTTGGTTATTGACAAAGAAAAAGGGAGGATTTTGAAGTTGGACAGCATTAGCTCTGGGGACCAGTGGAAAGGAGTTGATGTTTTGATTTTCAATTCTTACCATTGGTGGACTCACACAGGACACTCTCAAGCGTAATGAAACCTTTGATTAGAGCTACCTTTTTGGTGTTTTCTGAGAGGAGGGAGCCATGTGGCTAATGGCTCCACTTTAATGTTTTGTAGGTGGGATTACTTTCAAATAGGGACTGAACTGATCAAGGACATGGATCACATGGAAGCTTTCAAGATTGGACTCACTACTTGGGCTAAATGGGTTGATTCTAACATTGACCCTTCAAAGACTAGAGTTTTGTTTCAGGGCATTGCTGCTTCCCATGTTGAGTAAGTTGATTTCACTTTTATGACGTTGAATTTAAGCTTGGCCTAACTCAATCTCAGCCACTTCTACCTTATCAAGTGAAAATTGTCCAATCCTTTATCAGTTTTTACTTCAATCATACCAGTAATTGATAATTTATAGTTTCTTCAAAAGTGTAGACCAATTTTCATGTGTGTTCATGTTAGAAACAAAGCTACAAATTGAGTAAAAATAAAAAAATTAAATACCACATAAGAAAGACATAAGAAATTAAAATTAAAATCCATAAATTTATTGTTTAAGATTTTGGATTCCTCTTATACGTGAATTTGACTCCTGGTTCATTGGTAGTGTAAATCCATTATATGTGGATTGGACTCGAATGATTCATTGTTGTTGTATCTTTCTTCGGTGGTTGTCTTCTATTAAATGAGCATGAAATAAGAACAATAAATTTGTATTCATGGACTTATCAATTGAACATTCCAGCAAAAAGGGGTGTCTGAGGCAAACTAAACCAGAGGAAGGAGCAGTGGCAGCATATCCTGGTGTGGACATTGTGAAGACAGTAATAAGTAACATGGAAAAAGCTGTGCAATTGCTAGACATCACTGTGCTAACACAACTGAGGAGAGATGGTCACCCCTCTATCTACACAGGGCGTGGCACTTCTTTTGATGACTGTAGTCACTGGTGTTTGGCTGGTGTTCCTGATGCTTGGAATGAAATTTTGTATGCTGTTCTACTTGGATATTAGTACCTTCATCATGTTTGTGCTTCATTCATCATACTCTTCATTATTTATTGCCATGGAAGAAACACAGGGCTCCTTTAAATTTGAAAGAGTCCTTCATTGTTTATTGCCCTTGAGGAAATAGGCCTCCCAAAGGATATTGAAAAAGTGTAGATGTTGAGTGTTGTAACTTGGATTGATCTGAAAGAATAATTGAAGGAAACAAAACTTGAAATAATCATGTGTCACTGGTTGAATTTTGTTGGATATTAAAGTAACAAAATAATATGAAAATTTTTAAATTTGAGATGACATACATTGTTTGGGTGGAAAATCCTCAAAAATTACAGACAAAATCAAAGAAATGTTTTCATCAAGGGAAATTGTAATTACAATATCTCTCTAAATACACACGGAAACTAATTACAGTTTATCTCTTTTAATACGAGAATACACTTTCCTAGAATACCTTTTTTTTTTATTCATTTCTCTAAAATGAAAAGTTACAATTTTGAGACACGCGAAGTTCATAAATGGACTGGTCTAACATGGTTGTAGTCAAAGGACGACATGGTTATAGTCAAAAAATTAACATGGTTATTAAATGTTAGGATGAAAATTTTGTCATTATATTATCAAAATCATCCAAATCACAACTTCAATATTACCCAGGTGTAAGCACCTTATGTCTTTCCTTGTTTTCACAACTTCAATACTATCCAAATCATCCAAAATCTTGTTGAAATTTACTAGTTGCTCAACTGTTGTTATTGTTTGTCATCTTGAATGAATACAATTTTTTATTCAAACAGAGTCTATGTGATTTTGTAATATATAATGATCAAGCTTTATCCATATTGATGCAATAGTTCTCTCCTTCAAGACTTCCGTAAGTACCTTATACCCAATAAATAGATATATAATACTTCTGACTTTTTTTTATCATGCTAGTCTTCTCCTTGTGATTCAAAAATCCCTAATACAACTTTTATCTTGATCCTCCATAGTCCAAAGTTGATCTCACCAGAAAATTCTCAACGTCAAACTTAATGACCAACTCAAAACCTTGTGTTTCTTAAACTTGTTTATTGTTCCCAAAGACAAAAACTTTTAGGTTCACAAAAATCACAAGAAAACACGAAAACAAAAATGAAAGAAAATAATTGTATTATAAGAAAAACTTTGTATACACATATTACATATTAGTAAAGTGTACATCGCATTTCTATGGAGTTTTGCATATTCTCTATGTATAGAACTAAGGAAAAGAAATATTAGAAAACTTTTTTAGACAACTAAGACAACATGATCTAATAGATGATAGACACATATGATCTACCTAAATTTAACACTATTAGACACTCTATAATAAAGAGTCTTATATACTTTTCACTTTACCATCATGATTTAAAGTCAATACATCACGATTTAAATAACTATATAATATAAGTTAATTATCAATATTATTCACTAAAATGAGTAAAGTATGATGTCAGATACACTTCAGTTCTCTCACTTTCCCAAATTTGGTTCCTATGTTCATTATTGCCTTTTCTATTACTTGCTTGTTACACACTTCTTTTTTGAAGTGTTTTTTTTTTTTTTCAAGACCAAAGTCATGGCCTGGATGAAATTGTATTAGAATGTATTATATAAGATTGAAGAAATCATGTTGCTTTTTTTAAGAAAAAACTATATCAAAGGAAGTAAAAAATAACTTTTTCATCTTTCAACTTAATGTTAATATGTGATTAAAAGAGAAAGTGTGGATAAAATATGTCTTCCTAGAAAAAGTTTTTAATCTTTCAACTTAATGTCAATATGTCATTAAATCAGTCCTTTTTTATTCTTTTGTAAATAGATGCTAATTTAATATATAGAAAAGAAGAAACAAAATTGTATAAGTACATGAATTTTCTATTAAGCGTTTGTCGGATCATGTTATTGTAAAAATGTAATGTTGAAATACTAATTTAATATTAATTATATTTTCAGGTTTAATTTGTTATTAAATTGTAAAGTTGGAAAATTAATTAATTACCATTAAGTTATACAATAAAATGATATTTTATAAATTTTCACATATTTATGAATTAAATCATGTTTTCTTCAAAAACTAAATTATCATGCACTTTCTATAAGATAACATTTTTATTTATTTAAACCAAATATGTTCAACACATGATGGAATATTAATTTGTTTTGGGCTTCTCCATGCACCTTCAAACACCTCTTGTATCTTCAAAACATTTTATAATTTCTACTCTACCTCTTAGTTAAAATAAATACAATTTTTTTTCTTTCCTATCTAATGCACGAGCCCACCCCTAACTTTGACCTAGCTTCTGCTGCGCTGCAACTTTCCTTCCATCTACATCCTCAAGTCTTCTTCTTCCCACATTCGGTCAAGGCTTTTCTCTTCTCCCCATGGTTAAATTTCGAAAATATGAAAAAGCAAATACCATTATCACATGGGTAAAATTGGGTTTTCACGTGAATCATTAAATATACCAACTCAGCATGTGTAGACAATCAAATCATCCCATTCAGCTACAGAATCTTTTCCATTATCCACCGAATCTTTTCCATTATCCACCGCTAACAACCTCAACAGATCATAGGCTGGCAATGATACAATGGAGCATCATCTAGAATAGGGTTTTTCTGCACCCTTCTTTAATTATAAATAAAGGAAATTTTAATTGCTGTAACAGTTTTTTCTTCTGGAGATATCAATGAAATCTTTCGTCTTTTTTCTAAATGTTTAAAATCTTAAGATGATATCTTAGAGCCTGGTTGTAACTCTGGTGGCCCGAGGTGGTGATTTCGGTTCCAATACTGGTGGTGGTCAAATAGATATCCATCACAAGATCCTCTAATCCATATTATATTCATCCAGGTGATGAACCTTCCTCTGTTATTGTCACTCTCATGTTGAATGGTTCAAATTATCATGCGTGGGCTCGAACCATGAAATGTGCTTTGGGTGCCAAAAATAAGTATGAGTTTGTTGATGGGAGTATATCGATTCCCAACACTTTTGATCCAAGTTATAAGAGTTGGAGTCGCTGTAACATGATTATTCACTCATGGATTATAAACTCCGTGATTGAGTCCATTGGCCAAAGCATCATATTTTTGGAAAATGCTATAAATGTGTGGAAGGATTTGAAAGAACGATTTTCCCAATGAGACCTTATCAGAATATCTGAGCTGCAATAAGAAATCTACGGTCTAAAACAAGGTTATCTCTATGTCACATAATTTTATTTTGAGCTGAAAATACTTTGGGAAGAGCTTGAAACTTATATGCCTATTCCTTGTTGTGCTTGCCCGGTTAAATGCACCTGTACTGCTATGAGGAATGCTAGACACTTTCATAATCTTAATCATGTAATAAGATTTTTGACTAGTTTGAATGAAAATTTTTAAGTAGTTAAATTACAGATTCTCTTGATGGACCCACTTCCTAGCATTAACCGAATTTTCTCTATGGTGATTCAACATGAAAGACAATGAAATTTTATTGTCAATGATGACTCAAAGGCTCTCATAAACGTTGTTGATAAAAGGATGCAGGGAAGAGGGAAAGATTTTGTACAAAATTTTGGACCAAGGAAAATATGCACTTACTGTGGAAAGATAGGACACACAGTAAACACTTGCTATAGGAAACATGGCTCTCCTCCTCATTTTCAGAAAGGGAATTCATCAATGATCAACAATGCTTGCAGTGACACTAGAGATTTAAAGGAATATTTGTCAACAAATGGAGATATTTCTACTACACCACCTACTTTCACTCATGAGCAATATGAGAAGATACTCAGTTTAATTCAAGGTTTTGGCAATAACCAACAGTCTGCTTCCTTAGCTAACCAGGTTAGCATATTTCAGTCTGGTCATTCACCAGGTGAAACTCAAAAATCAGGTATTATCAACATCTCTTCTTCCTTCAAGAGTTTTTGTATTGGTTCTTGGATCATTGATTTGGGAGCAAATGATCATATTTGTGCATCTTTTAAAACCTTTAAAACATTCAATGAAATTAAACCAATAAGCATAAGATTTCCTAATGGTCATGTTTCAATTGCAAAGTATGCTGGTACTATTGTATTTTCTCCTGGTTTCCTCATTACAAATGTTTTGTATGTACCAAATTTTTCATTCAACTTGATTTTAGTATCAAAGTTAATTTCTACCTTGAATTGTGTTGTTTCCTTCAATGTGTTATTCAGTACCAGCAATCCCAGAGGATGATTGGTTTTGCTAAAAAGTTTGAAGGGTTATATCACTTAGTTATTGATGACAAACAAGCCTCTTGTTCAAATATCCAAACAGCAGAGACTCAAACTTTACATGAAGATGCCTTATGGCATTTTAGATTAGGACACCTATCAATTTCAAAGATGATTTAAATGAATTCAGAATTTCCCTTTATTGTTGTTGATCCAAAGGCAGTCTGTGATGTATGCCATTATGCTAGACACAAGAAATTACCATATAAAACTAGTTTGAAAAAAGCTGTTTCACCCTATGAGTTGCTTCATTTTGACATTTGGGGGCCTTTATCCATACATTTTGTACATGGTCATTTTTACTTCTTGACTGTTGTTGATGATTTTAGTCGCTTTACATGGGTCATTTTGTTAAAATCTAAAGCAGAAGTAAGAGATCATGTACAAAATTTCATCAAATTGATTGAGAAACAATATAGTGCAAGAGTAAAAGTTGTAAGAATGGATAACGGTCTTGAATTTGCTATGCCACAATTTTATGCTTCAAAAGGAATAATGCATCATACAACTTATGTGGAATCCCCACAACAAAATGGTAGAGTTGAAAGGAAACACCAACATGTTCTTAATGTGGGGAGAGCACTTCTTTTCCAATCAAAATTACCAAAACAGTTTTGGTCTTATGCTATCTTCCATGCTACATACATAATAAATAGAGTACCCAGTAATCTCCTTGAAAACAAATCTCCTTACTTCTTATTACACAAGCACACACCTAACTTGCATGATTTAAAAGTTTTTGGCTACTTGTGCAATGCATCTACACTTTAGGCACATAGAACTAAGCTTGCACCTAGAGCTAGGAAATGCATTTTTATTGGATATAAACATGGTGTCAAAGGGACTGTCCTATTAGATCTCAACAATAAAGATATTTTTATTTCTAGAAATGTCACTCATCATGAACACATACTGCTATATAAGCCTTATTCACCTTTATCCACTTGGTCTTATCATCCATCACCATCTTACCACCAACAAATTGATGCTCCACAATTCATGACCCAGCCTAAATCTTTTGATATTCCTATGACAAATTCTATAACACTTATTGACACTCATAAATAGAGATGACAAATAAACCCGTCCCCGTGGGTATTGCCCGAACCCGTCCCCGTTTTGACGGGGAATCCCCGCATTGACTGGGAATGGGTATGGGGAATCCCCGACTTTTTCAATTGGGTGTGGGGATGAGTATGAGGATGCACATATCCCTGCCATAATACCCGTCCCAGTTTAAATTATTAAAATATTCCCAATTAATTAAGTAACCATATATATATATATATATATATATATATATATATATATATATATATATATTACTTTTTATTTTTTCTAATTATTTGGTTTGTCATGAAACTCATTCGCATCTCAATTATATTTTTCATCTTATCATAATCTTTATGTAATTATGTTAAAAAAATGTATGTCAATTAAAAATTTTTGTCTCACATTTGAATATTTCTATTATTTTTTAATATTTTTATTTATTGTATATTTTTCTTTCATATGAGAATGTTTAATACTCTCAATTTAAGTATTTAATAGCACAAACCTTTTCATTTACTAGATAATATAAAAATAAATCCTTTAGTTATTATTATTATTATTATTATTATTATTAGTTTTTGTTTCATTTGAAGAACTCTTTTATTTCACTAAAACAATTTTTGTTATTTCTCAACCACAGAGTATAAATGTTGATATTTGAAAAGTTGTCTTAGATCTGTAAGATATTTTTTAACTTATCATACCCTTAATTATACATTTATTTTCCTTTTGTGCGATTTCTTTCAAAAGTCTCTCAAATTGTTTGTAAACATTTGTTAATTTTTTAATATTTTTATTTCTTGTTTATTTTCAATATGTAGAATACTATTTCGATATATTTTATCTAATTATTTTTTATTTTCTAACTCATTATAAATCATAATGTAATTTTTTCACTATAATTGTATAAATAACTTTTATTTACTACAATACAAAAATTTAATGTAATTGTCATGAATATTTTTTTTATCACCATCCAACATAATTGAAGTTCAAAAGATACAAGATCTATGTTAAAATTTTATTATTATGATTATTATTTGTTCTTTGTATCATTTTGATCAAGTAAGGTATTATAACTTTTATTAGTGTATAAAAAAGAGATTCATTATAATTAAAATATTGAAGTAAACAAACATTTAAAATATATTTTAATTTGAATTGTTTTCCTTTTATATTTTTAAAAAAATATTTTTAAATTTTATCAACTAGGTTTCATTAATGTTTGCAAATTTAATAAATGTGTTGGTTCTCATGAAATTTTATTTATAATCTAAAATATAAAAAATTATAATTTATTTCAAAATTTTATTATGATTATTATTTTTTCTTTGTATCATTTTGATCAAATGATGTATTATAACTTTTATTAGTGTATAAAAAATAGATTCATTAGAATTTAAAATATTGAAGTAAACAAAAATTTAAAATATATTTTAATTTGAATATTTGTTTTCCTTTTATATTTTTAAAAAAATATTTTTAAATTTTATCAACTAGGTTTCATTAATGTTTGTAATTTAATAAATGTGTTGGTTCTCATGAAATTTTATTTGGTATTATAATCTAAAATGTAAACAATTATAATTTATTTTAAACT
>Ga0209589_1007140_pt1 | contig 18105 bp, 8 predicted proteins | sample CowpeawhiteBW_FD_187525 | JGI IMG/M metagenome (GOLD analysis project Ga0209589, IMG submission 187525) | Root nodule microbial communities of legume samples collected from California USA - Cow pea white BW (SPAdes) (version 2) | ecosystem: Host-associated > Plants > Roots > Nodule | place: USA...
ATATATATAATTATACATGTCAAAAAATTGCATATTAATATACATCCAACCATATATTTGTCAATCGGGAATTAATTTGTCTTTTTAAATATTTTCATATGATTTCTTAGAAATAAGCTACGCAATCATAGATTGATGTGTTTTCCTATTGAATCCTAGTTAAGGGTGTAAAATATCTAGCAAGTGCACTTGTTCGATTGTAGCACCCCACATGGATTTGGTTTGATAAAATAGTTATCTATAATCTATTTAAGTTTGTGACAAAACAATGATAAAGGTTTGATAGTTTTAAATATAAGTTTAAATAAAGATAAAGATAAGTGATGTTGATTAAGGTGTTAGGATTGAACTTGACTTTTTTCACTCAAATGCACTACCCTTGATTCTCTAAAAGTTATATTCTTTATCTTAGTGTTCTTGGAAGTACCCTTAAATGTATTTGTAACCCCTTTCCTGTAGTATTAAAACTTAAGAGGGTCAGACGCATGGTGATTCCCAAAAAGGTGGAGCTCCATCCTTGGGACATACCAAGCATTAGGATGTTTGATTGCATCTAAACAATAAACCAATTCCCACTGTATTTAATGTTGATAAAGTATGATGAATGACCAAGTCAAGCAATAAAAGAAAATTAAATAACCAACACATAAAACAAGAACATAATATATATTGAATCAAGTGTAGTACCAAGAGTTAGAGAAGTTACGTCCAATCCCAACTAGAAAGAAGTCAGCTGCTTATAATGATGTTTACAATAAGCGAAAGGAGTCACTTCCTTCCTTCCATGGTTTTCTCTAAGGAGCCACTTCATAATGGGCAGCAAATAAACTTGCGTGGCTTAATGCCAATTTTAGAGCTAAGCACAATCTTCTCAATTTCTTTCATTTTACCTGCAAAAAGAGCACAAACATATCAATTTCTACTTTTTATAACTTCTCTTTTTCTGTAATTAAAGGAAAATGGGGTTGTTTTACTAAGGTTTATATCAAAATCATGCAAGATATGTGTCTAAATGATATGCAATTTTACTAAAACTAGACACTTATCATCTCCCTAATTTTATATTACAAGATATTTTGTAATTATGAGTATATTTTGATATGATTTCCTAAGAATAAGCTAAGAAATCATAGATTGATTTGTTCTCTATAATTTAGATTATAGGACATTTTGTAATTATGAGTAATAATTATTGTAAATATTCCTAGCTCAATTTATAGCGGGAATAACAATAGTGAAAGGCATCACACTATTTTTTATGACATGTTATCAACCTAAAACACAATCATTTTTTATTTCTTGAGACTTTCCTATTTTCGTAGTTATTGTTCCTAGTTTCGTGGCATCTGTGGTCTCACTTATCGTTCTTGTTCATGATCCTGGTTTCTAGTCCTAGTTCGTGGTTTCTGTTTGTTGTTTTGTTCGTGGTTTCGTGCACTACTTTTTGTTGTGGTTCTTTATTGCGGTTCTGTTCATGGTTTCAAACTTCTTGCTTTACACTCCAACAACGTTGTTGCTCGTTCTTTGACGGTCACTACTATTCTAGAGAAAGACAATTCTTGTGTTCGCTTCAATGGCAATAATTATTGTGCTTGGGAATTTCAATTCAAGATGTATGTCAAAGGAAAAGGATTATGAGGTCACTTGGATGGAAAAACATAGCCCCCCAAGGAGGAAGCTGCCTTCGCTACATTGAAGGTAAAAAATGCTCAAATTATTCCTTGGATCCTTAACACTATTGATCCCCAAATGATCAATAATTTATGCTATTTTACAATCTCTCAACAAATGTTGGATTATTTGGAACAATTTACATCCAAGAAAATTCAGCCAAGCATTTTCAGTTCGAATGTGAGATAGCCAATTACAACCAAGGTAATTTGTCTATTCAAGAGTATTACTCTAGTTTTCTAAATTTATGGACAAAACACTCTGCCATTTTATATGTTGTTGTTAATCAAACTTCACTCTCGATTATTCAAGAAATATACGACACTAGCAAGCACGATCAGTTTCTCATGAAACTTCATTCCGAGTTTGAGGTTGTTAGAAGTGCTTTGTTGAATAGGAATCCAGTTCCATCTTTGGATACATGTGTTAGTGAACTTCTTAGGAAAGAACAACACTTACTTACCCAAGGATCCATGACTCATGATGTTGCTCTTTCCAAACCTGCTATTGTTGCATATGTTGCCCACAATAAAAGTAAAGGTCGTGATATAGGACAAGTCCAGTACTTTCCTTATAAACAATTTGGTCATATTACTGTAATTGTCATAAGAAGTTTTTCAATTATTATAAGCAATAGGGTCATATCATTGCTAATTGTCCCACACGTCCTCCACGACTAACATAATGTCTTGTACAAGCATTTCATGCCACTACTAATGCAACCACTTGTCCTCTTACCCAATGTTTATTTGATATTGGTGGTCTTTAGTCTGAAATGTTCCAACAAATGGTACTTTCTACTGTTTCATCCTTGGTTGTTCAGTGTAATTCCTCTTGTGTTTCTCACCCATGGTTCCTTGATTCTGGTTCATCTAATCACATGATTGGTTCCTCTCAAAATTTGCATAATGGTACTCAGAAAATACAAATTACCGATGGAAATACTCTTTCTATTACTAATATTGGTGACCTAAACATTGATTTTCGGAATGTGCTTGTCTCACTTGAACTTACTTCCCATTTATTGTTTGTTGGTCCATTAGTGGACAATAATTGTGATGTTCAATTTTCTCGGTCTGGCTGTTCCTTCAATCCTTTTCTTTGTCAATTATTTATAATTTTGTTGATATATTATAGTGTAATAAAGAAATCGGCTCATATGAGAGCAGTTACTTTGTTATGCAATCGATAACAACCATTATTCATACTTGTATTACAAGTGATTGACAAACGGTATCAATTTAATTGATTCAAATACTTTGTAACTATGTCTTTTTATGTATTAATTGAAATTATTATCTTTTTGTGTAAAGATTCGATAATTTCTCACTAGTGCATGATAATTTAATCAGTATGTAAGGGAAGTTTGTGTTAGATATATAATAAATACGTACAATAATGTGTAATAATTATTTGTAACATATACTTTGTACATTCTTTAAAGTGCTTTGATTTAAAGTTGTTATCTATATATTGTTGTATATGATTTGTGTTTGGTTGTTTTTGTCCAAGTTCGCTATGTAGGTAGAATGAAAAACAAAAAAAAAAAATTAAAAGAGAATTTCTAGAATAGGTTTTAGTTGAGTTCTAGAATCAAAGACGTTAGTTGAATAGGCTTCGGTTACTATTAAAATTGAAGCTTATTCTCCTCTCAAGGTTTTAATTAAATTTGAATTATTTTTGAAATTGTAAGGGAATAGGCTTTGATTGAGTCTCAAAACTGAAACCTATTCCGTTTTTTTATTTGAAATATTTTATTTTAACTGTTTTATGCTTCGGTTTTGATGATATTTGAAGTTTATTATAGAAGTATAGGCTTCATATCCAAATCGAACTAAAAGTCCCATCTTTTTTACTTTGTTTAGATATGTTTCGATTGTGGAACCAAACTACAATATCGAAAACAACCGGTGCCAAAATCCTTTGTTGCACTAGTGCGTAAAGTAAATACATTAACTCTCCTAACCTCTATTCTAGTTCATCAAAATAAGATTTCAAAACTAAGCTAAGAATACCTTCACAAGAAATTATTCAACAAAATACATCATTACTAATAATTTAAACTTGAATATTTTGTGTTTTTTCTCATCACACACAACCCACACAAAGGAAGAGAATTTTGAAATCTAAGAGCAAAAAAAAAAAAAAACTTACTAGAAAGCACAATCTAATTATATCAAATCCTAATCTTTATTGCGATTTACAGAATTATAGTAGAGAAAACACGAAAAGTAGAATCAATCTCGGGTAGAATGAATCTTGGGAAAATAAATTAAAGACAATAAAATTTATAAAACAAAATTATAATTTATCTATTAAAAACAACTTAAAACTTCAACTTAGGGATGAACACAGGTAGGGCAAGAATGAGTTTCATTATCTCATATTCATCCCCAAATAAAAAATTCATCTTCATTCTCATGCTCATATCCAATTGGTATAAAGTTTTTATCACATCCCAGTCCCTATCGGGTGATAGGTATAAACCCATACTCATGCTTGTACCCATTTTCTTACTATTTCAATATCAGTTAGTTATTTTTTATATAAAATAAAATAAAAAATTCTGACAAAGGAAATATGATATTATAAAATAGTCAATATCAAAGGGATTTTTTTTTTAACATCAAATATTTAGAAATATATTATAATTGTATACATTTTAAATTAGAATACCAAATATAATTTTTTGAGAATCAAAATATTTATTAAATTTACAAACGTTAATGAAATAAAGTTGATGAAATTAAAAAAATAATTGTAAAATACTATATAAAAAAAATACAAGTATCCAAATTTAAAAATATTTTAAATGTATCTTTACTTCCTTTCTCTAAATTCTAATTAAAAGAGTGAGAAAAAAGTGTGTAACAAAAGAAAAATAAGGATTATAAAACTATCATGTAGGAGAATATATATATATATATTCTTTAAGTTATCTACTAAACTGAGTACTTTAATAACTTAAATAAGAAGGTATGAGAATGAGAACGTGTATGCACATATTTATCTTCATCCTCATATTTAATTGAAAAAATTAGATATTATTTATACTCATATCTGATCAATACGAGATTTTTCATCAAAACGGAAATTATAATTTAGACAATACTCTTGAAAACAAGTTTATTTGTTCTCCTTGTTTCAACCTTATTCTTCTTGAAGCTATCGCTACTGAACACTAAAGTTGGATCTTACCACACTTACATTCTTTATTTAATTTAATCCAAAATCATATTATGAACTAGATTTCAGATAGAAATTTTAACTTAGTGTGAGACCGATTGTCCACACCGAGCAAGTTTACAATATTAAATCTAATTGGCATGCTTAATATTTTAACTTTGAGCTTTCACGTATTTATTTTAACTTGCATTTATAAAATCTTCTTTCTCAATAATCTGCACAGTTTTTGAGACCAATTATTCCAAGTTGGGATTGATAAAAACAAAGGTTAATAGTTAATGAGAACGAATTAACGATTAATTAATATCACACTTATTGATAATTTGTTTTGTATTCTTAAATATCATTAGCAGTTTTTTTCTTTCTTTCTTTTTTCATGAAAGGTTAACATTATTTGCTTTATAACTCCCTTTAGAGGAGTTTGGTCTTCAAAATTATCTTATCATCTCTCACAATCTCTAAAACCCTAAAACATCATATGCGAGTGTTTTACAGAATTCACTCTTGTCTCACGATAACTTTACTTACGGTCCAGATTATTCAAATATTGAAAAACATTATGCAATCATCTTCCCTATCTATAAATGATACACCTTCCAAGAAGAATGGCAGATACGAAAAAATAATAATAATAATGCGAAAGGTCGGTTAACACATGCAAGCAATTACATGATTAATTACTTTAATCTGATCAACAAAATAACTTTATTTCTCCTGATTGTAGATGATTAATTACTACAATATGGATACTAATTTATTTAATTATTTCTCGTGATTGATCACATACTTATCATTAAACTGATTAAAAACATAGTCGCATGGCAGCTGTTTCTATCAAAAACAACTTTCAAGAAGACAAAGAAGAAAGACCCAAATCTGTAAACTTATGTGGAAAATAATCAGAAGGTCATCTTCACATTATAAAAATCAATCCTGCAAGCATGTCTGTTGAAAATGAGAAAAATATTTAAAAGGTATTTTGAAGTGGTCAAAGTCAAAGAAAAGCATGAAGAATAGATTAGTGAAGCAAGAGGAAGAAAAGAGTTTATTTTGTATTTGTTTGAGAAGAAGATTTGAAGTGGGTTAACGATAGAGTGTGTGAGGTAAGACAGTGGATTTTTGTGTGTCTGGTAAAGGATCCACGTAATGCTCCATCTTTTCACTTTCGGTGCCATGCAAAGAGTTTGAAACAATAAGCTCCGAGATATGGTTGTCGTTACAAAGTAACCACCACAAGGGTGTCTCTCAAAAACAGGTCGGCGATAATCCGCACGCGTGGGCTCCATACTAATTCCCTATCATTTTCTTCTTTTTACTATAATCATATTTTCTCTCTATTCTCATCATTTTTTTTTTCTTGCCCTATCTCCTAAATTTTGATGCTATTCCCATGAAAACTCTTTTAGGATTATACTAATGTGTTTTTATGTCTGTTTTAGCATTCAATCACTAATCTTTCTTGGGCATGGATTGAAAAGTTCATAAATGAATTTTCATGTTAAAAGTAGGATGGTAGAAGTTTGGAATGCAACATTAATTTTGGGGATCTTTGTTATAAATGCTTTAAGATGTCATTGATACCTTTAATAATAATAAAATATTTATCTATAAAAAATTATGTAAGTTTCTATATGAATTAGAACTACTTTTCCTCTCAATTTGTAAACTATATAGAGATTTTGATATGTTGAAATAGATTAAAATGATTTCAATTTTTAAACTATATAAAGATTGTAATATATTGAACTAAATAATGATATGGTGAAATTTACATTGAGATATTGTTTATTTTATTAATTAAAGGATTTTGTCACTATTCATGGTTTATATTAAAATATGTTTGATGCGTTAATAAAAGAAAAAGAGTGATTATAACTATTTTATCATGGAAATGGATTTAAGAACTATCCAAAATTATTTTCATGGGGTGAAATCCACAATTTTTGGTTAAAAAAATCACTACAAAGATTTTAGTAATTAAAAGCTAATGACTAAAATAATAAATATAATAACTTTTTTCCAGGTATCGAATAACAAATATAATATTCTTGTTTACTACTATAACAATTACTTTTAAACTAATAAATGATTAATTTCTATCGATAAATTAACAATATTATTCTTATTAGGTCTAGTTTCCATCTTAAGTTAGAGAAAATATGTTAGATGTCTCACATCGATTACACATAGGGTCTAGTTAAAGTTATATTATTGCAAATCTCACCTTACAAGTCAATTTTATAGAGTTGAATTAGACTTGAATTTCACTTCTTAACACTACAAGAAAAATACTAAAAAGTGTCCCTATGAAACTCTTACAAAAGGTGAAAACACCACGCTTTTGCAACGCACCCACCCTTATACCAAGGTGACTAATTCAGTGAAACGAGGGTTGTTAGAGTCGTCTCCCAAAACAATGTCAAACCCACTCTTCATTCCCCAACATCTAAATTTTCATCTTTAAAAAATATTTGTAGAGGTGAGAGCCTAACCATCGCTCACATTTTTTTTTAACAAAATCTTCTTACTTGCATGGGTTAAGACCTTGCTAAAGTTTCATTCTTTAAATAAAATTTGTTAGTGTGTAGGTTAAGCCCTTTCTCAAATTTTAGTTTTTTTAAAAATTGTTGTTAATTTTGTGGGCTATACCTTCACCAAGCCCTCACTACATATATAATTTAGAATGCAACTACAATCAAGTGCGTCAATTTAGCTATTGCACACATTTTATTTTTAAAATAATATTTCTACTAGCATGGGTTACACTCTAAAAATCATTATCATTATCACAAATGTTCTTAACTCGTCATGTGTAGGGCAAGTGAAGTAAAATATGAATGAGGAATTATTGAATATACACAAAAAAGGTGTTCCAAGTTGTGAAACCACATTTGTATTCTTGACAACTACATTTCATCACTTTGCTTCCACTCACATTGGTCAATAACTATAACACATACCCCTTTTATCGATAATAACTCTCACACAAACCTCTAAAACATTAACACTTTACAATCTAAAATGGTTTAAAACAAAACTCACCTTAGGATGTCGACACAATGGCTTTCACCTCCACTAAGGACCCTTTTACTAAAAACACCACCAACTCCTTCTTTGCATCCATCGAATGACCAACTCCAGCCCAAATGCAAAACCTTCAATATACACTAGGTTTCTCAAACGCTAAAGACTTCGACCAATAGACAACTTGTTATAGTAGAAATGTTTACCTTATTTGTGCTATGGTGACCTTAGACCTCAGCAACAACAATAGGCATAGAGGATGGAAGTATGACTTTGCAAAATGAAAGCAGCATGGAGGACAAAAGCCAAAGTTCACAAAATGGAAGATGAAAGCATGAATACTAAGAAGGGAGGATGAAAGCACGAGTTCAAAATGGAGGGCGAGTTTGAAAAATGGAGGATGTAAGTGTTGACATGTGAAGCCAAGGTGGTGTGTCTCATGAAGATTTGATGAAGCTTTTTGAACTACTTAGAAGTCATTACCATTGGAATCAAGCCTACATTGATGAAGATAAGGATATTTGATGGTATTCATGTTGATCAAGTCTGGACCGTGTGCTCTCCACATGGATAAATCATTAAGAAAGAGTATTTGATGTTTGTAATTCACATTTCAAACCTTGTAGCATTAATTTGATGTATTTGGTCTTTGTTGTATTTTTTAATCTGTTAAATGGTTTTTCAACAGGTTAAAATGTCTCTTTTAATCTGTTGAATAGTTTTCAACAGGTTAAAAGGTTGGTTGTAGTAGTCTTAAACTGTGACTTATTCAATCAATTGATTTATTTTATAATCGACTGATTTCACTTAAGTCAAGTGAAATCAACTGATTGATTTGGAAATCAACCTATTGAATTTCGTAACAATTTGACTATAAGAGTTGTGATTTTCGAAAAAGAGCTAACTTGATCCTTTTTTAGCACGAAACTATTTTGGAAACTTGGGAAATCTCTCTCTTTCGTGATCATTCAGACTACAACTATTGAAGATTGATCTTGGATCAATTCTTGGAGCTTTTGGCTTGTGGTTGAAGCTTGGAGAAGGTGGTTTGTGGTAGGCAGGGTTGTGCTACCACTGAGGTTTGATCTTTCTCAAGCTTTGTGTGTGTGCCTGGTAGTTTTCTAGGTCTACAAGAGAGTTCTTGTTGTGCTGGTGTGATTCTTGTGTGATTCAAGAGTCTTGTGTGTGATTTTTGCTTATTTTGAAAGTGTAAGAGTGGAAACTTTGTAAATCTTTTGAAAAAGTGCAAAGTCAGGCTCGGGTTGCCTTGACAAACTAGATGTAGCTCAGGTTTGAATGAACCAGCATAAAAATCTTGTGATCCAATCTTTTCACTAACCCTTCTATCTTGCATAATCATTTAAAGTTTAAAGAACTTGAGTTTTAATCATCTCTTTCATATTCTTGAGTGTTTTGATGGCATCTGCAGCATTGAGCATATTTGCATTTTTCCCAGAATTTCAGTCAACTATTTTTCCCAGCATTAGAACTTATATTGATTGTTTTTGTGCATTGTTTCTGCTTAAAATCTCAAATCTGCATTTTTCCCAGAATTTCAGTCAACTATTTTTCTGTTTCAATCGCTTGATTATACCAGTACAGAATCTGTTTAGTAAAATCAATCAATTAACTCTATTTTTGACCGACTGAAAGTATATTGTCCAGTAGTTTTTTCATCCTAACTTGGTGATCCAATTGATTTAATAAAAGAGGATTTTTAGCTTTTAAAGATAGCCTGATTTTTTTAACTAGTCAATTCAATCCCCCCTTTTTGGCATTTCAACCATTTCAAAACTAATAGCAAGGGCCAAGTTTGACAATAAAATGGAGAGCAAATTTAGATTGTGAAAACAAAGAGACAAAGTGAAAATAAAGGAGGAAACTTTACTCTTTTACTTGTTTTTACCCCCTAAACTAATTTTTTTATTTTTATACAATGAAAGCGATGGTTTGTGCATCACACACCACTTATTAATAATTCCTAAATTTATTATTCGGTAGCGTTTCGTTACACTAACACACATAATTAATTTTAATGCATAATTATTAGGTTTATAGAGGGGATTTCACTGGGAAGAACAAACACCAATGAGACTTGAGCCCAACCACATAAGGTATTGACACCACTCTTAACCCAAAACCTTAAGGCAATGGGTTTATGGGTCCTTATCCTTATACAGTGCTCTACTTTCTCATTTCTAGCCAATGTAGGACTTAGACTCACACTTGGATTCCTAACAATCTCCCAATCAAGGGTGAGCCTTCAACCACATTGGTACACTCCCCTTCTAGTGGAAGCATTCCCAACTACGAGTACTCCTTTTCTAATTTTGGAAAGATAACCAAGCGCGGAAGCAACACCTAGATCAAATCTTCCCTAAATAATAAATAATATGCAAAATAATAAAATGCATAAAATAGAAAAGGGAGGAACCAACAAATACCAAAACTTTTAACGTGGGAAAACCTCAATATGGAGGAAAAACCTACGAGACCTTATTTAGTAAAAACTTCCACTAATAAAAATTAATGGGTACACCACAAGTTCTCTTGGAGATTCCAAGGATCAATAGAGCATTATTCTCTTCACCAACAAGGTGGATAACAAACCCCAATGGGTACTTTAAATAAACAATAGAGTGAATCCCAATATATGAGAAGAGGAATAAAACCTTTTCTCCTAGGTAACTTCTCTGCACAGACTTCCATAGGATAAATTGGTTGCTCTTTTCTTCTTCTTCACCCTCTCTGATGGCTTCTTCTTTTCTCACCAAAGACACTCACAACTTCTTTCTCTCTGTCTCACTCTATTTTACTCTCATTTCAAACCTGATGCAAGGGTTGCATATTTAAATTGCATAATGGGTCGGGAACCCATAAAAAAAATACCTCCTTTTATTTTTCGTAATTAAATAAGTGTGGACCTAATAAATTGGTGACCCACTGACAAATCTCCCCCCTCAAACATTAATTTGGGCCATAATCAACCAAACTTGCTTTCTCCTTGCATACAGCATATTTTCCTTCAGGTAAGATCTTTGTCATCATATCTGACCCATTCTCATCAATATGGATTTTCTCTAATGACAATTGCTTCGTCTCTAATGCATCTTGTATCCAATGATATCGGACTTCAATATGCTTTGACCTTGAATAAAAAGTTGAGTTCTTGCTAAGATGGATTGCACTTTGACTATCACAATATAAAACATATTTTTCTTGTGATAATCCTAAATCTTGTAGGAATTTATGCATCCACAAGAGCTCTTTAACAGCTTTTGTAACAACAATATATTTTGTCTCTGTAGAAGATAGAGCAACACATTTTTGTAATCTGGATTGCCATGACACTACTCCCCTTGAAAAAGTCATCATATAGCCAGAGATATATTTTCTAGAATCCACATCACCAACCATGTATGCATCTGTGTAACCATTCAACATAGGCTTACCAATTCCAAAGCATAAACAAACTCTATAAGTACCTTTGAGATACCTAAGTATCCATTTCACAACTTGTCAATGCTCTTTTCCAGGATTAGCAAGGAAACAACTCACAACACCAACAACATAGGATGTGAAGTAATCACAATGTGGTGTAACATGAAATGAGGCAGCAAAATCAAAAACCCATTCCTCCTGGTTGGTGAGATTAATAAAGTCATCTTCATAAACAATGACAACTTCACTATCAAACACAACTGCAGTAGTGGTTTCATCTTTATCATCTCTTTTATTGTAATTATTTCATCTATCCCTTGACTTCTCTCGCTTGAGGAACCAACAATCTTTAATGACATCCCTCTTGACTTGTCTGGTAATGAGCTAAGCAACAACAATGCTAATAACTCATTATCTAATACAATCTCCATTGTGGTCAACTAAATCGGAGCTCTGATACCAATTGTTAGGTTTATAGAGGGCATTTCACTAGGGAGAACAAACACCAATGAGACTTAAGCTCAACCACATAAGGTATTGATACCACTCTCAACCCAAAACCTTAAGGTGATGAGTTTATGGGTCTTTATCCGTATATAGTGCTCTACTTTCTCATTTCTAGCCAATGTGGGACTTAGACTCACACTTGGATTCCTAACAAGAATTAATTTTTGTAAAACGCGAGCATCGGTTTGTGCATCACAGGACACCAATTAATAATTTTTAAATTTTTTATTTAGTTTTTTGTATTCATTTTTGTGTCGATTAAACTCACATTATGATCATATTATTTAGTCCTCCCCCAGTTTTTAAATTTGATTAAACAATGATCTAACTTTTATTTTGTTTTAAAAATTGTTAATTTGACATTAAAGTGGACTTAACCCACTTTCAAATATATAACTCTTTTACCTTATTGTTAGGGTTAGGTGAACCGTCTCTTATAGTGTCAGATATCTAGATATCTAGTCGTCTCTTTTTCATGGAACCTAATTTATCATATTTTTTGTAGTGTAAAATGATATCAAAGTCAAAGACTAAAGTCTATTCCAATGAAATGTATATTTTTTTACGTGAGAGAGTATTCATATCAACTAGAAATAAGATCAATTTAGAACACATACATAGTTACAAATTTTGTAAGATGAAATTAAGTTTAAAGTTGATTTCTTGACAATTTTTTATAATTTTATCAATTTTCATATAGAACAAACTTCTTCATTATGACAATTGAACAAGTACTGTACACTACAGTGAAATAGATATGAAAGAGGAATATAAAATTCAAACCTAAATTCCATAAACTGTGTACACAAATGCCAAAGCCTGTCTTTCTTAGCTCTTCAAATCCCATGAGGACTTCTTTATAAAAATCGTTGTTTTAAAACTTCACGTGATTTCATGGAAGAGTCATAACATAATTTAAATGAACAACAACAGTTTCCATTACAAATTGAGGATAATAATAGGATTGAAAGAACACAGAGACTGTTACAACTAAAAGTTAAATTCCACTATCCAGATACATAAACACAAAAAAGAAAAAAAAAAAAAAAAAAAAAAACACGAGGTTTCTTACTTTGTTAGCAAAAACTACGGCTGATTATGTATTCTTTTTGTGAAGTTTCTGAGATGTGTTTGAAAGTTTTCACATACTATGTAGGATTTGGTCGAAAGTTGGAGAAGTGAAGCATGGACACGTGGCTGGAAGACGTAAATTGTGGATTCAATCACATCTAATTAGACAGATAGAAGATTATGTTGGGTTTGTGTGAGTATATTATTTCAGAGTGATGCAAGAAAGTTAGGGGTCTCTTTCTTTGACCCAATGACTAATCACAGTTTACCTAATTCTCTTGTATGGGTTTGTGTGCTGTCTACGCTAATTTAGGAACACACTGCATGGTGATTATGTCGGAGAATCCAAATGGGGCACTATCTATGACATGTCCAACAGTTGGGCTGAGATGGAAAAACAAAACATGCATCACTATGTCACACAATTATACCACTCCTCTGTTTCATATCTTACTTTGGAGACCACTCTCTCTTCACAACAATTGCATCAATCAAATCTTATTTCTTGCTTTCTAGTCCCTCAATTGCAGGCATGTCAAATCTTATGATGCCGGTTCACACTTCCAATAAACAACCATCAAAATTATTGAAAAAAAAAGAAGAAGAAAAGAAGAAAAGTATACGTTTATTAAACCTATAATACATAAATATTATAAAATATATATGACTGCCTTTTGCCAGTTTCTCTGCGTACATTTAAACTTTTCATGCAATTAGCATCACAATGCAACGCAACGACTTTCTTATATGAGAGAAAAAGAGCTGATGTAGTGGACCTTCTTTTTTTTTTTTTTCATTTTGGAGGTCACATCATACTGGTTTAATATTAGTATACTTTTATCTTGAGGAAAATTAGTGCTATTATTACTGGTCATGAAATGAGGGAAAAAAAGTCGGATCAGTTTTTTATAGCATCTCAAGTTGGTGCTTATTGAAAAGGAAGAAGTTTCATTCTGCAAACTTATTTATTCATTGAGAATTCCTAATGCAATACTTAATTTATAAAAATAAAAAAAACATTGGACCCTGAAAAAGGAAAAAAACCTATGAGGGAAGTACAAAGGCTATATTATTTTATGACAAATATAAAAAAAAAACTATGATTTTTGGGGGCACTAGGGGACCAAAAAATATATAGGACATTATGTAGGACCAACTTTTTGTGCCAGTTAGGAGCAGGAAAAGAAATATATTGTCTCCTTTTTTCAATGCAACTCAAGCAAGTAAGTTTCTCAAGGTAGTTGCTCAACCACTTTAATCAATTAATCAATTGATTAAAAAAAACTAAAGAATAAAAAATTACATAATAACAGAGTGTTATTAATCATTTGAACCAATAAGAAATATTTCAACCTAAAGGAGAAAGATTCAAATAAGTTTTTGAATTTAACACTTTCAGTTTTAAAATTGGGAGGCTCTTTAATATTAGGTTTTTTATTAGTTTTTCTTTTTAAGTTATGTTTTGGTATTGGTGTATTCGTCTTTTCATCACTTACATATGGTTTTATCACCTTTAGAAATTTTTAAAACCTATGCATGAAATCAATTCAGTCCCGATAAATTAATTCAACCCTGACAGAAAAATCATTAAAAAAAAAAGCAAAAGTATTTTTTTCCGCAAGTCCTTTATAATGCTTGTGTCATTCTTCTTACGATTTCCTACTCCTTGCATAAAAGGAGAAGTTACTGATACCAAAATGCTCAAAGAAAAATAACAAATTATACTACAATAAAATATTTTATTAACAACTAATTTTAGTAACAAAAAAATGTTAGTCATTATAGTAACCAATTTAGATACTAAACTACAAAATAAAAATTATTGGTTAAAAAAATAGTCACCGAATAAAATATTATAATTATTCCCTACTATACTGACTAACAACTTTTGGTTATCTCTACAAACTTATTAACGGTGTGGTTACACTTGTAAGAGGTTTCTTTGGTTATCAATGTTGTGTGTTAATAACAAGTGTTAAGAAGTGAATTTTAAGCTTAACTCAATCCTACAAAATTGGCTTGAAAAGGTGATATTTGCTCTCATTTATATATTACAAATTGACCTTATCTCTAATCGATGTGAAACTTCCAAAACACCCTTCACACCGAGATATATACATCTTATGTGTGAGACTAAACATTAATTAGTGATTTGATAACCTATATGTTAAACCCAATATTAATGAAGGACATAGACTAAGTATGTACACGATACACAAGATTGTGTGAGATGAAAAGTCACAATTGCATTTTTCTAAAATGTCTTATCATGAAGGCTCTTCGTAAACGGTTAATTATCAAGTGAGTATTCATCTATGTCATACTTGAATAATGAGAAGGAAAAAGTAGGAAACTACTACAAAAATGAAGAGTTAATTTGATATTAGTCATCATATTTCAATAAGTCTCATGGACGTATGAGAGACTTTGCACTACTAGAAATACTAAATTTAGTGATCAATTATGATTTTTTTTTCATAATAATGATTATTTTAGTAATCAATAATATTTTATTTTATAAATTGGTATCTAAACACAATAGTGACTAATAATTTTTTGTTATTAAAATTGGTTGTTAATGAAAAATTTTCTTGTAGTACTACACTACTTGTTCAACTCCTACAAAGTTCATCAATGTCAGTACCTATTGAACTTTTTGATGTTATAGTATATTTTTTTTTGTTATATCCCATATAAAACTTCAATATATTTGTAGAAATAATCAATTATTCTTTTACTTTTATTATTGCAACAACAACAAATTTCTAGTGACAATCATTCTTCATCAATTGCAACATTGGTTGTATTGCTAACAACCTTAGAAATACTTTGAAGCTTGTATTTTACTTTTGATGTTTTAACAAAACTATGATTTATACTTTATGCTCTTTTAAAATGTTTTTTATCTTATGCTGTTGTTGTTTAAGTTGTTGTGATTATTTTGATAATAGTTTACATTTCCCATGTAGTGTAAACTTTTGCAACTCATTTTGATAAAGGGGTAAATGAAAAATGCTTTAAGTATACATGAATACCTTATCTGTGGTTCTCAAAAGAGTTGGGCCATTCTTTGAAGTCTTGGAAGACTAGGAGTTAAGGAAATTAGAGTAGAGTTCTTGAACTTAGATGATAAAAAAATATTTAACAACTTTAATAAAGAAAGTATTGGTTCATTGATTGCAAAACTTTATTACCAAAGCTGGTACCCTGTAAATTAATTATCATCGTATTAACCGAACTTTTTTGAATTTGGATTCTCTGCTGGTTTTTTTGTGTTGTTCCTTTACTGTGCCTTCATAATATACTTATTACCACTCATTTTGACATTTTAAAATATATTAAAAAGATATTTAAAATATCAGTATAATGTATTTTTAATGCTCAGCAGAGGACACTACCGAAAAAATCAGTAGAGAATCTGAACTCAACTTTTTTCAGACCTTAGATTGCTTAAAGTTCCATCCACCGATATAGATGCTTGAATAATTTGTCAGTACAATTAAATGAATAAAGATGAGAGAAGTTCATTTTTTTTCATAAAAGAAACGTAAGAAATTGTTTGATAAAAATCACTTAAGAAATTATTCACTTTAATTATTAAAACACAGAATGTTATTGTTAAGATTAAAATGTTGAACCGGCAGGAGCATAGTTTGATTTTTGTGCATGAAAAGAAGAATTAAAAAGGAAAATTGCATTTGACAACAATAATGTGAAATCTTTATAATTTTTGTGACATGTGCTTCCTTTTTTTTAATATGTAGTGGCATATGGATAATGTTAATTTCCTCTCTCCCATTTAGAATTAGCTTATACCTACCTATGAACTCACTTAAAAGTTATTTTCAAATAACAATGGAAAAGCTTAAATTGAAGGTGTATAATATTTTGTGCTGAATTCTGTCGTGGAAGGCAAAGACAGATTTTGATAAGTAGATTTTAGACTTTTCAATTTTCATTTTAAAAATTTTATGATTTTACCGTAGTTACAACCGTCACTAAATATTTTAAATTCGTGAACTTAAGCAGTTACAACCATCCTAATTGTTAAATACCGTTAGCATTTTCTTAATTTTTATAAAAATTTGAGTTAAAATAAATAATAAATATATAATTAATTATTAAAATAATTTTTAAATATAAAATTTAAAAAATAAAATATGTATACAAATTTTTTTTAATTAAAGACAAAAGAGATTTTAAAATAATAATTAATTTTTAAAATAATAATTAAAGACAAAATGGAAATATTGAAATGTGAACACAAAAAAGGATATTCTCTTTATATAATTAAGAGTAAAATGGGAATATCGAAATGTAAATATAAAAGATGGTATCTTTTTTATATATTGTTATAGGTAATATTTTTTAAAATTAATTTAAAGAAGGTTAAAATAGTATTTAACAAATTTAATCAAAGTAATTCTAATGATTATAATAAATGAACGTTATAATATTTTTATAACATCAAATTTTAGGTCAATTAATTAACTGACATAAAAAACATATGATAATTTAAAATTTCACTAAATATTGCATTAAACTGACGTCAAACAAAATAATAACTAATTTATTATGAAAGAATACAATTTCATATAACATTAGTAAAAATAACCTACAATAGGTTATATGTTAGTGAAATTAAAACTAAAAAATTGTACAAGAACAAAACTAAATACAAACAAAATATATATATATATATATATATATATATATATATATATATATATATATATATATATATATATATATATTTTAAAAAAAAACTCAAATTTATTACTCATTTTACCTAGACAATAAAAATAAGGTCAATTGGATGTAATTATTAAAATAAAGTCCAAAAGAATTTTTGAGGATAATCTTATTTAAATGTTATAACGCACGAATCAGAAATTATGTAATCTAAGTTCATCTATATTACATTATTAAAATTTATCTAAAGTGAAAAAGAAATATTGATGAAAGAAAAGGGAAGGTTAAATTATTAATCATAACCTATTAGAATTTATCTAAGTTACACATTTTATGTTATCGATACTTTAAAGAAAAGAGAAGTTAAAGTTGAGTTTGAGTTTTAAATCAAATATGAGTGGTGAAATAAGAAAGAAAGTTAAAATTGAAATTAATGTGTTATTTCCCTTTGTTATATATATATATATATATATATATATATATATATATATATATATATATATATATATATAT
>Ga0209589_1007141_pt1 | contig 18104 bp, 14 predicted proteins | sample CowpeawhiteBW_FD_187525 | JGI IMG/M metagenome (GOLD analysis project Ga0209589, IMG submission 187525) | Root nodule microbial communities of legume samples collected from California USA - Cow pea white BW (SPAdes) (version 2) | ecosystem: Host-associated > Plants > Roots > Nodule | place: USA...
TTTTTTAAAAAAAAAAAAAACAGCAATTCAACACCCCCTTGCTTGGCCTAAAGTCCTTATTGTGATTATAATTGTTATCAAGAGCGGGTTCTTGAAAGTTACTCAAGTTTGATCCTAAAATTTTTTTTCAGATAGCGGAAAATAAACTCCTTTTTACTGAATGTGTCTCTATCCATAGGTCTCCTATGCCCAGGGGCGGATGTTTATTGGGGCAGGGAGGGGCCATGGCCCCTCCTTAATTTTGAATTTTTTTTAATTATATATATATATATATATATATATATATATATATAATATTAAAATTTTATTGAATTTTTTAAATCATAGGTAATATATTTTAGGAATTGATGAAAATTAAATGGTGTATTTAATGTTAATAGATAATAAAGAATAAAAATATTTAGGTTTAATTTCTCGTTTGGTTTCTGTTTTTGTCAAAAAAATTGACACTAGGATTATATTAATCACATCAACAAAGCAAATCATTCATATTAAGAGTTTCAATTTTAATGAAAGAATAATCTACTTCTTTCAAGAAATTTTAAGTAAAAGACCAAATTGCATTAGTTTTTCAAAAATTTGGAATCAAATTGAGACTAAAAAGATTGGAGGACCAACTTAATATTTTTAAACGAAAATATAAATCAAAAGAGTACTTAAACCAAATATTTATTAATATAATTTTTATTTTTCTTCTTATTTTCTTTTTAGCTTTTTCACAAATTGTAATAATCTCTCATCTCATATATTTTCTTTTTTTATTTTAAGAAAAAAAAGTTAGACACAAAATTATTTGCTTTCATTTCTCTTTTATCCTCTTCCTTACTTGTCTCTTGTCTCACTTGATAATAAAAATATTATTTTTTATCTCATTAGCTTTTTGTTTATTCATTTTTTATGAATATAGAAAAAAAATGTATCATGTATTTTTTCATAATTGATTTTTAATTGTGACTTAACTATAATATATTTTTCTTTTAATAATTATGAGCCTCAATTTTTTATTAAATTATGATAAATTATTTTTTAATATTATGTACAAAAAATATATATTTATAAAGAATAAAAGAATAAATTCATTATTAAAAAGTGATAAAAAAAGGAAACTATTGATGAAAATAAGATAAATTATATTTCAATTCACATATTTTGAAACATTATAATCAAATTGTTTAGTAGAGAAGCAATTTTTTAAAGCATTATACTAATGACGAAATATAATGATCTAAAAATTATATTACTTTGGCCCTTTAACATTTTTAGTCAAGATCCACCACTGCCTATGCCTATGCTTAGTGGTGTTAACATCAATTTTGAAAAATAAATATGAAAATCTTTATAGAATATATTGATCAAAGGGATTTGGAATGTCATCACTCATTCCTGATAATGTTGTTGATAATAAAGAAGATGATAAGCTATAAAACCTATGGACAGAAGATGAAAAAAAGGAAGACACAATATAACTGTACTGCCAAAATTATTTTGACATTTGCAATAAATTTAGATGAATTTTCTGAGTTTTTCAATGTAAATGTGCAAAGGACATATGAAATAAATAAATGAATTGAAATTATATCCCGTAAAGTATATAGATGATATGTGATTGTAATACAGGTATGATTTAACATACACATGTATAAAGTGTTTTTTTTTCACCTAGAGTTTATCTTGTCTTTATATATATATATATATATATTGATTATTATTAATAATATCTTTATCAGTGGGATATCGGGTATTATGTACTTAATTAAATGTAAGGGAATGATTTTTGATTTGTTAGTAATTTTGGTGTACAGAATGAATTCTCATTTTGCTAAGCTACAAGTAGATATTATAAGATTTTAGTTAAATGTTAACTTCAATATCATTATAGCTAATTATAGGCTTACTATCTCCTTTTTCACAAAGACTTAGCTGGTTGAACATAATTGTACAAAGAAAATTAACTAAGTTGTGTATTAGTTAATTTGATTCGTATCTTTCAAAATTTCTAGCTCTGCCCTGACAAGGCCACAAATATTTGATTGTTTTAGAATGAGATAAAAGTACAACACTTCATTTGTCTTTTGTACTAATTCAATTGAAAATCACTCAAGTATCTAGAATAGAGAGCCTTAGGTTGTTGTAAATAGTAGCTAATAGGTGCAAAAGGTGACTTATACTTTTAGGCTTTCTCAATTTCTTTTGATTACAGTCCTGTGGATTTGGCCGTTGGGCATTTCAATTGTCTGCTTTTCATTTTTTATTGTGCAGTTTGAATTGCAGAGAAATATACTGTTGGACAAGGTGACACTGACCCCTTTTAATGTCATCCCTTGCCTAGTATCTGGTCTTCTTTTTATTATTATTTACGTCTGCCTGCATGATGTTTGTTTTATGTCCCAACTGGTTCAATATCTTTTCACTCTTATTTCTATCTTGAATTTCTCAGCATAATCGTTGGGTCTCATAGATCTCTCTGCTGCATCTGCAGTGTACTGTGATGTGTGCCTATCCTTCTCCATTAAATGGACGTGGTTCTGAAGCCAAGCCAAGGTACCATAATCATAATAGAGCATCAAATTTTATTCATTTTTATAACACATGGTGGGACTATTGATATTCTATATCAGTCTCTGGTTTTTGAGGGGTGTGATTCTGATGTGTCATTTGAGGGGTCAGATTCTGATGTGTCAGTCTCTACTTATCACATGGCTCTGCTAATGCCCAACAACACATCTACCATTACCCACCTCATATTTGGCTACTTCTAGTTTTGCCACTTTCCATACACCTCATTGGAACAATCCAACCTATTCATCAATTCTACCTCCATTATGGAGGTAAGGTATCATCCTGTCAATTACCAAGGGTCCCATTACAAAATGTCTCTCGTATAGACAACTATTCTAGATTATGACTCCGTTAGAATCATCTCATTAGTATTCTCTATTACTCCATCACTCTCTCTGTTATAATATTAATTAAGAGTACTGGATGCTTTGTTATTAGAATAAAAATCAAAATACAGTAATAAGGTAAATATTTTACCTAAAATGAAAAGTATGATTGACATATCAAGCCATTCTGATGGAGAATTTATTTAATTTAGCTGCTGGATTGATTTGGTGTATGTTTGTTTTTCAATAAGAAATACAGAAGTAATTATTAAGTGAACTAAGAATCACCCCAAGTGGCACTCAATGTGTTTTTAAACCCATTAAGCAACTTTACAAAAACATGTTATATATATAAATAAAGAAAACTTTGCAGAAAAGAGTTTGCTGAGCCTTATTTTTGTATTAAGATAATGGAGAGGAGAAAGTGAGGCATGTGAATGAGTGGTTTGGCGAATTTGTGGTTGAGTGGATAATAGTGTATTCTGTTGGTTGTGCACAAACTTGAATTTTATTCCAAAGAAACATGAATGGGGTGGTGGACTGAAAAAACATATATAAAAAAGAATGAAAAGGCAATTGAAGAGGAAAGTGGAAAAAAGATAGAAGAGGATTTATGACATTTCAATCATTTCATTCCAATTGAGAACAGAAGTACAGCTTAAACCATGCACACCTTTCTTTTCTTTTGGTGACAGACAAGTCACAAGAGAAGATTATGTATTGGGAAAAGATAAAGTTGTGAAATACTTCTGACAAAGGACACTCTCTTTGGATCTCTGGTTTATCAATAAACATGTGGGTCACTTAACTCACATCAAATAATAATAAACAAAGTTAACCCATGTTGAACCTATAAATTCTAGTTTATTATAAGGATATGTAAGATGCAAACTAAAGTGTCTAGCAGAGTAAAAGTGCTGAATCATAGTGTTAAGGCACCTTTGTAGGTGAAATTTTGGAGTATTAAGGAATAGTATTTGTAAATCTACCATGAGCATGAAATTTGCGATGGTGTTTCTTTTAGGATGATGACTGAATTCTGAACTGCATCATTTAGGAAATTATGTTTTCTTATTAGTTTGGTAAATAAAGCAAGTCTGGCGTGGAACTTGTGAACAAAAGCAAGAAGCAGCAATGGATAACTCTGCAACGAACACAAAAATGGACAAAGCTCAAGACCTTAACATAGCTTTTAAAGTTGACAATCAATGACCCTACTCAGTTTATGTAAAAGAGCTATTATTGACACAGAAGGAAGTAATATGGCTTTAAAATATTTCAATAATAATAAGTTTTATTATTATTTATTATTATTATTATTTAATTGACAATAAAATCAAGCATTATTTTTCATCTAAACAATATATGCTTATCGTTGTTACTTCTTTCTTTTGGTAAAATGAAAGTTCAGAACTAATATTCAAAGAGTTTAGGTGTCATCTAAACAATATACAATATTTAAAGGGCTTATTTGAAGAAACAAAAATGACAAAAAACAGTTAATAAAAACATTTATGATATAAAAAAACAGTGTTATAAGTTACTGTCAAGAAATCCTTTCAAATTCCCTTTTGAAGAAAATTAAATTTATCTGAGATTAGGATGAATAACACAAAAATCACAGGTAGTTTAAAAAGTAAAATAGATTTATTATTTTATTTTTTTTAATAGAAAAAATTTATTCTTTAAACTTTACTCTACAAATAAAAATAAAACTTATTAAAAATATAATTAAATAAAAATAAAAAATTATAATAAATGAGTAATAAATTTCATATTAAAAATATAAAAAAAATTAATGACATAAAAATATTAATGCCCATCTAAATTTACAACTAGAAAATTAAAAGATCCATCGATGTCTATTTAAATATAATAAGGAGTTTAAATATTATTTTATTAAAATCATGAGATAAAAATATGTAAATGAAGATGGGGAGGATCATTTAACAATATCAGTATTAGAGTAATTACTCTCAATATTTATAGAAACAAGTTATTCTATTTACTGGAAAGGGTTATACTTAACCTTATTCTGTTGGATGTGTGAGCTGAGAATAAAGGCAAACAGTATTGGTAAGATGGGACAAGCAATTGAGATACTTTTGTGAGTGTGGAGAAAGAATTGTAAGAAAAGAAGGAAAGGAGTAAAAGAGTGGGAAAAAGAAGAAAAAGGAAAAAGAGAAGGTGAAAAGAAAGAGAAGGGTAAGAGGCAGGAAACATCCCTGTGGTGGAAGAAGAAAGAAAATGATGGGTATTGGTTATTAGACATTGGAAACTTTATATCAGTATGGTTGTGTTATGATGACTTCTATTGCAGAGTCGTCTTCAGTGTGCAGCACCCAACACAGACTTATCTTTCTTTCCTATTCACTCTCATTGCTTTCCCTTTACATGGATATTAGGTCCCTTACAACTTTTCAGACTTTTCCTTTCCTACTCATTCATCCAACATAATCAAACCAAACAAAAACAAAAGGAAAACCACACCTCACCCCATTCTTGTCAAACCAAACAAAACAAACCACTCATCGCCCATTCATACCCTTTTCCGGAATCCATGCCCACTTCCTCTTGTGACCAGATACACACCACCTTTGACCTGTTCCCTTCAACATTTCACACCCATCATCACAACAAAACAACTTTCTTAATGCTCGGATGGATTCCTCTCCTCTTTTCTCATCCAACAATTCGTTCACTCAAAGTGGGGGACACACCCCCCTTTTCTTCTCCTATTCAATTACTCTCCAACCACTCTCCTTATCAACTCAAAAACAAAATATCAATATTCTTTTCTTTTCTTTTCTTCAACCTATAATAGATGGGATTCACATACCAACAAAAACTCAATATTTCCTTTCTATTTCAATATATGGTTGATAAAATTATTTCATTCAGATTAATATAAGTCATTTCAACTGATGTATAAACAGATTCTAGAAAGAAAGAACAAGCAAATGCAATTAAACTGTATGAAATCAACAAAAGAATTCTACCATCTACCTTTTTCTGAATCTTCTTCCTTACAGTGAGTGTCCTTTGGACAGAAAACCAAAAAAAATACTGTAACTATCTCCGATGGGTGTAAAGGTAAAATAGGGTATAAGGAAGATGCTGTAAATTGCTAAGAGTAATTGACATGGACACTGGCATTAATGCCAGAGTGACAAAGAGGGCAATTGTGAACGGTGGACCCACACATTGTGCACAGACACAGATGTCTACATGGCAACAACAACACTATCGATTCTCTTACCCCACACTCGTTGCACATCCTTCTCCCCACAACGCCATCGTTTTGCTTTCTGTTACCGCAAACTTCATTCTCTTCCACCTCCGTGCCGCGGTTGTTACTTCCACAACTCGACTCGGCGGGGGCCACCCCGCCGTCATTGCGGTTCTCCTCGCTAACGTGAGCCAGCACCTCTTCCAGATTGTTCCTGAGCGAGTTGGCGGTGGCCTCATTGTTCTGCGCCAACTCCCTCCAAATCTGATTCTCCACGCTGAGACTCTTCACTCTTTCTTGAAGCACCCAATTGAGCTTCCCCAGGCGCTGAATCTCCTCGTCTTTTTCCTTGAGTTTCTTCGCCACGGCCTCTTGAATAGCCTTGACCAACATTCTTGATTGCCTCACTCGCTGCTCCTCGAGCTCCATCCACACACTCTGCGTCTGAAAAAAACGGAAAAGAAACTCATGAGCCACGCGTTTTCATTTGGCCTATTTATAGAGATTTTTGAAAGAAGGGAGAGGGAAGCTACGTGTTGCGCAATGAAACGGTCGATCTCCGATTGCTGGTTCTGGAAATGGAAGACGAGGTCTTGGTCGAAAGAGGAGAGTTTGATTTTGTTGGAGGCGGGAGGAGCAACGTTGGATTCGGTTACGGAATCTCTGGAGCGTTTCCTCGGGAGGGGGATGTGGTAGGTGAGGCCGCTATCGGATTTGTTGATGGAGTTGGGGTCGCAGAGGGTGGCGTGGTGAAACGGAAGCACCGTTGAAGGAAGAGCCACAGCACCTTCGATTTGCGCGTTGTAGAAGGCGCGATTCGGTTTCGCCATTTCTCTGATTGAAAGAGAAAGCAAAGAGCGTGAGTGAGATATAGGTGAAAATGAAGAAACAGAAACAGAAGAAGAAGAAGAAAATAAAGAGGAAATGGTTACCTGGCGGTTAGTAACTGCGCGGGGAAGAGATTCATGTGCTGAGCCTCAACTGCCATGATTTGGAGAGTTGGTTGTGAGTTGTTGTTACTGTTCTTGGCTGGTTGGTTGGGTTCTCTTATAATGGTGTGTGAAGTTTTTGTGTGGCTTTGGTTTGGTTGCAATGTGAATGAATGAATGAAAGAATCAATGGTGTGATGAGAAAAGAGTGAAGAGGAAACGAGGGAGAGAATAACTAGGCATGCAAATGAGGTGGCGACTACAAGGGAGCCTCAATGAATGAGTCCCGTTTATTTAAGGCTTTGGCTCTTGTGCCATTTCTAGAGAGAGAGAACAAACAACAAAGTCAAAACTCATACCATTTTCCTCCCCCCAAAATCTAACCATAAATTAATTCTTTTTCACTTTTTCATTCATTGCCAAAACAATTTATTTAATATAAACATTAAATGCTCATAATAATAAAACTTACCACAACACACTGTAACGCATGTGGATATGGGAATCACATCACTGTGTTCTTGCAATTTGGTTGGTTTTCGTATCGTATCATGTAATCCACTTTTCCCCGCACTAAAAAAAAAAAATTATCTTTCGGGTTCAGGTACTGAAGAGGTGCAGTTATTTTAGTGGCACGACGTGGCGTGGCGGTGCGGTGAAGTGGCACGTGAGTACGCACGTGCGAGGTGCTTGAATGGAGGTGGGGACATCAAAGGCTGACCCCTGAGCCACGTAGCGGTGGGACCCACCTCTGTCCGGAGCGGTTTCCTCGCTGTGTTGCCTCCTCATTTCTTAAACTGTTGTGTCTGCGTACGGACCAATTGTCTGGAGTGATTTCTTCGGTGCGGTGCGGGTCCACGCTATCTCCATGGAGGACATATTCGTCAACGTTCATCCGTTTCTCACCTTCTCACCTCATCAAACGGACAAAACAAAACCATGCCAGCCAACAATATACAATTTTTTTTTTTTTTTCAAAAAGAGACGTTTTGAAGTTTCATTAGGGAAATCAGCTAACAGTTATGATATTTCCAATGGTCCACCATGAATTTCATGCTTTTAAGCCATTACTCTCTTTTTACTTCAATTTTAATATTTATTACATTTTTTAACTTTTCACAATTTCAACCGTTTTCGGTTAAGTTTTTAATCTTAAACAATTTAAATATCTTTGTTCACTGGTACTTAATACCATAAATAAATATTCCGTACAATAGAAAACAAGTCCATTCAGTAGTTTCAATGCACAACTTTTAATTTATTAATTTTCTATTTAAAATCATAAGAATTAGAGTTTAATTATAACGTTTAAAAAAAGAAAAATTGTAACAGTTTATGAAAGTTACACTCCACGTTTAGCAAATCTGTTTGAATTCTAATAATCCATATTTTGACTTTAAAAGGCAAAACAGAAATTTAAAAAATATAGTTAATAATAGTAATCTATCAGCTACAGTAAGCAAGAAACGAACATTACCCTCTTGACATACTTGTTCATAACCACTTATGATAACAACGAAACTCTTTGTATTAAATTAAATTCAAATAGAATATAATAAGTTATTCTGAATGTAACTTTTGAAAATAAAATGAAAATTCGGCATTTTTATTTCTTAGTGTAACATCAAAAGCCATGGCTTCTATACCTAGAATTACAGTAACCCTATTTTATAATGATGGAAGGAGAGTGGCATTAAATCTAAGAAGACAGAACCACATTCTTAATTAATTAACACATACAACCTTTTTCCTTTCGATATCTGACCCAAACCATGTGCAGGTAATAGATAGATAACAGAGAGTTCTTAAGTTTATGTCGCAACGTGATACTTTTGTATGAAGAACAAAAGTGGTAATAAACAAGTCTGGTATAACTTTCTAAAATAATAGAGAATCTCAAACTATATTATATACACATTTGCAAATACCAAATACATGCACACATTGCTAAGTAAGAGAAGGAGGGAGAGTGAAGAAAACCTATGAAAGGTTCGGTTCCTTAGTTGTCACACTTATGTGTGTGTGTCTCTGTACGTAATTTTACTCAAATTCTCTCATCATAACACCTACAGTTATTAATATTTAATTCATAATTAAATAAGTAATTGAAAACTGTACATTTAAGTTGTTTCCCTTTGCAACTTGTAATTGATTTAGGCATGTGGGTTTATTATTTATTGCTTCGATTTTCAACTTTAATATATAGTTATTCATTCCAAGAAAGTTTGGAACTTGTTATAAAATTTGAGTGTATCATCTCAGTTTACTTTCGAATGGACTTTAAACTTAATTTAATTTTATATAATCGACTTAAAAAATGATGTTTGCATCCATTTATATAATGTAAATATATTTTATTTATAGTTGAAGTGAGATATCCAAAATATCTTCACACCAAAGCATATATATTTTAATTTTAAACGTGAAACTATATATTAATTGATAGTTCGATAGTAGGTGATATGATAAATCCAACAAATAACAAATTTTACTATGATAGACTTTATGTGAAGAAATAAACTTTAAGTTTAACTCGATCTCAACCTTGTAAAGTCGATTTTTAAAATAAAATTTATACTTACTTATAAATTATAATACTTATATATTATAAATTTGTTATATCTTTGGTCAATCTCGAACAACTTAAACTTTTACTTTTCTTGTGTAATTTAAGTAACAAAGTAACAGGTTTGGTGATGCTACCATTTTCTTAAAGTGCAACCTATTGCGATGTCATGTTTGTCTTTTTACATGAAAATGTGTTTGGCATAAACCTCCATGCAATGGAACAGAATCACTTTTGTGCAAATAAAAAGAAAGCGTAGAATAAATTCACATTACCTAAAACAATATACAAAGGAATGTGTTTTGGTGTGTATATTTTCATTGGACTCTATATATGCTAAGAAACCGCAATTTCCTGAATGTAAATGCGAACTTAACTTCTAATCTTTCTCTTTGTTTATTTAACTTCTTGTACAAAATAATGTGTAGTCTATCTCATCCACAAAATACCATCTTTTCCCGTTAAATGTTAAAAATTAATGCACACAAATGAGAAAATATTTAATACAAATAAAAAACTAAGGTTCTTGTTAACTAGTGTGGACATTGGATGGGTCAAAGAATTTTAGAATGGGAAGTTTTTAATGGAAATTATATCAAAGTTAACAACATATGCAACGACGTGCATTTCTCTACACTCTTATATTCTTTTATAAAAAAGAAGAAGGCATTTGTTAAATATTAACGATTAGACTAAAACATCATTATTTATTACATTATTCTTTTGGTTTTCATTTATAGTTTGAAAATGAAATAAGGATATATTTGAGAAAGAAATTTGATTATACTTTGACATTCTAAAAATATAAGAAAACGAAATATAACATCCTTAAATTATAAAATGAAGATGACTAAAAGCTTAGACATGAATTAGAAATAAAATATAAAAGGCAAACTTCTCTAATTTGTGCTTGTCCAAAAAATTGTACTTAATCAGCTTTTAAGTCATCTAGGACTATAAAACAATATGGATAAACTTGTACGCCAATTCTATGTAATGAGTTCTTTGTAAGAACACTCAAGTGCCTCAGAACAAAATATTTTTTATTTTAAATAATGACTAATAACCAATTTTTTTATTGCTCTATTGTTTCTTTTACATTGCCTTTTCTAACCTCTATAGCCGCCAACAACTCTCTTTTCTCTTTTTACGATGTTGTCTAGTTTTTTTTTAAGGAAAATATGAAAGGATATCTTAAAGAATCTTTTACCATATATATATATATAAATAATAGTATATTGGGTTTGAAAAAAATTATAACTTGTATTTGTTATGCAGATCTTATATGTATATTTATTTTTTAATATTTTGTATATATGAGTTGGAACATCTTAATATCTGGTTCTTTAATTTCATTTTAGTAATTACAAAAATAAAAGAAATGGACAATAATTAAGAATAGAAACTTGTAGTCTCTTGCGTATCAATGGCTTTCACTCATCACCACCTTTTGCTATAGTAATTACTATGGCAGTTACCTCTCTAGAAGCTGCTAATATAATGAACTTAACAATTAATATGGCAGTTACCTGTCTAAAAGGATGTATGAGAGTTTTCAAGGTTCAACAATTTTTAGGTCAAAAGTGCATGTAGAGTTACTAAATAGCTCTTCAATCAAGGTGTGTACCATGCGTTTGAACGTGTATATATATGCAAGCTAGCTAATGGTTGGAAAGCTTAAAAGTTTACGAAACGTGTGTGTTCTAACTCATTACACATCTAGATCTCAGAGAACAGAGAACCAATGATCCGAAGAAATAGAATTAATAAGAGAAAAAGAGTTATAGTTTTAAGCGTTTTTCTCGAAAAGGACTTTTTAGGTGCTTAAGGATTTGAAAAATTCTTTTCGGTCTAATTTCAGCCATTACGGAATCAATCAATAATAAATTCAAAATCTCAAACACGTAACACTTTTCGTGGCATATTACTATAATTCCATAATTGAGTGTGTTGAGACATCATTTTTTTTCTTATCTTTGATAAGAGAGAATTTGTTTGGATTTCAATGGTGATGTTGAAATCAATTTTTAATTGTCATTGAATTGAATATGGTGTGAAATGATGTTTTACTTAAAACAAAAAACACACTATATATGTTATGTTGGTCAAATTCATGGTTGGTCAAATTTGCTTGCAACTTTTTCGGCGAGAATATGTGAAGAAAATGTTTACCTTTCATTGCTACAATCACAATGATCGGAGCAGTTTCCCTAGCGTACAATTGTCTTTTGTCAACCACACTTATCGTCATAATAATAATAATAATAATAATAATAATAATAATAATAATAATAATATATTATTATTATTATTATTATTATTATTATTATTATTATTATAAATTGAGAACATTTAAGGAAAATATTACTATCATCTCAAGCAACCTTATAAAAGAATAATGAAAATATGTCATGAAAAAATAAGACTCACCAACAAAAATAATTATTCTATCGTATTGAAAGTTGTGAGGTTAGAAGGTAGAAACCCTAACGTAATATGAGTAAAGTATTAGTATTTATGAATCGTGTTTTTCTTTTTTCCTCCTTGAGTACGGTTAACCCTAGATTTTGACGTGAGATATTTCGTATAGAAAGGTATCCATTGCAATGTCACTTTCAAGGGAATCAAACAAAAGAATAGCTCTCCCATGCAAGGGCTACCATAAAACCTTCAACTAATATGGACCCCACGCACCATTTTCTGAGCACATAATTTATTATTTTTGTATCATATGCTACGAAAATGAATTTTCATCATAACGAATATTTTGACAGGTAGATTGAATCAAAAGGAAGAACACTCACCCCACCTTGTTCCTTCACATCTACCATTTCCATATTTAATTTCCACACAAACACGCATAATATGAAAAGGGTGCACGAGATAAATAAATAAATAAATAAAAAGTAAAAGAAAACATAAATAGACACATGATTCCTTCATACACCTCCCAACAATAACATCTTCGTCTCTAAATATACCTTGGAAGATACAAAGGTATCTTAAACAATGAAAGAAACTCGATAGAAAAACAAAAGCATAAAATAGATCATGTACTCATACAACTAGGCATGGTAAAGTAGATTACTTGTACATGTATAATTAATTAAATAATTAATTAATGACTCATATATACCAAGACTTGGTATTTTATTTTATTTGGAAATCTCGTGGATCTACATATGTGATTCACCCAAGGTAAGCCAATCTTGGTGTGCTGGATATGTGAAGATAAGAACAATAATTATAAAAAAAAAAAAAAAACTTATGTAGAATTTTCAAATAGTGGGGTTGAAACAAAACGTGTGTGATGATTGAGATGCGTTTAGTAGCTGAAGATGACATTGTCCTTCACAACGAAAGGTCCAAAACCTAACTATGGAGGCAAAGTTTGGTTGCATTTGATTATTACATGTGGTCGTGAAAACTCATACATGGATACGACACAAGAACCCAAGTGTCTTCAAATTAATATAAATGTACTTTACTTGCTATGTCATTCTTATCGAGGAAATATCACACACAACTTTTTTCAATTTGCCATAAAATGTATGGAGGATTTTCCATTTAGCTTCTAGCAACACTTGTGACTACAAATAGTGAAGCTTTTTTCATGTGTTTGGTTAGTCTCAATTAGTAATAAAGTTTTGTTTTTTTTTTTTTAATGTTAAAAGTAAGAAAAATGATATGGTTTTATTTGATAAAAACCCACCCAATTGGAATTTTCACCAATAATGTGATCTTAATTTTGGAGTGGATTTTGAGTGGGTGGCTAAATGATAGCTAAATGGAAGCCATCGAAAAAGTTACCTCACTTTTGTAGCTAAAGGAGAGAAAGGGTCTCAAAAAACATCAAAGATATAGACTTTTGATTAATTAATTAAGTGATTAATTAGGGTGATTATTGACCAAGTCGAAAAGGAAACTGATCTTATTAGTTTAATTGGGATACTAATCAAGATTAACTGATTTGACCCCATTGTGTCTTATTCATTGACGCTGCCTCATACAGCATAGATAGATATATTAGTTTAATGTAAATAAAGGTAATGCTATAATAGTGCAAATCGATGTTTAGGTACCTAAATCTTCGTTGCTTTCACATGATCGAACCTCACCATGTTAACTTTTTCTATGGCATCACAACCAATTAAGCTGTTCACGATTGGATGTTAATTTTAAAAACAGAAATAAACAAACTCCAATGGATGTTCTTTTCCACCTAGAATAATAATAATTATTATAAATAAGACAATGACAAGATCAATAGGTTAAGGATCTAATTCGAGAGATGAGAGACGCAAATTCGGATTGATATTTTAATTGAAAATGTTGAACTAAAAATAAGTGAGCTTATGAGTTGATTTAATTTGAATGAACTAGAAACAATAAAAAGAATGTGAATGAACTTAAGATTTGAAAGATCACCAAAACAATCATACAATCATTTTGGTACTTCTTTTTATGAAAGATGTTTGATTTTTAAAGTAAATGTTTAAGTAAAATTCATGCCTTGTAAGAAAAATATTCGAGCAAATGGATATAAAAGAGAATTGCCATGAAAAATAAATAATGAAGAAAATCAATAATTAAAACTTGAATGATTTAAGTGAAACCGACGAATAAAAGGTTAAATATATTTTTTATTTTTAAATTATTATAAAAAAATGTGTTTTGTTTCTAAATTAAATTATAAACTATTTCATCTTTTGAATTTTATGAAAGTTATATGGAACAAACATATTGTATAGTGTAGGGCTTAATACATCTCAGTCAAGTCACTAGTGCATTTTACACTTTCTAACTCGGACTTTATGCCTCGGTCATAGTGGAATCGAGGCATATAAATACGCGATGACAGTTTTGTAATTTATGCAACATTTTATGCCTCGGTTACTAGTTGATTTGAAGCATAAACTAGTCTTATGCCTCGATTCTGAGAGACCCGAGGCCTAAAACCTCTCCAAAATTTCCCCTTTCCCGCCACTTGAATTTTTAAATTTAAAACAAAAGCTTTATGCACCAGTTGATACTGACCTGAAGCAATAAGGCCTTATAGGCATCAGTTGTTTGAACCCAAGGCAATACAACCAGTTAAAATGGCTAGCTTTAGGCCCAAATTCCTTTCTTCAATCCTGTGCAGAAACCCTAAAGCCGCAGGGCCAAATTCCTTTTTTCTTCATCCTTCATGCGGGAATATGCAAGAAGGGCAATGAACCAAGCCATTCTCATTACACTTGGGACACCTCTATTTCTCAACCCCATCCACACAATCTTGCAACTCCCACCACAATCCAAAAAATTCTCGTTCAGCTCCATCAACTCCTCCAAACCCCCAAGTACCTCCCCTTCACGAACACCCGCGGTAACGCCAATGAGCTAAAGAGCCATGGAGAGATCATCCTAGTTGCACCAATGAGCTAAAGAGCCAAAACACTCACGTTTCAGCCCATTACACGCCATTGAATGTGAACAAAGCCAATATTTTGGAAGAAGCTTTGAGTGCTGATTATAAGACTCAAGAAATTTAATTAATTAAATAATTAATTAATTAATAAATGCGGATAGTGGGAACCTTTATGACATTTAATGCTGGGAATTATGATGTGGAGCAGTATTAACTCAAATGGTTGAGAGTATTGATTGTGTTGAGAGGACTTTTAGTTCAAGTCTTATAAGTATGTCATTTGTGTGTTAAATTAATTATTTTATTCTTTTATTCTTTCAAAACGCTAAAGAGAAAGGTGAGGAGAGTGTTATAAGGCCGAGAGAAGGTCTCAAGGGAAGGACGATTAGGTTTTGGAACATGTTTTCTTACTACTTTAATATTAATTTTAATTAATTTTTATAAAATAATAGTAAAGGAAACATAATATTATCAAATATTCAATATTAGGAGCAAAATTGTTTCTTCCATATCAAATACTTTGAAATAAATTATAATTATTTAATTTTATATTAGAATACCAAATAAAATTTCATGAGAATCAAAATATTTATTAAATTTGCAAACATTAATGAAACCTAATTGATAAAATTTGAAAATATTTTTAAAAAAATATAAAAGGAAAACAAATATTCAAATTCAAATATATTTTAAATATCTGTTTACTTCAATTTTTTAATTTCTAATGAATCTATTTTTTATAAACTAATAAAAGTTATAATACATCACTTGATCAAAATGATGCAAAGAACAAATAATAAACATAATAACATTTTTGACATAAATCTGGTATCTTTTGAACTCCAATATATATTGACAATTATTTTCAATTTTTATATTGTAGTAAATAAAAGTTATTTATACAATTATAGTGAATAAATTTCAGTATGATTGATAATGAGTTAGAAAATAAAAAATAATTAGTTAAAATATATTGAAATAGTATTCTACATGATGAAAATAAACAACAAATAAAAATATTAAAAAATTAACAAATGTGTGTCTTAGAAACAATTTGAGAGATTAGTGAAAGAAATCACAAAAAGAAAAACAAATGTATAATTGAGGGTGTGATAAGATGAAAAATACCTTAGAGATCTAAACAAACTTTTCAAATATCAACATATATACTCAATGGTTAATAAATAACGAAAATTATTTTAGCAAAACAAGAAAGTTCTTCAAATGAAACAAAAATGAATAATAATAAATAAATAAATAATATTGTTTTTATATTACATAGTAAATAAAAGATTTATGCTATAAAACACTTAAATTGAGAGTATTAAATATTCTCATGTTAAAGAAAAATATATAATAAATAAAAATATGAAAAAATAATAGAAATATTCAAATGTGAGACATAAATTTTTTTAATTGACATACATCATTTTAACATAATTACATAAAGGTTATGATAAGATGAAAAATATATTGGAGATGAAGATGATTTTCATGACAAACCAAATAATTATAAGAAATAAAAAAAAAGTATATATATATATATGGTTAATTAATTAATTAATTGTGAATATTTTAATAATTTAAATAGGGGCGGAGATATGGTGGGGATGGGTATTATGGTGGGGGTAGGGTTGGAAAAAATACCCGCATCCGCGGATAAAATCCGCAACGGATAGTTACTACCTGCGGATATTTATTACCCGCGGATATCTATTACCCGTGGGTAGTGGGTATTTTAATACCCGCTTATAAACAGGTCGGGTACGGGTATCATACTATCCGTACCCGCAGGTACCCGTTACCCGCAAAAAATTAAAATTAAAATTTAATTTATATTTTATTAATTTAAATTTAATTAAAATTAAAATTAACAATATATTTTATTATGTCAAATTTAATTATAACTAAAATTTAATTTAATTTATATTTATTTTTATAATTTTATATTAAAAAATTTATAAAATATATATATTTTTTTAAATATTTGCGGGTATCGGGTATCCACGGGTACCCGTGAGTTTTAAAAATATCTGCGGGTATTTTTTAAGCAGATACCCGACGGATAAACGGGCGAGTAACTGGCGAATTTTTTTTTGGCGGGTCGGGTTGCGGGTAGGCACTATCCGTGCCCGACCCAACCCGTTGCCATCCCTAGGCGGGGATATGTACATCCCTATACCCATCCCCATACCCAATTGAAAAAGTCGTGGATTCCTCATACCCATACCCATACCCAGTCAATACGGGGATTCTCCATGAAAATGGGGACGAGTTCGGACAATACTCACGGGGGAGGGTTTATTTGCCATCTCTACACTGTCTATTATAACTTTAAATATATAATCTAAAAAGAACCCATCCTATATTATAATTTCTATTTATTTCAATTAATAATTATTTTTAATAATTTTTCATCATAAAAAAATAAAAAATAATTACAACTCATCTAAATATCATTTTATTATACTTTTTTAACACCAATGACAATTAGGACATTGTACATTTTCATTTATTAAATTTAATTTTTTTAGTCACATCAGTCAAATCCTTCGGAAACTTTCACAAAAATTAATCTCAAATCCACTCCACTATCACCCCCAAATCCATACAAAAGAACAACATAAATATCACATTCTAATCAACCTAAATAAATCCTCTCCCTCTCCCTCAAATCATCACCCACGTAAGAACACACCCTTAACCTCTTGGTGTTTATTGAATGTGATTTTAATTAGAGTATGCGTGTACTTGTGATTTCCGTTGTATTGTTCTCTTTGTGATCTCATCACTGCTATGATTATTATGATTCTTCTTTTTTGCTTAATGTGATGTTTAGAGTTTTTCTTCTAAATACGACACACTTATTATTATTATTATTACTATTATTATTATTATTATTATTATTATTATTATTATTTATTATTATTATTTTATTTTCCTATTATTATTATTACTATTACTATTATTATTATTATTTATTATTATTAATTTTATTATTATTATTTTACTATTATTATTATCATTATTTATTATTATTTTTACTATTATTATTATAATTATTCTTATTCTTATTAATTTTATTTTA
>Ga0209589_1007142_pt1 | contig 18103 bp, 9 predicted proteins | sample CowpeawhiteBW_FD_187525 | JGI IMG/M metagenome (GOLD analysis project Ga0209589, IMG submission 187525) | Root nodule microbial communities of legume samples collected from California USA - Cow pea white BW (SPAdes) (version 2) | ecosystem: Host-associated > Plants > Roots > Nodule | place: USA...
GGATTCTAAAAAAATCCAAACTACTTTTGCTAAAAAAATGGATTTGGGTCAAAAATCTAATCCAATTATTTGGATATAAAATGGATGTGGATTGGATCATTAAATATCCAATCCATGCCCACCCCTATCTCCATGAACCTTACTTTAATAAGAATACTTCTTTCGATAATCCTGGTTCATCCTTCCCTAACTTACACTTCCATTCTCCTAACAAAGTCATGTTAAACATTCTCAAATCCTTTATACCTAGCCCATGATATTACTTTATGCCTAACAAAGCATAGTCTTCAATGGAGTTGTTGTCCTGTTAATGTTTTTTGTAGCATCATTTAGAGAAGGAATGGTATATTGTTGCCATTTATCTTTCTTTTTGTATATATTACTTTATGTATGGGTAAGGACAACCCAATTGTCCCTATTCAATATTTTTTTTTTGCTGATTAAAAAAAAACAACCTAGCACATGAAAACTCCTTTTGTATTCTTGTAATAATTTTAATCTATCTTGAATGAAGACATATAGTATAATGAAATAGAATATATCACCAATTTTATTAAAGTAACCCTCATTACTAAAAAAAACTCATATTTTCTACCAATTTTGTTTTGAATTTTTTTTTTAGAAAATACTTATAAATTTTGTTATGAAAAAAAATTGCAGGAAATTGCTACTAATTTTTTTGCTAAATATTTTATATAAAAAACTTTTTGCAACAAATTTTGTAGAAAATACTTACGAATTTTATAATTTTGTAGGAATAATTACCCACGAAGGAATTACTGTCAATTTAGATTCTTAGAAAAATTAGAAAGAAAAAGTATTTTCTTGCAAATTTTTTAACAAAGTTGCAAGAAAATTCTCATGTAATATGAGAATTTTTAGTAGTGCATCCCTCCCTATGAATTATATATATATATATATATATATATATATATATATATATATATATATATATATATATATATATATATATATATATATATATATATCTTCATTTGTATTGCTAGTCTCTTCCTAATTCTTATGATCATATATATCCCTCCAAAACTCTTTCTTTCTATGATTTGCTCCGATTGGTAAGCCCAAGTATGTAAATGGTATGTTCATAGTTCGTATTTTTTTTCATACACTAATATAAATTCTCATATTGAATGAGATTTTTTTTGCAAATCTATTAAAAAAATTTGCAAGAAAAGACTTTTTTCTGTCATTTTTTCTGAGAATTTTAGTTGATAGGTAATTCCTTCGTGAGTAATTATTTCTTACAAAATTATAAAATTTGCAAGTATTTCCTATAAAATTTGTTGCAAAAAGTATTTTATATAAAATATTTTGCAAGAAAATTAGTAGCAATTTCTTGAAAAAAAAATTCATAACAAAATTTATAATTATTTCCTACGAAAAAAATTTTAAAATAAAATTGGGAGAAAATATGAGTTTTTTTTAAACAGCGATAATCAATCACAATTGGTACGTCATTGTCATCTTCAATTGTAATGGCACCAATGCAACAGGAACACAAAACCCTACTTCCTACAGTTTGCCTAAGGTTTGAACTGCTGCTCTGATATAAAAATTGTAACATCTTAATTTTCTTTTTTTCTAAACAAACATTCTTTTAGTACTTCAAGATATAAACTATATACAAATTTTCAAAATGTTCAACTATTTATTTAAAAATACTCCTATACTAATTCTTTCAACTCCAATAATATTATCGCCATCAGATCCTATCTCTGGCATATTCAAAATACGACCATTGCAAAAGAAAAAAAACAAAATGTACACACAAAAATTTGCAAAGGTGAGCTAATTTTTTAAAAGAATAAACTCAAAATTTGAAAAATTCATATCTTATCACAAAATTGTGCAACTAAAACTCTGAAATAGAATAAAATTTGTAAAATCAAGATTGTGTTAATGCATTTTAAAAAAGAAACTTAATATAAAAGCAATAATAACTTATAATAAATATTATCAAAACAAATCTTTGTTGAAATCATAGTTTGATAACAATAGTTTCCATCTATTCTTTTGTCCAGTGCTCTCCATGAATACTTCTTTCGATAATCCTGGTTCATCTCTCCCTAACTTCCACTTCCATTCTCCTAACAAATTCATGTTAAACATTCTCAAATCCTTTATACCTAGCCCATGATATTACTTTATGCATTCTCTATTAAAAAGCACGGAATACATCAAAATTGTTTGCTATATACAAAATACATTGTAGACATTTGAGTTCTCTGAATGAATTGTGGAAGCTCAAGCCACCATATGTTGCATCAGATTTTCAGATCCAAGCTTGAAGGAGAATATGCTCTTACATGATCTTAAATAAAATTGGTGTCAAAGTTTACATTCTAACATTATACGTACTAGAGACTCACCCTGTTAAATGTAAATTGAATTAACTGCATTGGGATATTAATTAGTTAACATTTACACTCTAAAATTAATTAACATATGCATGTAACTCGAAGTACTATAACTACACAAAATAACTTAATCAATTCACAATATATTAAACCAAATAAGTTTCTGATGTACGAAGCAATGTTAGAACATAACTTTTGGTGAATAATGCTGATAATGCAACACTAATGTTACTAATGTTGCTATCTCCTCCACAGAATGTTGAAATTTTAAAGCAAATAAAGAGTGTTGAGAATGTAAAAAGCTTTACTCAGTGACTAGAGCTGTCAATTTGGCCCCTAGCCCATGGGCCAGTCCTGACCCACTCTTCATAAAGCCCCCTTTTAGGGGGCTCCCAAATAAGGGGGCCAAAAAAAAGCCCCAGCCCCCAAAGCCCCCTCTCTAGTAGGTTAGGGCTAGGGCTAATGTGGGTTAGCCCCCCAAATAATACTACATTAAGCCAGAGTCAAAGATCAAGTTGAGCTACCCGAACGGGCCCGATGACCCGGATGAGCCCAATGACCAGGACGAGCCCGATGATAAGGACAAACCCGACGACCAAGATGAGCCCGACGACCAGGACAGGCCTGAGACCTCGGACCTGCCAGACAACACGGACGGGCCCGACGACCCAAACGGGCCAGAAAACTCGGACAAGACAGACGACCAAGATGGGCCCGACGATCAGAACGGGCCCGACGACCTAGACGTGCCAGACGGCCTAAACGTGCCAAACGACCCGAACAGGCCTGACGACCCGAACGGGCCCGACGACCCAGACGGACTCGACGACCCAGACGTGCCAGACGACCCGAACAGGCTCGGCAACCCACACGAGCCCGATGACTTGAATGGGTCGGACGACCTGTTCGAGTTGTCGGGCCTGCTCGGGTCGTTGTGCATGTCTAGATCATCCGGCCCGTTTGGGTCATCGGTCCTGTCTGGGTCGTCGGGTCCGTCCGGGTCGTCGGGCCTGTTCGGATCATTGGGCCCGTCAGGGTCATTGGGCCCGTTTGGGTGTCGGGGCTGTCTGGGTAGTCGGACTCGTCTGGGTCGTCGGGCTCATCCGGGTCGTCGGGCCCGTCCTGGTTGTCGGGTCCGTCAGCCTCGTCTGGGTCTTCGGGCCCGTTCGGGTCGTCGGGTCCATACAGGTTGTCGGGCTCGTTCAGGTCGTTGGGTCTGTTTGGATCATTGGGCCCGTTCGGATCGGCGGGCCCATCCGTGTCGTCAGGCCTGTTCGTATGGCCCGTCTTGGTCGTTAGGCCCATTCGACTTGTTGGGCCCGTTTGGGTCGTCGGGCCCGTCTGGGTTGTCAGGCATGTCTGTGTCGTCGGTCCCATCTGCGTCGTCAGGCCCGTTTGGGTTGTAGGATTTGTCCGGGTCGTCGGGTCCATACGGGTCGTCGGGCCCGTTCGGGTCACCGGGCTTGTTTGGGTCATAGAGCCTGTCAGATTCGTCGGGCCTGTCCGGGTCATTGGGCCCGTCCAGGTCATCGAGCCCATCCGGGTCGTCGGGCCCTTCCATGTCGTTGGGCCCGTCCGTGTTGTCGGGTTTGTCCTGTATTCGGACCCGTCTGGGTCGTCGGGCCCGTTCGGGTAGTTGGGCCTGTTTGGATCATCGGGCCCGTTCGAGTCGTCGTTCTTGTTGAGGTCGTCGGGCAGGTCCGAGTCGTTAGACCTATTCGGGTCGTCGTGCTTGTCCGGTTCGTTGGGCCTGTCCCACAGATAGTAATATATTTTAAAAAATAATATATTTTTCATGTGGAAGATGAAAGCCCATGGGTTGGCCTTGGCCCACAGGGCTTTTGTAGGGCTTTTGGCCCTGTGGGCTTCTTTGTTGGGGGCTTTTTTTCAATGTGGGCTTTTTTGACCCTAGCCCACATGGACCAGGGCCAAACCCTGTGGGCTGGACCAAATTGACACCTCTACTAGTGACACAATATATATACTGTTCATTGGAAGCGTGTGTTGTTCCTCATTCTCCATTTGAGTATTAATTTCCCAGGTTCATTTTATCTTTATGATCCGACGAAGTTGAGATCCGTGTGGAGGCAAAAGCAAAAGCAAGTGAAGAGAGCAAGATTGAGTACTGAGAGAGGGGTGAGTGGCTTAGAGCAGCAGTGTTGGGTGGCAATGACGGGTTAGTCTCTGTGTTTGTAAGGAGGCACAAGATTAGAATGGGAGTTGTTGCTGCTGCAGTTACCTTGGCTTTGATGGTGTTTCGAGGGGTAGGAGCAGTTCTTGGAAAAACTCCATTGATGAGATTTTTTTTTTTATCAGCAAGTTTATATATTTGGAACACTAGGGTGCTCCAACCCGTATACAAATATAAAAAGTTTTCATAATATAGTGTACCTACAATACAAAATGATAGGTGCATTTATAAGTCAAAAAAAAACCTAGCTTGTATTCATCCATCAGGACTGTTCAAATGTAAATCAAACACTATATATAGCAATTGTAGTATGGTCGATGTAATGTATCATGTCTTGACAGCGATCCCCCACAAAATAATCTGCCTAATTATGCTTTGCATCGTGTTCTGTCAACGGGTGTCTGCAAATATGTTTTAGTTCTCGCAGGTGTTTATGTATGCATTGGTCTATCAACATTCCTCTTTAGATAATGTACACCACAACCAATTACCAATGTCTTTAATCTGTATTTCCTTATATGCTCATCACGCTGCTCAGCCATCAGTTTTACCTCGAAAGGAAACACATAATTAAAGCAAAAAATTCTTAGTGAGCAAAAGTTTTGACACTGATAAGTAGAGTGGAAATATAGAACCATACATATATTATACCTAAGAATCTAATAATACTTTCCATGCCTACAGTCGTGATAATCCCATGCTACCTTATAGATTTTAGGCATGATAAAGGATAAAGACACCAATCAGAATAAGAAAATTGTACTTTTGGAAATTTAGTAGTTATCCATCCCCATGTTTTCAATTGTGCAACAGTGAACATTTCTATATTGTCGACCGTTCCACCACTAAAAATAATGTTATTTCTTTGTTTTCAGATAACCTAAACTATTGGCATTCACATACATTTCTATGCATTATTTTGTTTATCATCTAGACCAAAAAGATAAAAATGATTAAAGTGTTGTCTTGGCATGAAATGATTGACATTGCTAACACCCACCCATTTGTTGCACATGTTCCACACCCCCATGGCCACATCACAAGTAAAAAATAAATGACTGCTGGATTCATCAACTAACCTACACATATTGCATAAACTATCAATTATATTTATTCCCCTTCTACCCAAATTATCTTTTGTAGCAACTTTGTTCAAAAGATTTTTCCAAGCAAAATGTTGAGCGGAAGGAAGGGCCTTGACTTTCCAAAATTTATCAAACTCTACTATTTCTTCAAAAATAGTGGCGTCTAACAATTTTCTATAGGTTGAACTAACAGTAAAGGTCTGTGAATCCTCGTCTACCCATACCCAACAATCATCATTCTCCCTTTTGAGAGTTTTAGTTCCCAATTGTTGCTTCAAGATGGTTAGCTGGTTTACCTCCCACTCAAACCACTGTCTCCTCCACTCCAAATTCCACTCCCAAGTGTTATTTTGCCAACTGCCCATCTCTCCAAGTGTAGCTTGTTTATTTATTGAGTTAGCGTATAACCTTGGATACGTTTTGCATAGTGGCTCATGTTCCAACCACCTATCAGTCCAAAATCTAATAATTTTACCATTTCCTATCTTCCATTCCACATTATTTTCAAACCACTTCCCCCATTCTTCTCCACTTGTTGCCCTCCTAAGATCCCTCCACCAACATGAGTCAAGTTTATTGTCTATTCTATTATCTAAGCTCCTCCATGAATCGTATTTTGAGTCCAAAATTGATTTCCATAGCCCTTCACATTCAATTCCCATCCCCCATTTCCATTTTCCAAGTAGTGCAATATTAAATAGTCTTAGACTTTTAACTCCTAATCCCCCAAGCTCTTTTGGTTTGCAAATATTATACCACATAACCCATGCAATCTTCCTACCTTCACATCCATATCCCCAAAAGAAATCTCTCTGAATCCTCTTAATTTCTTTTTCCACAGATTTTGGTATTTTGAAAAAGGACAAGAAAAAAAGAGGTAAATATGTGATGACAGATTTAAGCAAGCAAGTTCTACCAGCGAAAGAGAGGTGCTTTCCTTTCCATTTGGCTAATTTTTTCCTTATTTTCTCAACAACACCTTTCCACATATAATGTTTCCTAGGATTACCCCCAATTGGCATGCCTAGATATGAAAAAGGAAGTTGCATGGTGTCACAGTTTAACATATTCGAAAATCTCTGAAGGTAGTATTCAGTAACCCCTACACCTCCTATCTTACTCTTAATGAAGTTTACTTTCAGTCCTGCAGCTAACTCAAAACATCTAAGAATACTTTTTATGACCATGTTTTGAGTTTTTGCTTCGCTCAAGAACAATGTATCGTCTGCAAATTGCAACATATTCACCTCAATGTTTTTCTCTCCCACTTTGATCCCTTCCAACAATTTTTTCTTTGCTGCCACTCTCATTAAACCTGCTAGTGCCTCTGCTACGATCAAAAAAAGAAAGGGAGCCAGAGGGTTTCCCTGTTGTAGCCCTTTAGATGGGCAAAATTCTTGAGTTGGGTTGCCATTAACAAGCACTGAAATTGTGGATGATTCTAAGCACTCCCTAATCCACAGAATCCATTTTGCGCAAAAGCCTAGTCTCTTCATCATGTAAAATAGAAAATCCCATCTGATAGAATCATAGGCTTTCTCATAATCAACTTTAACTATAACACAACTTTTCTTTTTACGCCTAACTTCATCTATAGTTTCACTTGCGATCAAAACACTATCCAGCAACCCTCTGCCCTCCAAAAATGCAGATTGGGTATGATCAATTACCTTATGTATAGCCAACTTGAGCCTTAGAGAAAGGCATTTGGATATGATTTTGTAGAGGCTTCCTACTAGGGAAATGGGTCGGTATTCGTCTAGGCCTTGGGGGTTATCTCGCTTAGGTATAGGTGCAATAAAGGATGCATTACATCCTTTAGGGTACTTACCTGTAATTTGGAAGTTATGAACAACTTTTATAATATCTCTTTTGATTATTTCCCATGAGTTCTTAATAAAACTAAAGTTAAAACCGTTTGGGCCCGAGCTTTTGTTACCTTCACACTCCCATACTGCCCTCTTAATCTCCCCTTCTGAGAAAGATTTTGTCAACATGATGTTGTCTTCCTTTGATATTGAGTTAAAATCTACATTTCCCAGTTTTACATTGAACTCACTTGTCTCCCTCAACTTACCCTCAAAGTATTCCTTTACCCCCTCTTTAACCTCTTGAGGATTCTCACTCCATTCTCCTAGAATTCTCAAACCTGTAATCATGTTTTTTCTTTTCCTCCAATTCATTGTTTGGTGGAAGAATTTTGTATTCAAATCGCCTGCTTCCAGCCATTTAATCCTGGATTTTTGTCTCAGCATTGATTCAAATCTATTGTTAACCTTTTTTAGTTCAGCGAAGAGAGTACTCCTTTGGTTCTTTTGCTCCTCATTCAATCCACTTTGATCATCTAATTTATCCAATTCACTTATGTTCTCTATTAGACGTTGCTTTTCTTTATTGGTGTCCCCAAAAAATTCTTTATTCCAAATCTTTAAATCTTGTTTCAACCTTTTTAATTTCTCCTTTACCATTACAAGGCCGCACCCAACCACATTGTAGCTATCCCACTATTTCTTAACAAAATCTGTAAAGCCTGTCACAATAAGCCAAGCGTCCAAGGTTCTAAATGGTATAGGGCCCCAATCTACATGTGTGGATTTTAGGAGCAAAGCACAATGATTTGATATTACTCTATCCAAGACATATTATTTACTTCCTGGCCACACATCCTCCCAATCCCTGGTTACAAGGATCCTATCTAACCTACTTTTGGCAGATCCATTAGTTCTATACCACGTATACTTCCTACCAACAAGTGGTAAATCTATTAGTTCCATCCTTTCTATGAATTCATTAAAGCCTTGTATTTCACTTCTACTACTAATGCCTATATGGTTGACTCCCTTTCTTTCCTCTAGGTTTCTCACAGCATTAAAGTCACCTAAGATACACCACACCTTCCCTCCCACTTCCTCCTGGTATTTTATTATATCTTCCCACATGCGTCTTTTTTCATTGATTTCGCATGGTGAGTACACATTAATAATGTTAACCTGGATATTATCCTTACCCCATTTTCCGATGGTTATTATGAATCCTCTTTTAGAGATTGATTTTTCACATTTGAATTGATTTTTACCCCAGATAGTAAGGATTCCCCCTCCACTATTTTCGGCTGGAGAATCTATCCATTCGTATTCGTCATCCCCCCAGATTGCAGAGCATTTTTCTCTATTAATTGTTCCCACTTTTGTTTCCTGGATACACACCATCCTACTCCGTTCTTACTAATTATCTCTCTCACATATCTCCATTTTGCAGGTCCCCCAATTCCCCTTATGTTGAGACTAACTATGTTCATTTATCACTATCATCATTCCCTTCTTCCCTAAGACATTTAATTTTACTATCTCTCTCTTCCATTTTTTGAAGTTGTTCTAGAATTCGGTTTTCCTCCCCTGATGAGATATTGATGAGATATTGTGTAAGGGTTCTCATCGGAGGTTGGATGGCTATGGTTGTCACCTTTGGCCTCACCAAGTTCATTGCCTCTTCTCAACTTTGAATGCCATTTCTAAAATGTGCATCCAAAATCTCATTATGTTATTAGGCTATCTCTTTTACATTGTTTATTTTATAATTGTTTTCTTTTAAATTCTGACGGATAAATGTAATATCCCTAAAATAACAGTTCTAAGTTGACTATCCTTTATAATTTTACAAAATGATGTCAAAACATAAAATTCACACAATTAGCGCTTCATAACACTAGGCTAGACAAGATAAATTCACACTACACCATTTTTCTCTTTAGACAACATCTAAAACGTGTGGTCTGAAGTTAAAAAAGTGTGGCCTAAACTTTAGGCAACACTTTGGCAACAAGTTTCTAGGCGTGGAGGATACGCGTGTGGGCTTAGGTTATAGGCAACACTTTTTGTACTAAAGGCCACACAATTTATAAAAATGTTGTCTTATAGGATTGAAATAAGCCACATATTTTAAATGTTGTTTATTGTACATAGACAACACTATTTAAATGTTGCTTATTATTTATAGACAACACATTTCAAAATGTTGCTTATTATTTATAAACAGCACATCTTAAATGTTGCTTATTGTATAAACAATAAGTTTTGAAATGTTGCCTAACTTTCATATAACACTTTTCTAATATGACCAATATTAGATATTATAACATTTTTATTAAAATTTTTAAATTGGTTTAGAATATAAATATTCATTTAGATCAATACTTTTAAAATTACAATATTGCATTTAGAAAATTCTTATATTATTTGATCTCTTATTGATTTACGTCACATATTAATTATACACTAATGCAACCAACACTTTTTTTTTTTACTTTCATAATTAAATGATTCGCTATTCACATAACAAAACATGCTTAATCATCACAATTTTCAAACATAGATTTTCAAGTACAATTTGAATAATGTAATACAACATATGATTATTTATACTACATATAAAGTTATTAAAATTAAAATATTGATAATTCTAACATGATCTTTTACAATAAATAATTAAAAGAAATGATGTTGAGTCCTTGGATATGAGTAACTTTCTCCCACTTGTAACCTAAGCTGCTAAAGTTGCTCCTGGATGATCAACATAACCTGCTCACACACAATCGATACATGGTGTAAGCAAACTACAATAATAATAATAATAATAATAATAATAATAATAATAATAATAATAATAATAATAATAGTAATTCAATTTTATAAATCAAAAATTAAATTCATTCTATTTATTCATCATTCATCTGGTTTATTTATAAGTAAACCCATTATATTTATCTATTATAAAAATATAAAAAATTTATAGATAAAAAATTGAATTTTAATTGTAAGCATCACATTTCAAGATACTAATTTATAACCTATTCATTTATATCCCTTTGAAGACATGAAACTATCTACAAAAAGATATATTAATAACAATAACACAATGAAGTTGATTGTTTAATAATTGAGAAGAAAAATATTCTACTAAAATTACAAGTCATCAATACAGCCCTGCATATTAAATGATTAGACAGGACCAATTAAATATGATTTAATATTTTTCCATGCTTCCTTATAAGTTCTTGTCTTATCTCTTGGTAACCTTTTTAACAAAATTGTTACAATCTCAAATCGGATATTAATCATTGAGATAATAGGCATACTTTAAATTACTACCTTTAAGTTACTAAATGGCAGGAAACCTTGTTCCAATGTCTTAATGGTCCAACCCTTAATTAAATACATGTTCTTTTGAAAAATGTCTTGATCACATCTTAACTATAATAAATAAAAATAAAGAAACTTTACGGTCTCAACAATAAAACATATATGTATGACATTAGAAAAATCCTTCTCCATCTTGAAAATGGTGCAGTGGAAAACAGAACCAATACAAAAAGCAAGCCAAAGTTCCCTCCAATTTGTTTACAATTATGTATGACAAGGACAAACATACCTGAAGGATAAGAAACTAGATATTTGAGTTTAAATTGAATATGAGCATAGGTTGGCAAATTTTTCACTAAAAAGAAGAGCATAATCAACTTCAAAAGAATAATTGCACCCTACCTGCTGCCTAACTCGCTAAAGCTCTTGATCCAGTTAGGTCAGCTTTAAATGACTACTTTCCAACTTTTGAACATAAGCCTGAAGAGTTATTTCTTTATCAAGTCATCTTAGTACCAATGCAAAATTACCAGTACGCCCTTCAAATTAAACTACTCATCCCTACAAAAAATTTCATCTATTTAAACCAGAATTGTTTTTACATCGAGAAAGAAAAAGGAATTACAGGTAATTAATAATTTACTACATCAATGTTACTTCAAAGGTGAAACATTAAAATTTTGGTTTGTTATAACTAGCTCTTTTCATATATATGACTAGATACTAGCAACCTTAACTAGTAGTTTCTAACATCAAATAATCGTATACTACAAGAAGACCAGAGGAGGCATGGCCAGTATTTGTGCCAAAAACCAAGTTTTCCATGTAATGTGAACATAATCATTTCATTCTCAAACTAGTCAACTACATGAAATATTTTCAGAACATTCAAGATTAGTGCACCTAACATCATTGTTCGATACGTCAAGAAAAATAGTTCATTTCAAAACATATGGTGAAAATGTATTTAAGTATGGATAATTTATGCCTTGGAGATCTATATGCTTACCAATTTCAGAGAGCTAAAGCTTCATCTTGGCTTTGACTCTTTCAGCAGATGACTGTAGACAATAGCAACAAAGATGTCCATGAATCATGACAAACAAAATCTAGCCAATAATAGAGAGAATTTATAAAATGTATCTAGACATGAAAGCAACATATTCATCAGGACAAATACAGAGAAAAAAAATTGAATCAGTAGATTGGAACGTACCATCAATTAGGTTGGAAGAATTCGTCCCAACATTGTTTCCCTTTCTAGCTTCACTAACTTTCCTTATATCATTTACCGCCTTCTCTTACCTACACTGTTTGTGAAGAGAAGTGTTTCCCTATCCATGTCCCTTATCCCTCTCTCCCTAGTCTTATCCCTATCCTTATCCCTCTCCCTCTCCCTCTCAGAAACCCTAGGCTCATAAGATGGCTTCTTATTGAGTTTGTCGTGAATGGATTGCAGTTGTGCTTAATCACTTAATCGAGTAAATACTTACAATCACTTAATCTAATAAACACGAACCACAACAACAATTCACTAGCTCAAATACAAAACATATCAGAAATTTGATAATTCAATCAATCTCACATAGCAATTAATCAAACAGAACCAACAAAGTACCCCGAGTTCAAGCAACTCAAATTGGAGTTTGCCACAAAACCAGGCATCTCACCGGAAATGGCAACAAGCTGGAGTGGTTGAGTAGAGCAACTATTGATGCGAGCTCTAACGTGCAACGATGGTTCCTAAGGTTTACACGATTGCAATGGCGAGGGTCTAGTTTGGTGGCAGTGGTGACAATTGCGATCAACGTCGGTGGTGGGATTAACGGTAGAGGCTGGAGCCAATGTTTTGGGGGGAAGAAGAAGAAGGCGCTGATGTTGTGTTGATGTCAAACAGATGAAGAAAGAAAATTTTCAAGATCCAAGGGAGTTCTAAAATCTCCACTGATTCGCGCGAAGTTCTAAAATTTTAATTGCAATTTTTTTAAGTTACTAAAAGTGAAAAGGAGGGAAGATTTTTTTTAGAAAACATGTATAGTATGTATAAAAGAAATAATTTTGTTTTATTTAATTAAGTGTTATGTGTAAATATGATACCTCATTTTTAATCTTAGGCAACATTTAGAAAAGTGTGATATAAATAATCTAACACTTTATATAAAATGTGGTCTTTAATAATTTTAAAATCACAGATACAGAAAAATGAGGTATTTAGTAATTTTTAAACCACACTTATAAAAAGTGTGGTCTTTAGTAGTTTTTAAACTACACTTATAAAATTGTTGTCTTTTACGTGTTTAGGCAACACTTTTATATGTGTTGACAAGTTGAATGTTGTCTAAAGTGAAAAATGGTGTAGTGTCAATACCTATCCTAAGTGTGATTAACATCATCACTAAATATGAACATTCCTCAATTCTTACTCTATATATAACAAAAATCACTTTAAAAAATGTCATAAAATTGTGATCTAAATTATAAAAATCATGATCTAATATTTTTCTTACCCTGTTAGTTTGTTTAGATGAATTAACTTTTCCTAGTTTTAGAGCAAGGTCTTTTCTGAGTGTTTTAGTATTTGTTTTTCCTACGTTCTATATGTGTAGTTTATTTAAAAACGTATTATAATACATAGATATTTTTTTTATCTAAAGAAAACAAAATATATTATTATAGAAATATTTGGAATACACCAACCCATATAATTAATTATGATTCCTTACCTTTACTTAGACCTAAAAGCATATTAGAATTTATTTTAAGGCTTAATACTTGATCCTCTAATTTTATTCAAATTTTTTAAAAGATCCTTAATTTTTCATTTGTTCAATTTAATCCTCCAATCTCTTAAAAATATTCAATTTAGTCATTTATATTAAATTGACATTAATATCGTGTCCATATAGTGTCATATGTCATGTTATTGTCACATATCAGTGCCTATTTTCCATTTAGTCATCTTAATTATAATTTTGATCTAATTTGGTTATCTTTTTTTTTTAAATGAAGCAATTTCGTCATTCTCCCATTTGAGATCAAATTAGTAATTAAACTTACTTACAACTTATATATATATATATATATATATATATATATATATATATATATTTATATATTTTTTATATATATATATATATATATATATATATATATATATGTTTAAATACTTTTTAAAGATTTATATATCAAATTATTCTACCTAAATATTCAAATTTTTTTTTTCCATTTTACATAAAAAATCCCTATTTAAACTTATAATTTTTTTTAAATATTAAAAATGTAAATGTAAAGTGACACTTATAATTTTTAAATGTTGAATGTAACACATATTTTTAATGTGACAAGTGTCACTTTATATTTACATTTTCGATTTGTATGTAAAAATATAAAAATAAAATAATTTGAATATATTTAGATGGAGTGATTTAATTTATAAATTTTTTAAAAAAATTTAACATGTATATATAAGTGGTAATTAAGTTTAATTACTAATTTGACCTCAAATTTGAGAGGAACCAAATTGCATCATTTAAAAAAAAAAGAAGAAGATCAAATTAGATCTAAATTATAAATAAGGGGACTAAATTGAAAACAAGAACTGGTGACAATAACATGATACATGACACTGTATGAACACGACGTGAACGTCAATTTAACGGAAATGACTAAATTAAATATTTTTTTAAAAATTGGAGAACTAAATCGAATAAATGAAACATTAGGATTTTTTCTTAAAATTTGAATAAAATTAGAGGAACAAATTAGGTATTAAGCCTTATTTAAAAACAATATAATTATGGACCATTCAATTGCAAGTAGCCATGACTAAATGTAAGTATGAATAGGTGTGGTAGAGATATCTAAAGAAATTAATCGGATGAGGGAACTATCAAGGGTGGTTTGATAAAAGTATGTGTTGCCAAATAAGTAAAAGAAACAAATTCTGAATTTGGAAGCATAGGTGGAACGAAAATGTCCTAACTAAAGAAAAATTCCGTAGGTTATACAAAAATTCTTAGCCAAGGTGTTATGATAAGTGCATGAAAACTTAACCTCTCTTTATTAAATCATGTAGCAGATGAATCTAAAGTAAATACCAAAACTAATTAACAAAATATACTCTATGCTATAAAAATGAACTTCAAATTATTCCTTCCTTTTACGAAAACATTTTGAAAGCACTTCGCTGGGGTGCTTTTGGAAATAGAACTAAGCCACCAGTAAAGAATCATTCAAATCAAATCAAATTCTACAGCACCATAATAATTTCATACATTAATATATTCATTCCATCCTAATGAAGTGTTTTTTTTTTTTGGAGGTTCATATATTAAAATACAAATCTTTATCTTACATTAAATAATTGGTGGATGCACATCGAAGGTTTTATGCAAAATGCCAAATTGAATTGTGAGATTGAACCATACAAAATCCAGCGATAGTTTGTCTTATGAGAAAAGCTTGAAATGTGTGGTATGAGCCAATGAATTTACTGATGCACTGTGCATTCAAACATATACTGAGGAAAAGTTCCATTTCTACATGAACGCATTAATGTGGCATTGAGATGCTGAAGTAGTTTACAAAACACAAGACTTTGGTAAATTGCGATATTACTGCTTTAAGAGAAAATTTCTGAAAATAAAAAGCCAAGAATTAAAGCATCTGTCAGAAGGAATTGCATTACATTGGCCAAACTTTTCGTCAATTTTTTTGTCGTTTCCAATAATTCACTCAGCCTTCGATGCTTGGATTAAAGTTTTACCAATGCATGCATTTGATCTGACACAGAAGGATTCAAACCGATGATGCTGCTCTGACATAGTTTTACGAATCCCAATTAACGTTTTTGCTGCCACCAACCCTCGCCATGCATCAGGAATCCACCGATGATTCTACCAATTATCGTATTGATCTGAGACAGTGTAAGGAATCCACCGATGATGAGACATTGTTTTTGTTTAGTTATTGTATGAAGTTGTTTTTCTGTATAAAAAAGTGATTAGTTATTGTAGTTTAAAATGAAGATTTTACTAATAAGCTGAGAAACACCAAAATTATTACTTCTCTTCCGAAACATTTTCTTTAACAAATATTAGTTTAATTATTTCTTCAAGAGTGTAGATAAAAAAAGTAAGTAATTAACACAGCACTTGTTACTAACAATGTATCAGAACATTTATTGTTTGCATTGAAAATTTAAGTAATTGGAGAGAGATGGAGCTGACAGAAGAAAGACTACACGTAAGTATTCTTTAAAGTGTTGGATCGTTGATATTTCTTTTCACCTAAATAATAAATTTTACATTCGTAAATAATTATATATATAATTTGTTAACGAAAAGAAGATAAAAAAATAGTCTGAAGTGTTTGATATAACTTCAATTACTATTTTTTAAATGAGGAATATAGTAAATTAAATATTGATAAATTGAAAAAAAAAATTAAATAATTATGTAAAGAAAAATAATAATTTAGAAAAATAAAATTGTAAGTAATATTATTCCTTGTTTTTATCACTTATTTTTATTATAATATTTTTTTATTGAATTTTGATCAGCGCCTAGCTCAAAAAAGAATTAGATAGGATAAAAAAAGAGAAGAGTATGAGAGGATCAACCAAAAAAGCTAGGGGTAGATTAGGAAGTTAAAATATCCTTAAGTGTACTTCTTTTATTTTGTCTAAACATTTTTTTTTCGTCCCTTTCCGATATCTTAAAGAACAATGTTGTATTCTTTTACAAAAGCCTTCGCCATGAAAATATTGTATTCAAAGAGTTTAATAGTATATTCTTAAAACTGTTTATTTGACTAAATTGATAATTTTTTTATTTCAATATCTATTTTCACATCTCAAAATCGAATTACTGGTATTATATAATAAAAATAATTAAATATTGATAGAATTTTTACAAACACGTGGGTTCTCATATTCCGGTTATATAAGTTTGACCTAAAAGGTTAAAAGTTCGCACTCAACGCCTCTTTCGTCTTTCGTTTCCGTTTCCTTCTCATTCTCAAAACTGCAGTCGCCGGAAGTTGCTTTCTGAGACAGTAAGTTGCTTTATCATATTTGACGTTAAATTGTTGAGCGTAAAAAATTAAACGATTGTAATTGCAATCTTTTTTCTTCTGTGTTATCAATATTGTTTCAATTTTAATCTTCTTCTTTCAATAACTATCTGTTTATGTTCATTTCAAGATAAGCAACATAATGGTGTTCAATTTTGTAAACGCATGAAACCTTAATTTATATTTACATATTTATTTCATATTACTTTATGGTTTATGTACTTGTATTGTATATTCTGAATATAATTTGGCATATTACAGCCACTTAATATTTTTTTCTCGTTTAACAGTAAGCATTATGTTTATATTTACCAACTTCTTTCGATATATATATATATATATATATATTTAACTACATTAACAAAACACTTTATTTATTCATCTGATAAAAGAAAGTAAAATAGTTTATCTATCTAAGAAATTTAATACTTAAATTATTAGACTTTATGTGATTTTGCAAACAGGTAAAAAGAGATTGAAGAAATGCATGGAAGTAAGTTATCTGATTGCATAAAAAATGAAGGGATGCTGCTGCTAATCAAATCAACGCTTTCACAGCAAAAACATTACGTTACGGTACCATCAGGTCAGCATACAAAGTCGATACAAAAAATATTTTTACATTTTTTTGTTTTTTTACATTATTATTTATTTATTTTAAAGGCAGCAATGAACCCTGAAGGTTAATATATGGAGGAAGTTGAGTGAAGCTGATGGGTGAGTAGTTTTTGTTATTGTAAGTATCAACGTTCATTCATTCATCTTTGTTTCTAATACTAATGCTAATCACTTCTCTACTTTCATCTCCTCAGGAAACCTATGGATGCTGAGAGACAAACATTTATGTATTCTTTTATTAATTTTTTACTGTTTTTTTCGTTTCATTTAAAGATGTAATGAGATAATAAGTGATAAAATGATTCCATCACTTTTATGTATTCTTTTCTTATATTTTCAGTGTGTCTTTTCTTTGATCTCAGTATATAATTATGTTTTATGTTAATCATATTTCCTTTCATACTCTCTATTTTTATTTTGCTAATTTGGGACGGTTATTTTAAACCTCTCTTCACTATTACTATAATATTCACTATCATTTAAAAGTATATGTGTAATAATCAGATTTTGAGCATCGTAAACATTATTCACCTTTCAAACATCATTATCTAACATACAGAGAAAAGTAAAATGCACGCGCGTGTATCTTAGTTCAATGCATACAAAATTCACCGATAGTTT
>Ga0209589_1007143_pt1 | contig 18103 bp, 17 predicted proteins | sample CowpeawhiteBW_FD_187525 | JGI IMG/M metagenome (GOLD analysis project Ga0209589, IMG submission 187525) | Root nodule microbial communities of legume samples collected from California USA - Cow pea white BW (SPAdes) (version 2) | ecosystem: Host-associated > Plants > Roots > Nodule | place: USA...
GCCGGTATGAGTGTGCTGGTTGTGGCCAGTACGGATGGGTCCAGATAGATTGCCCTCCTCAGTTGTTGGCTGACGAGTTTGGTAGTCTTGGGACGATACGGGCTTTGTTCGTATATGGGAACTCTACCTGGCGTTGCGGTGTATGATCCGTAGCATGTATTCCCGCACGTGCTCTATCGGTTGTGGCCGATAGGTATGGCAGCAAGTCACCTTGAAGTAATTAGCAGACGAAGTAGAACACGAATAAACTTATTGGAGATCGAACTGAGGGAATAAAAATATAGGGCAATGTGGAAAGTTAATTTAAGTGGTGTTATGTGTATGTATACTGATTTATATATATGTTTATGGCTTTGTATTTATGTGTGTTTTATCTGCTAAGCTCACCCTATCTGCGTGTGTGTGGCGATGATCGTGTACGCGGTACACGGGAGCAGATGTTGGTGATGCAGGTGGCTCTGGTGCAGCTTAGTCGCGGAGAGGGGATTGACTTGGGGGACTTTTACTTGTATTACTTTGTTTTGGAAACATTTGTAAACCCGGATGGGTGACTTAACAACATTGTGGTTTTAATTATGTAATCGATGTTCTAAACTTTATCCGCTCAATTAATAAAGCTTTAAATTTTCCCGCGTTTTGGGAAAATGAGGTATTATTAAATGCGCTGTTATATTTATTTGTTTTATTTATTCATAAATCAGTAATATCCTGACGGGATGTTACAGCCTAGGTGAACAGTGGAGGAAATATGATAATCTCGCCAAAGCGTGTCGGTCTCACTTAATTGAGAGTATTAGAAAACCCTCTCAGGTGTTGCACGAGCTGCTGCTCTGGCGACGAGCTCCAGTCTTGAGTGAGCAGCCATCTCGCTCATGCGAGGAGGTCTCGCCTATGCGAGAGAACGCGACAATGCCACTGTTCCCCTTTTCGAGCTCTCGTCTAGGCGAAAGGAGCCCGCCTGAGCGAGAGACCCCTCTCACTTGAGCGAGGCCTTTCGGCGTGAGCGATGTCTAGGCGAGAACGTGTCAGGACCTGTTTTCTTCTCTGTTCTTGAATGTTGCCACTAGTTTTTATTATATTGCTCTGTTAAAACATGAATTGGGTGGATTTGTATGAGTGAAATGGTTTATCGTCTGTGATGGATAAGTCTAACATGATCTTGGCATGTGACATGTATGGAATGGTTGGTTATGAAAGTGGCATGGAATTGGCATGAGAAATGATTCTATATTGATTGATGGAACATGATGTTAGTATGGTTAGAACGTAATTCCATGATAGTTTCATGGTGGTGCCTCATTGGTCAGGACGTAATTCCTTGGATTTCTAGGTAAGATCTCATGGTGGTGTCTCATTTGGTCATGTCGTAATTCCATGACCCTTGTTAGTGGGAGTTCATGGTGGTGCCTCATTTATAGAATTTAGTAAGGATTCAAGGTAAGGATTGCATTCTGACACTCTAAAGAGTTAGTTAGTCTCACATAAAGTGTACTAACTTTAGTAGTGAGAGTAGTAGGAGGCCTGGAACACTTCAAGGCTAACCTTGTGCCTGGGGGGCTGAAACACGATAACAATTAGCTCGGTAGAGCAGCTCGGTCGAGCAGTAAAGGCCAACACAAGTGCAAGTATCCGCTGAATCTGACTAATTATATGTATCCAGATAAGTCGTGTCATGATTCTTCGTGTATTGTGTGCGAGTCATCACATGGTAGGTTGATGTATGTATCTTGGACTATGAAAATGTATGCAATTGTATGATAAAATCATTTTTCTACTTTAGCTTACCCTTTCTGCTTGTTTTGTTTGTTGTGTGTGTGGGTTTCTCTTTTTGCGATGATCATCAACTTGTTGATGTGAGCAGATGCGAGAACTCCCCGTGGTCATCACAGTGATGGAGGTTCCGCTGCATAGCCTATCTGGACTGGATTTTGCTTATCTGAGTTTTCTTTTAGGGCTATGGCCAATGTATTGTCTTCTCATTGGTGTCTATTTTGAAATATTGTTGATCCCTTACTATACTTTGTTATTGACATCGTGGTGTGCCCTAGTTTATTCCTTTTTTCTTTTGGGATAATTGTAAGGAGTAGTGTTTATACCTCGGGACCTTGTTTACTATATTATTTTGTGTGACATTTCCTTTAATTAGGTTTATTAATTAAATGGGGTGTTTCATTTATGGTATCAGAGCGATCGTTCCTTAAGTTTGTAGACTTTGGCGTCCACTTAGCTTTCTCTCTGTCTTTCTAAGTGTCTTTAGTTAAGTTATTGTCTTATCAAGTCTGACTAATGGTTTTCTTGTGTGCCAGTAATTATGGCACCTCCTCGTAGAAATCCTCAATCCTCTCATGGTGACGCATCAGATATCACGAGGGCGATAAAAGCAATGGTGGCATCCATGACTCAACAGAGTACTGCCATGATGCAACAACATGAAACATCGATGCAGCGACAGACAACATCGTTGGAACAGTAGTAACTGGTGATGCAGCATATGGCGGCTGCTAGGATAGCTGCTGAGGATGCCCACAGGCAGCATATGAAGGCTCTCTGCCAACTGGAGGAGAACAGGACAGTTGCCCCTGTCTTTAGTCCCGACCATGACTTCCAGTCAGGGAGTGGAGTTTGGAAGACTTTCTGAAACACCACCCGGTGAAGTTTAACGGCAAGACTAGTCCTGATGTCGCGGACCAATTGTTGAAGGACTTAGAGAGAATCTTTGATGCGAAGATGTGCCCTGCGCAGAGTAGGTTAACTTTTGTAGTATACATGCTCACTAGGGAAGCTGAGCATTGGTGGATCAGCATGAAATCCATCATGGAGGAGAGAGAGGAACCAGTCACATGGGAGGCCTTTAGGGAAAAGTTTCTCTCTGGTACTTTCCCGACAACGTCAGGTACGCTAAGAAGGTGAAATTCCTCTAGTTAACACAAAGAAGCAAGACCGTGATCGAATATGCTAAGAAGTTCAAGCAACTCAGCCGCTTCTAGACATTGCTACTCGATGAAGAATGGAGATGCCGTAAGTTTGAGAACGGCCTCCGTGGGAATGTTCGCTTGATGATAGCCTCATAGTCCATCAAGGACTTTGCTGCGCTAGTGGAGAAGGCCAGAGTGATGTAGAAGATTAAGAAAGAGGTAGAAACTCAGCGTCCAAGGCATGAGGATAGGAGGAAATTATATAATAGATCCCACCATCAGTCCTAGAAGTCTAGGAACTTCCCTTCGCAGTAAGACAGGGTCTAGTGCTTCAGGTGTGGAGGCCCTCGTCTGAGGAGTGTTTGCCCACATATAGAAGGTTACACAGGTGTAAGAAATGTGGCAAGGAAGGCCACTTTTGCAAGGACTGTCCCACTCTCGCTAGAGTAGTGACGCGTACCCCGGTCCAGGCTTCGGTTCAACATTAGCAAAGGAGAGGAGGCAATAGGCCTCAGACGACAGGTAGAGTTTACGCCGTAACGGGAGCAAAGGCTGCAGGCTTAGGTAATCTTGTTATGAGTCGTTGAATGACTGCTGGTAAATCCTTGTGTGTGTTGTATGATTCTAAAGCGACATTTTTTTTGTGTCAGATGCTTGTGTGAAACGGTTGGGTCTGTCGGTGTGTGAGCTGTAGGGTGGACTTGTGGTATCTACTCCAGCGTCAGGTTTGGTCAAGATGTCGCCCTTGTGTGCTAGATGTACAATGGAGGTAAAGGTGCACAAATATAAGGTGAATTTGATATGTCTACCTCTACAAGGGTTGGAGGTAATCTTTGGGATGGATTGGCTCTCTGCCAATCACATTCTTATAGATTGCCGAGAGAAGAGGTTGTCGTTCCCCAACTTAGAGGAGCCTGAGTTGCTGTCGTCTCAAGGGGTTATGAAGGAGATGCAAGAGGGCGCACAATGTTACACCATCTTCACACATCTAGAGGTGGAGAAGGAAGAGGGATGTCTATTTTTTCAGTGGTGCACGAGTTTGAAGATGTGTTCCCAAAAGAAGTACCATGGTTGCTTCCCAATAGAGAGGTGGAGTTCTCTATTGACCTGGTACTTGGAACCAGTCCAGTGTCGATGGCTCCATACCGTATGGCCCTGACGAAGCTGGTGGAGCACAAGAATCAAATAGAGGAGCTACTGGGGAAGCAGTTAAATCGACCCAATACTTCTCCGTGGGAAACACTGGTGTTGTTGTTGGTGTAGACTACAAACAGTTAAACAAGATGACCATCAAGAACAAGTACCCCCTCCCGAGAATTGACGACTTGATGGATCAGTTGCATGGGTTATCAGTGTTCTCGAAGATTGATTTACGGTTGGGATACCACCAGATATTAGTGAAGGCTGATAATGAACAGAAGACGGCCTTTGGGTGACCAATGCTCCTGTAGTGTTCATGGAGTATATGAACAGGATCTTTAGGCCATTCTTGGATAAGTTTGTCGTAGTCTTCATAGACGACATACTCATTTATTTCAGGACCTAGGGGGAACATGCAGAACACCTAAGGTTAGTGCATATTGTTCTGAGAGAGAAACAATTATATCCTAAGTTGTCTGAGTGCAAATTCTGGATGGATGAAGTGCAATTCTTAGGACATGTGATATCCACCAGGGGGACAGCGGTGGATCTGAGAAAGGTTGATACAGTAGTCAAGTGGGAGAGTCCCAAGTCGGCCACAGAGATCAGGAGCTTCGTGGGTTTAGCTGGCTACTACAAGAGATTCATAGAAGGATTCTCTAAGATAGTGGCACCTTTGACACAGCTTACTTGGAAGGACTAACCCTTCACTTGGACGGATAAGTGTGAGGAAAGGTTTCAAGAGCTAAAGTGGAGGTTGACGAGTGCTCCGATACTAGTGATCCTTGATGTTGATAAGCGTTTTTAGGTTTATTGTGATGCTTGTCATCTAGGGCTTCGTTGTGTGTTGATGCAAGAGAAGAAGGTGGTGGCGTATGCTTCGAGGCAACTTAAGGTGCATGAGAGAAACTACCCTACTCATGACATGGAGTTGGCAGCCATAGTGTTTGCCTTGAAGATCTAGAGGCACTATCTCTACGGTGCCCAGTTTCGGGTATTCAACGATTACAAGAGTCTTAAGTATCTGTTTGATCAGAAGGAACTGAACATGAGACAGAGGAGGTGGATGGAATTCCTGAAGGACTATGAGTTTGAACATTTAGGACTATGTAGTAGCAGATGCCTTGAGTAGGAAGACAGTGCGGACAACACACCTTATGATCAAAGAGGTGGAACTATTAGAGAAGTTTAGGGATATGAAGCTGTAGGTGGAGTTGGGATCCAAGTTTATTAGATTTAGTACCCTAACTATATCTAGTGACTTCTTGAACTCGGTCAAGGAAAGACAATTGTTGGACGCTAGATTGAGAAAAGTGGTGCAACAACTTGGGTCAGATAAAGCGAAGGATTTTGCCTTGGGTAATGACGGTATATTGAGATTCCAGAGTAGGGTGTGTATACCATACGATGTTGAGGTGAAAAGGTTAATCCTTGAGGAAGGGCACAAAAGTCGTCGTAGTTTGCATCTTGGCATGACTAAGATGTATCAAGATCTTAAGGAAACCTTCTGGTGGCAAGGTATGAAGAGGAATGAAGCTCAGTTCGTGTTTGTCTGTTTGACATGTCAAAAGGCCAATGTGTAGCATCAGAGACCCGGTGGAATGCAACAGCCTTGGAGATACCGATGTAGAAATGAGATAGCATCGCTATGGATTTTGTGACCCATTTGCCATGAACTTTTAGAGGGCACGATACGATTTGGGTCATAGTGGACCAATTGACTAAGAGTGGTCATTTCTTGGCAATGAACTTGAGAATGTCTATGGCCAAGTTGGCTCAGCTGTACATTAAGGAGATTGTGAGGTTGCATGGGGTACCTTCAAGCATTGTTTCAGATAGAGATCTACGGTTCACATCAGGGTTTTGGCAGACTTTGCAGAGTGGTTTGGGAAGCAAACTAACCATGAGTTCGGCATATCATCCCCAGACCGATGGTCAGTTAGAGAGGACGATCCAGTCACTTGAGGACTTGTTGAGAACATGCGTACTGGATCACTTGGGTGCGTGGGATGAAGTTTTACCTCTGATAGAGTTCACTTACAATAACAGTTTTCATGCGAGTATCGGCATGGCGCCACATCAAGCTCTGTATGGTAGGAAGTGTAGGACCCCTCTGTGTTGGTATCAAGATGGGGAAATGGTACTTGTTGGACCAAAATTGTTGGAGCAGACTACTGAGAAGGTAAGAATGGTGAGAGATAGGATGCAGGCTTCTCAAAGTAGGCAGAAGGCTTATGAGGAGGAAACCTTTGGAATTCACGGCCGGAGATCATGTATTCTTGAGGGTAACACGAACCACTAGTGTGGGAAGGGTTGGTGGCTTACCAAATCTTGAGAAGGATTGGGCCAGTGTCTTACGAGATTTCTTTGCCTCCTCAATTGGCAAACCTTCATCTGGTGTTTCACGTCTCGCAGTTGAGGAAGTTCATTTTTGATCCATCTCATATGTTGGAAGTAGAGGATGTACATATCAGGGAGGATCTCACGATGGAAGTACCACCTGTTGCTTTAGAGGATAGTCGAGTGGAGGAACGTCGAGGAAAACTAGTCAGTCTTGTCAAAGTCATCTGGGATCGGAGGACAGGCGACACTACTTGGGAGTTAGAGGAGGATATGAGGAAGTCATATCCGCATATATTTTCTAAGTTTTCATTTTTGAAGTCAAATTTTTTTTTGTTGTTGGGGGGAATGTAAGGCCCATTTATATTTTTTGGCCCTAATGTTTTAGGGTTGCCCCAAACCAGCTAGGCCTAAAGGCTGGCCGATAGGGTGCCAAGGCCGCTAAAGGAGCCAAGGTCCCTCATGCACTCATTGACAAAAATCAGTGCTCTTACCTTTCCCTTTTCTCTCCACAAAACCTCTACTAGGGTTTGGCCCTCCGCCATCTTTAAGCTAGCTCAGCCTCGTTCTCTAAGTCACGTAAGTTGCTTCTTAGCTCATATTGGTTCTTTCCCCGTCACATTTTCGTAATTCCAGTTAGGGTTTCATGGTAACCTCGTTCCTGTTCTTTTTCCACTATTTGTTTTCCAGCTTCTTGACCTGTTCTTAGAACTGTTGTGCTTGTTGTTTGGTGTCAAAGTCTTGTTTACTAGCCTTTTCCAAGTAAGGGAAGCTAGGGCTTTTCTATTTTTGAGTTTTAAACTACATTGCTGGTTTTATTCAACTTTATTTCGTGCCTGTGATTATCAAATGATGTTTAGGGGTGGTATTGCGGGTCGGCCCAGCCCGTTTAGACCCAACCTACATAAGACCTGCACAACGCAAGCTGGCCCGCCCCATCCCGCATACCACTTGGCCCGCGGACCCGCGGGCTGACTCATTTTTTTTAATTTTTTTATGATAAAACTTTCAATGTTTAAAAATTGGGAAACTTTAAGAAGTTCACAAAATTAAGTAAAGAATTTGGGGAATTAGATGATAAATTGATAAATCAACATTTTAATCATATTCATACTATGACATACACAATGTATTTTTTAAATTTTAGCACATTAAAAATTACATAATACTTGTCTTTTCCAGTTATACAAGAATTTGAAAAGTTAATGCAAGAGTCCATAAATGAAGCAATTAATATACACAAGTGCAAGATTTTTTTATGCGGGCTTGCGGGCCGGCCCGCACGGGCCGCGGGCCTATGCGGGTCGGGTCTATGCAGGCATGCGAGCTCACTGCCCTGGCCCGCCCCGCATTTTTTCTATGGGTCGGCCCGACGGGCCAGGCCCTAATTGCCACCCCTAATGATGTTTAACATGATATGAATGTGTGTTGTGCATTGTTCTGGATGAAACTGCATGTTGGCCTGCGTGAACAATGGAGGAAATATGATAATCTTTCCCAAGCGAGTGGGTCTCGCTTAAGCGATAGTATCAGAAAACCCTCTCAGGTGTTGCGCGAGTTGTCGCTCAAGGGACGAGCTCTAGTCTTCAGTGAGCAGCCATCTCGCTCAAGCGAGAAGGTCTCGCCTAAGCGAGAGAATGCAACATCGCCACGTTTCCCCTTTTCAAGCTCTTGCCTATGCGAAAGGAGCCCGCCTGAGCGAGAGACCCCTCTTGCCTGAGCGAGTCCTTTTGACCTAAGCGAGGTCTGGGCGAGAACTTGCCAGGACCTATTTTCTTCTCTGTTCTTGAATGTTGCCACTGGTTTTGATTATATTACTCTGTTAAAACATGAATTGGTTGGATATGTTTGAGTGAAATGGTTTATGGTCTGTGATGTATAAGTCTAACATGATCTTGGCATGTGACATGTATGGAATGTGTCCGAATAGATTGCCCTCCTTAGTATTAAAATCATGAGTTTGGTAGTCTTGGGACGTTATGAATGTTATTCGTATTGGGAACTCCACCAAGCATTACAGAGTGTGGTCCACAACATGGTTTCCCGCACATGCTCTACCAGAGTTCGTTGGTAAGTGTGGTAGCAAGGCAGCTTAAGATACTCATCAGAAGACATAGAACACGGTTAACATGGGAGTGACCATGTGGTATGGAATCAAAGGATGGAAATTCCTTTGTGTGATTGTTATATATATGTTGTTGTGTATATGATTATTTTTTATTTTTAGCTCACCCTATCTACTTGTGTTTGGCGATGATCGTGTACGCGGTACACATGAACAGATGATGTTGCAGGTGGATCTAGTGTGGCTTAGCAGTGGAGTGGGGGCTAGTCTGGGAAAAGAGTTTATCAGAGTTTTATGTTTTATGGTTTTTGAATAAGATTGTAATATTTCTATAACAAACTTGATTTTGTAATTGAGTTTCATATTTATGGATTGAGGTATTTCATAAGGACATAATAAAGTTTAAATTTTCTGCGTTTTTGGGAAATGATGTTTTAATAAATGATGCGTAATTATTATTTCCTTTATTTTATTATTAAAATGCGTAATATTCGTATGGGATGTTAGAAATAACATCACCATTAAATATAAGCATCGAATTCCTAGGCTTGATGATATGCTTGATGAGTTGCATTGGTGATGTCGTTTAGGCTTACTAACATACCTACACATTCATGAGGCTAATGAATCATGTTTTTAGAGAGTGCATAAGAAAGTTTGTGGTTTTCTACTTTGATGATATTTTGATATAGGGTAAGAGCTTGCCATGCCATTCTTAGGGAAAATAAGTTGTTTTTGAACAAAGATAGGTGTACCTTTTGTATAGATAGTTTCATTTTCTTAGGTTTTGTTGTGAATAAAGTAGGGGTTCCTGTTTACCTTGAGAAAATAAAGGCCATCCAAGAATGGTCTACTCCTAAAATTGTTGGAGAAGTTAGAACCTTTCATGGTTTGACAAGCTTTTGTAGAAGGTTTATTCCTAACTTCTCTACTTTGGCTTCATCCCTTAAGGAGCTTTTCAAGAAATATATGTCTTTTGATTGGGTGAAAAAAAAAGTTTGCTTTTCAACAACTCAAAGAAAGACTCACCAATGCATCCATTATAGCCTTACTAGACTTTTCAAAAACTTTTGAGCTAGAATGTGATGCATCATTTGTAGGTGTAGATGTTGTGTTGTTGCAAGGAGGACACCCAATTGTTTACTTTAGTGAAAAACTAAATGTGGCCTCCCTCAACTACCCCACCTATGAAAAAGAGTTGTATGCCTTAGTTCAGACCTTTCAAGCTTGGGAACACTATCTAGTGTCCAAGGAGTTTGTCGTTCATAGTGACCATGAGTTGCTTAAATACTTGAAGTTCCAAAACAAGTTGAATAAAAGACATGCTAAATGGACGAACTACACAATGACGTTTGCGGCATGCACTCCAGAAAATGATCGATAATGGCACGAATCCTCAGACCATGGTACTTTTGTCTAACCATGGAGGACGACTACGAAAGCTTTGTAGATAAGTGCACCAAGTGTCAAGAGCATGGTAACAATGTTAAGGCACCCACATTTGAGCTGCACAATATAATTGCTCCCTAGCCGCTCGCACAATGGTGTTTCGACATTGGCAGACCCTTTTCGATCGGCCATGCATAGAAGAAGTTTACATTGGTCGTCGTCGATTATTTCACAAAATGGGTAGAGACGAAAGCATTGGCGACCATCACCGCCCGATAGGTGTAATCATTAGTTTGGAAGAACCTTATATGCCGATTCAATATCCTAGACATGATCATTACAAACAACGATTAGTAATTCATAGATAAAAAGCTAGGTGAATTCTACAAGAGTTTGGGCATAAAACATGCCACTAGTTCTATAGAGCACCTTCAACCTAATAGTCAAGTCAAAACGATGAATAAGATCATAGTTACTAAGCCTAAATGTAGATTAGGCAAACACATGCACACCAGATGAATCAATTGGAGAAAGCCTCTTTAACCTAACATATGGTGCAAATGCATTGTTTCTTGTCGAGGTGGGTGAACCCTCCCTTAGAAGGCAGATACAGGACATAAACATTAACAATGAACAACTACAGGTTGAGTAGAGAGAGGTTTCAATCGTACGAGCAAAAGCCTACAAACAGATTGTAGTTGTGAAGGTCAAGCCAATAAGCTTCACCGAAAGAGACTTAGTGTGGGGAAAAACGAGCAATGCAAGAAAGAAATCGACACATGGCAAGCTTGCACCAAATTAGGAAGGCCTATTTATGGTGAATGAGAATATGAAGAATGGCTTATACAGACTGGAACGTCTTGACGATAATACCATACCCAATACTTGGAATGTTTCACACCTGAAGTTTTAGTTTAGCTAAACGATCTACTCTTTTCTACCACCAACATTTTCCCCTAAGGATGGTTTTAGCTAGGAAGGTTTTAACGAGGCGTCTCTATTAATAAAATCATATTTTTCCATATGTGTTAACTCAAATCCTACAACTGATCAGTTAAGGGTGTGCTCATATATTGAACCTCTCTCGATCACTTAAACCAATCAGTTAAGGGCGAGTGCAAATTTTGAAGCCTTCTGGTTGCACTATTTAATCGGTTAAGGATGTGTTTTAACATAAATCCCTCTTGATTGTGTGGCAATCAGTTAAGGGTGCATGCTTGCTAGTAAACCCCTCCCTAGCAACATTTAAATCTTGGTTTTTGTTGATCATGTGAATCCCTACCAAGCACTAGGAGTGGTCAAGATCCAATCTGACCGCAAAACCCCTACTGACCGGTGAATCACCTAAAACACTCATCGAACCCATATCGCTGCCCAATATTAAAATTGACACAAAAGCCCTTTTATAGATGCTAAGAGTAAGAACATCCATACATTGTTCAACATGATTAACCATAAGTAAAATGATACAAACTTAACATTTATCTTGCCCAAGAGTGCAATAGTTTAAGTGTTGGGATGTGATAAGTCCTTTATCTCTAGAGTTTTTCTTATCTATTTGTGTTGTTTATGGTAGGTTTAAGATGTTAATTAGGAGTTATTAGCTTCAAATTAGTTTAGTTAAGTTTTTAGTATAGTTTTACAAAAGTAGCTTAATTAGGACATTTTAGTACATTTTTAGTGTAAGACTTAGGAATATTCTTAGGGTGATCTAGTTTAAGAGTCATTAGGAAGAGTCTTAGTGTGACTAACATCAATTTCGAGATTTTTTTAGTATAATGCAAATAAAAGGGATCAAGGATAACATTCAAGAGATCGGAGAAAGCCATGGGATAATTGGAATTAGCCAAATTTCATGAAAATGCTGCAAAGTTCACTTAAGGTTGAGAGTTGACCAGAGGGTTGACTCATGGTTTACTTTTCACATTTGACATCCAATTGACATGGCATCTTTAGGAAAAGTTTAGGAGCACTCAACTACACTTGTGCCAACCTTGAGAGAATAAAAAATTGGTTCAAGGCTACATTAAATTTTTTATTTTAGTTGATGCTGGTTTGGTTAACTAATATAGTGTAGTTTGTGGTTTTAGTTTAGCTTTTGCATTTGTTTTTTTACTTTGTAGGTTATGAATCCAGAAAAGCTAGCTTGGCAAAGTTTTAAGGTCATTCCTAACACCAAAGACATAAAACGAAGTTGAATCTGAGATTGAAATGAACCAAAGATCACCCTTGGAGGATGCACATGAGGAATGGATATGGAAACAATTGGTGAGCTATCACATAACTATATGAATCACTTGCTACAAGATGTGGAAGAGCTCCATTTGACACAAGGATACACCTTATGTGACTTGCCCCAAGACTGGCTATAACTACAACTTGCTACCTAGGTGGTTGGTTAAGATGAGTTAGTTAATTAAAGTATTTAAGAGTGAGTTTAGATAGAAGGGAACTTTAGCAGTTGCCACAACCTATAATAGGCAGTCTTAGGGGCTTAAAAACTGATTTACATTCTCAAGCCACACTACCTTAGGCACCACATTCAAAAGAAACATATCACCATTCATAGACACCACATTGATACACAATTCACTCCATATCAGAACCATTTTTTCTTTCATCCGTAATCATTGTTTCTGCACATTTTCTATTAGATCAATGACTGCATAGTAAGCATTAGAAGGATGTCTTTCCTTTTGCATCTTTTTGTGAGTTTCACTTCCATCTGTACTAATTGTAACTTATTCTTTTTGTTTCTAGTGGATGAATTTTCAATTTCAGTTCAGTTATCATGAGTTTTTCCATTTTTCAAGTTTTCTTCTTTGTCGAAACTAAGTTCATGAGTGAGTTTTGAATGGTTGAGTTAATTTAGTATATTCTTGGATTTAATCTATGAACATGATGAATTCAGGTAGATGCACATTCATCTAATTTTTATCAAATGTCTTTTGAGTAGAATCTTGTGCTCAACCAATCAAAATTGACTCATGCTTGTTAGTTTTCCAAAAAGCACACACACACACACACGTTGTTTCAACTAATTTCCCACTGTGATTTCCATGTTCTCTTGTTTCTTGTGTTAATTTTTCGTTCTTAATCCAACTATGATGCCATACATGATGTATTCGACCCATTTCCACATCAAATTTGTGATTCCTTGTGTCTAATTTTGCATTCGCGCAATTGACCGTTAATTTCGTTATATTAGGGTTCATGAATTGGGAATTCACGTTCTGCTTAATAATTTTGCGTAACTTTAGTTCATGTGTTGAATAAAGGTCATTGTGTATCTTTCCACATCCTTACATCATTGTTTCATCTATTCTACAATGATTCATGACATTGCCTTGCCTTTTTCATTCACACACATTCATATTTCTTCATTAAGATTTTGATTTTCTGCATATCATCTTCTAATCTCGTTTCCAGTCATTGCAATTAGTTAATTTGTGTATTAGGAGCGTATTAGGGATAGTTTACATATAAAATTAGAGTATGGCGTGATTATTGAACATTGACATTTCATCAAACACCTTACATGCATTTTAGTTTTCTTAGTAATTTCATCAAACACCTTGCATACATTCATTTCCATACCATTTTCAGTCCATTTTATCATCTATTTTAATAGATTTTATAGAGATTTCCTCTGACTCACAAAGATTGTTCAATAATCATTTGAAGTTCATTTTCCTATCCTACGATTGATCGTTGGTTAATCACTACACTACATTAGTTAGTGAAAGAATCAAGTTTTGACTAAATCTGAAGCGACTAAAGGTTTATCAAAAAACCTGTCTTGAAACACTTATATGATGCTGCAAATAGATGGAATAGCCATTTCTTTGATTCGAAAGTGATTGAGAAATAAGGTGGGCATTGTAAGACCTAGGAAAAATAGTTATGTTTCTAAGGTGATTATTGGACATGAGGAATATTAATTGAATTAATACATAAGGAAATAATAAAAAATGAAGAGCAGTACAATTGGGTAGAGCCTTGTCATGGGCTGGTGGTTAAAGGTTTAATTCCTAATGTGTGTATTTGGGTAATTATATTTTTAAATATTGTTGTATAATTGTGTGGAGGTGCTTATGTGTGTTCTTGGGCGTGACTTATATGTTATGATGACTTATATTTTATTTGGCATGTTTATAATTTATTTGGCTTTTCTTGAATGCATTGAATGTATGGATGTTATTGTAATGTTGTGTTTGTTGAATGACAAGAAAAACGTGATGATTGGTATGGTTTCGCGTGTTGTTTGAGCCTTGGGGATTGTGTGTTTGAACCCTGGCTAAAGTAAAAAAAGGAAAATATAGGAGTCTTTTTTTTTGTAATTTCGTGGTGCACCTGGGAAGGTGAGAAGTGGAGGCATATTCATTACATCTGGACACAGACAGAAAATTAAGTGAAAATTAAGATGAATTATGGGAGTAGAAAACTAACGTATAGCCAAAATACTTTTATTATTACTTTTAATTATTATTTTTACATCTTCCTGTTAAAGGAAAATAAGGGGTTTTGTGTTAAGTTAAAAAAAAGGTTTGGAAGAGGAGAAAAGAGAACGACAATGTGAGGTTAGGAGAAAGGGAGAGAACAAAATTTTGGTTATAATGTGAAGAGCAAAGTGGTCTTGTTGCAAGAATTCCAAGTAAGAGGTGCTAAGCCTTACTCTTCTTAAATTCTTTTGTGGACATGTATTGAGTTTGAGTTTCAACATGGAATTTTTAGGGGTGCTAAGCCTTGTCTTCCTTAATTTCTTTGGTGGAAATGTATTGAGTTATGGGTTTCTCCATGGAATTGTGATGGGGTATGGGGTAAAGTGGTGCTTTCTATCTTTTGCAAATGGAGAATCGCTATGGGTTAGTGTTTTTTTTTAAAGAAAATAAATCTTTTTCAAGTTGTGTGAATGAATTCATGGTGTGTTGTAATTAAAAATTGTTATAGTTTTGCAAGCTTGTCATATTGTAGTAGAGCCAATGGTTATGATTGATTCTTATATTTTTTGGAATTGTGATTTTCGCGGTGGAGAAGGAGGCCATTTAGAGGTAAGTTGGTTGGATTCTTTATAGCATTTTTTCGTGTTGATAATCATGGTTAAAAGAGATGAAAAGAAACTTCATAGAGCATTTTGATCTTAAAGCTAATGGTAGTAATTTGATGAATATGAATTTTGGCACATGGGTATTGGAAACACTTTTTTTTTTCTTAAAATTTTGTTCAAGAAAAAGTAGAGGAATGATGCATGAGAGAAATTGTTTTTTTTTTTATAGTGTATGGTTTTGACTTTGAGCTAGAAATTGTTTGGGGTTAATTTTTGATCAATTTGGATGAAAGGTTTATGAAGTGAATAAGGTTTCAGTGTGTGCAATTTATCTTGGATATGTTTTAGTGTAGAAAAGGTTTAGTGGTAATAAGAATTCATGAGGTTGTGTCATGATTAATTGAGATAATTTGTGCTTAGTGTGTATTTTGATTTCTTGAATTAAGAAAAGATGATAGTACATTGTTGGTAAGCATTGTGTGTGTTTTGGATGCTTGGTATGTGTGAAACAGGTTTCTTGTTCAAGAAAAAATCGTTGTTTTTCATATTTTTGCGCCACAAGGGGCGTCAAACGCCGACTTTCTTCTGTCAGGCCTTGAGTTTAAGGTTTTGGGGCAGCTGGGCTTTGGTTTCCTACCGCGGGTGCTAGGTCTTGAGGTGTCTTGGCGCTGGGCACTAGGTTCTGGGTGTTGGGCACCACTATTTTTTTGGTTTGTGTAGTTTTCTTAAAACTGAGTTTCCTGGTTTATTAATCTTGGATTGTGTTGAAATTTTGGCAACTTGTCCATAACATGTTGTTCTTTAGTTTGAACGATGTTATCTTAGTTTGGATGTCCGTAGTTGGAGATATATGTTACGCATGATTGTTGGTTTTTCATGGTTGTATTGTGTTGAAATTTTGTTGTGATAAACTCTATTTGTAGTACATTGGATGTTGGGCATGATGAATGATGTGTGTTAAATATAATGATAAGGATTGTATGATGTTAATATGTTATGATACATGTGATGATGAATGATGATGTTGAGATAGTGTATACCTGTATATATGAATGTATTGAAAGGTATCTCTGCGTAAATTGTACTAGAGGTGCACTTCGTCAGGGCTCTCGGTAAGAGTAATAGAAGATTTCATATCTCGTCGTGGCTCTTAATATTAATAATGGAAAGTTGTATACTTCGTCGGAGCTCACTATGAGAGTAATGGGAAGTGACATCTTTGGTAAATTGCGTATGAGAATAATGTCATTCCTTTTAATATTACTTTGTGGTGATATGTTGATGATTACATGTTGTGGCTTTGAGAACATGTGATAGTTGATAACTTGGATGAGTTATGATATATTATGGTAATGTTAGGTGAGTTGTATGTTGATGTACATTGTTATGTGATATGTTACATCGTTAGCTCACCCTTGCATGTTTGTGGTGTTGGTTTCCACCTGTGATGATCCTATAACTTGTGTTATACGAGAGTAGATGTTAATGCAAATACAGTTGGAGAAACTTAGCTGTGAGGAGTTCGTGGGGATGATTTTGGGAGCTTTTCTTTTTCATTTGAAAATGTTATTTTGAATAAAATGTAATAGTTAGTCATTTTGAGTTTTGGACTTGGAAGACCTTGTCTTAAGTTTCGTTTTGATGATTTAAACTAGTTAGTGGTTGAACGATGTTTATATATGGAGAATAAAACTTGTTTTAGTCAAACTTTTGGCAAGTATTATTTTGAGATAAAATAATTGTGGAAATTCCTATTTAATAGGTTGGTATCAGTGATTGTGTTTTGAATTTTGGAAAAAAAAACTTTTTGGCATCTCAAAAGGGGTGTTACATGCGTGGGAATTAAACCTAGTGTCGTGCACAAGACTCGTAAAGCCTTGAATGGCTACCCAAGCATTCAAATGAAGTTGGGTGGGGGCAACGTTCAGCTTCCGTAACACCCCTGCTTGGAAGTCGTCAAAGGAAATCCTCACGAACAGAATGATAAAAAAAACATATATAAAAAAGAAGTCTAACTTGGAATTACCCAGATTGTAGCATACATACTCATTCCTTTATAGACTCTAAAATTTCTAGATGTAGTCATCAATATCGTCAACAAGTATATATACATGTTCGGCCAAATCCTTTAGATCGTGACCCCATCAGAACCGTGTCACGTACTGACTGACCTCACGCATCCGGTGTCAGAATTGATAGCACGCTGCACGAGGCAATCCAACCTTTCGCGCCCCAACGATCACTTTGCAAAATGACTTAGCCAAATAGGGGGTTATATTAAGTATGCCTAGGAAACGATTCCTGAGTAACATCCAATATCAAAAACCCATTTGCGCTAAGTCCTTGATAATGCTCGGGCTTGGGGGACCAAGGTATAGTATGTATCGATAATCGATCGGTCAAGGACACAAAATGCTAGAGCCAACATTAGATGTCAATCGGTCGTGGTGGCTGACAGAATCAATCAAGTCTAAAGGTAAGAGAAAGAAGCCAGAGCATGCCAACTCGGTACAACCTTTGTTGATGTGGCCACTGATTCAATTCCTTTCTTGTTTCAAAATTTTTGTCATTACTTGGAACATAAAGATTCCCCTAAGCAAACATAGGTTGATCAGTTGCATGTGACCGATCGGTTCAGTGTTCGATGCAACTAACTAAACCAAAAACAAATTAATGCAAATAGGCAAGGTAATCGTGATAAGGTATGATTGGCCAATGGTAAGTAAAAACCCATTACGAGTAGTATAAATAGAAGGTTCAAGTAAGGTAGTTAGTTAATTGATTATTGCATTTAAGACCTTTGCGCTCATATACTTCCTGATTTAAGCATCAAAGTACCTTCTACAGGTACCATCTGAACGGATTCCATCAAATAAAAGATCTAAAAGATCAAACAGACAAACAACAAATCAATTATTTAGAAGTTATTCAGGAATCAGAAGTAATTAATTGTCTATGTAAAAACAATACGATTTAAGTGCATAATTTTTATTGTATTATATATTTTAATAATAATAGCAATAATAACAACAAAAATTAATAAATGTGTGACAAATTTAATGAATTAGACATATCCTGATAAATTTTAGAAATTGTAAAGTGGAAGACAAGGAGAATATCAAAATCTAAGAGTTCAACTCATATACTTGAGTGGTGTTACTTTCCTTAAAAGTACCATAGTTCATAATGTAATATATACTAGTTTTT
>Ga0209589_1007144_pt1 | contig 18102 bp, 5 predicted proteins | sample CowpeawhiteBW_FD_187525 | JGI IMG/M metagenome (GOLD analysis project Ga0209589, IMG submission 187525) | Root nodule microbial communities of legume samples collected from California USA - Cow pea white BW (SPAdes) (version 2) | ecosystem: Host-associated > Plants > Roots > Nodule | place: USA...
AGCCCAGATGGCTAAGCAGCGGAATCACCATTCCCTTGTTGACCACGAGAACTTCGCCCATCTGCTCCCATCAATCAAATTGATGATCATCGCAAGAAAGAACAGCCACATACAATACAACCATGCAACAAAACGGGTAAGCTAGAGCCAACAATTTATTCATCAGACAGTTAAACATATTTTCATCATCCCATATCCATATAACAACCAAGCATGTTATGACTCTTCATTCAATACACTACGACTCGACTCGACTCATCCAGATACGTATAACTTGGTCGGATTCAGCGGATGCTTGCACTTGTGGTGGATACCTCTACTCACCCCGAGCTGCTCAACCCCGAGTTATGTGTTACAAGTGTTACAATGAATTGAATTTCCCTCACCACAAGGTTAGCCCTTACTGAATTTCAGCCCTCCTGCTACTCTCACCACAGGAGTCAGTTCGCTCTAACTAAGACTAACTGGCTCCTTAGAGTGTCAGGATGCAACCTTAACTTGAATCCTTACCTAGTTATACCGATGGGGCACCACCATGAACACCACTAACAGGGGCCAAGGAATTACGTCCCGACCACTGAAGCGCGTCCCTGAAAGTCTCACCTAGAGACCCCAAGGAATTATGCACTGACACAACTCAACCACATTCACATAGCCAAAATAATAATTACCACGCGTAGATATACATCACTCGTACCAACCTTTGAAGCCAACGCCTTTCATGATCTAGACCCAACTCATTCCTACACATCATAGTTTATCCATGTACCAAGGACCTCCAAATCATATCGTTATCATGCCTCTTTCATACCAAACATTTCATCTCAATCTCATGCGAAACTCATGTCAACCCATTATACATAATTCAGGACTTGTATTACTCTATCGTACTCATTCATATCAAACCTTTAGCACAATACCCAAAACCAAGCAAGTATTATCCATACAAAACCAAGAAAAACATCCCACCTTGCACTGTCTCGCCCAACACCTCGCTCAGGCTGGAGGGTCTCGCTCAGGCGAGATGGTCTCGCCCAGACGAGCTCCCCCTTCGCCTAGGCGAGGGCTCGAGAAGGGAGCAGAAGCACTCGCGGGATCTCGCTTAGGCGAGACCCCTCTCGCCTGGGCAAGATGCTCGCTCGCTCAAAAACCACAGTGGGTCGCCTGGGCGACCATTCGTGGAGAAAAAGGCTTAGGCGAGCCTCTGTTAATCTCGCCTAGGCGAGACTAGCTCGCTTGGCGAGTTTATCAGTGTCCGCCACTATTTTCACCTGCAACAGATGCGAATACATACCACAAGCAACAATCCCACCGTATCATACATCCATATCAAGAGGCAAACACAAAGAAATCACCAACCACATAAAATAGCAAACTCGCACCAAACAAACAGGAGGGTTCTAGCTTCCCTTACCTGGAATATGCTAGTACAGGGCTCAACAGTAACCACGGGCACCATAGCTCTAGGTTGTGCTTAGGAACTGAAACAAACAATGGAGCAGAGCACAAGATAAGCTCACTACAGATTCTTAGCTGAAACAAACGTGAAGAAACACAGGAAGAAGTACGAGCAGGGGTTGGAATGGACTTACGAGAAGTGACCAACTGATTCGAGCCCACTAGATGCGGAAAGCGGCTGAACCCTAGCAGAGCTCTCTCTCTCAGAGTAGGAGGGTGATGACTGATCTGTGAAGAGTGAGGGTAAGTGCGTTAGGACAACTTAGGGTTCGGTTTTATCACTTGGGTCAGCCCTAGGCCCAAACACAAAGGCAACCCTTTTACTTTTAGGACAGAAATAAAAAGGGGGCCTCACAAGTCTTCTTGTAACAATTGATCTAACACATCTATAAATTATATAACTACTTGAAATATAAAAAAAATGGTAGAATTATATTTTTTTTTCAATCAAACTGATTTCCTACTAAATGAAATACTCAATTACGTACATATTATTGTAATTTGTTTTGCTATTGTAAGTGTTGATTACCATTTTTTCTAACATTTTTAATAACATTGAATATAAGGATAAGTAATCTTCATAATTAAATCCAATGCATGTGAAACAGCTTATTATCTATAAAAAAAGACATACGTGAAATTTTATCTGAAATATGTTAACTATAAGATCATCCGAAGTACAATTATCATTAATCAATATTAAAATATTTTTATTTTGAATTCGAGTCTATCAAACATTTCCAACAATTAACTAAGTAATTATTAAACACAGATACAAACCTAAAAATAGAAATGTTAATAATGTATTGAACATAATAAATTAATAATCGAACTATAATATAGTCTGATTATCTCACATGTCCATGAATCATCAATGAAGTTAGTTGTTATGATATTGATAATGTAGTTTATAATGTGATTACTACCAATACATATATTAATAGTAATTGCATATGAATTTTAAATCTTTGGGAATATCAATACTTAGTTGATTAGGTGAGTAGTTTTATTAATATAAAAATTATTTTAACATGTCACCGCCGCTTAGCACTAAATCACTCAGAAAAACTCATGTTCAATGACAAAGTTTGACGCTCAACGTCCTGGAGCCAAAATGCTCTTACACCTGTAGTAGAACTGGCATTCAATGTCATGTTGGTGTCGTTCAACGTTGCACTACATGACAACTACTCCATTTTATAATGTTTGGTGAACTTCGACCTGACTAGTTGTTCAAATTGGTATCCCTTCCTCAATACAAGGATTCAAAACAATTCTACCACATAGCATAGGGTACCAACTTGTCCAATTTCCCAAATTCCAAATATCTCAATCAACACAAAATCAAACAAGATCATTCAAGCATAAAAATATATCCATATATGTAAAAAACGAGATTGCATCAAAAGATGCACACCAACAAATTCATCGTACAATTCAATTCAAACCTCCAATACAATTAATCATCACCAAGTAGAACAATTAGATTTGATAAACTCACACACCCTAATATTAACTAGCTTCCTTTACCTGTTATTCAACTTAAACAACTTTAGAAACACCAATATACTTCTAACTTCACACGATGCTCTATCTACACATAGAAACATCAAAACAACGATTAGGATCTACCTTTATGATCACTTATTAGCAAAGACTCATATAGAAGATTAAAAAGACACATACAAACGAAAAAAAACCTCACGTGCGACAAAAAAACAGAAAAAGACTAAGATAAATGGTTGAAACTTAATTTAAGTAAACAAGAAAACTGATCGATCCAAAATGAATAATTCGTCCCGAGGATATCTATTACAGAACTTCAATCAAGCGAAGGATAAAAACTTTTACAGAGAAGACAAATAACTCTATAAAAGCAGTTTTTAGGAAGAGTGTATTTTTTAAAATAATGAAACTTATCTATAACAAACATATTTATACTAAAACCTTTTATTATTAAAATAATCCAGTCATTATTTTTAAATCATTATCACTTATAAAATATTACTTTCTAAGATTTTACACCTTGCAACGTAACTTAATATATTCAAATACATGTAGAGCATATTTTATATATATATATATATATATATATATATATATATATATATATATATATATATTTCTTTTTGCGAATAAATGTATGTACGAGAGTCTATGATAGATATTTGAACATAACTTCTCAAAAAAATACTTTCAGATTATATCATCTAAAAGTTATTTAACTTTCAAAATGCATAATCTATAAGTTACTTTTTACTTACAAATTATTAATCCGAATATTTTCTTAACGAAGAAAAATGGCTTTCATATTAATATATATATATATATATATATATATATATATATAGATTAAAAGATACGATTTACGAGTGTGCAAAAGTAACACTATTGGCCAACACATATGTAAATTCCTATTGAGCCCATAGAATGAATATGCATGTCACGAATTTTAATTAATAAATATGGCCCACCAATATTTCAAGGTTTCGTTTCGTCATATAAATGCGTTAGGACATTTTATCGGCCAAATTATTTAAGTGATATCATTAATTAAATTTATGGTTAAAAATACATATCTGTTATGAAAATATTAACCATATAAATGTCTATATTATTCTAATACGAGGAAGAAGACAAATGAGAAATATTGATTTTCAGAAGATAGTAACCGATAAATATTATTTAAAGGGTTATGATCTCATGTGAAAGGACATTCATTGTTATTTGTTTTTTTTTTCATCACAAGAAAAAATCAATAGAAAACTCAGAACTCATAGTGTTATATAGTTGAAATACCAAACACTAGTATCATTTATTGTTCCCAATAGTCAATTTCAACGAGGTAGTATATTTCGGCATTCAATTCTTTTAAATATTGGGACTGTTTAATTATATGTAGGATTTATTGTTTTTAATGTTTTTATAAACCAATAATTAATATCAAAGTACTGTTTGTGTAATAAAAATGTAAATTTACATTATATATTATAAATTTTTTGAAACGAAGTTTGTATTTCGAATTGTTTTTTAAATTTGCATTATGAAATAATTCAAAATATAAATTTGTATTATGGATAGAATAATTTCGAATATTTACAAATTGTACAGTTCAAAACTATAATTAAAACAACATAAAAATGATAGACTATTATTTTTATTAATTTCAGCGAAGATATAATAAATTTTAGAAAATACGAGGGTGCATGAAGAATACAAAACGTGTAAAAAGAAATTCCTGAATCAAACACAGCGGTCCAATGTATATGTGCCCACTTACAAATTTTGGTTCAAATTTCAGATAATTCCAATGGCGCCGAAGAGAGCATTCACTTACTTTCACCCACGTCATCGATCCGCGCCCACCATGATCTCAAATCTTAACCGTCCACTACCAACCCATCAACGATCCCAACGCTTCGCTGCAACCCTCACACAAATTGACACACATCACCCAACCCCAACACGACATATAAATACGAACAGAATTTCCCTTCCACCTCAGATTGCACGGCTCATCAGCTACCTCTGGTAATCTTCAATTTTCACTGTTCCAATTCAGTTCTGAAGAATTTGCTGTTATAATCTTGTGTTTGAATTCAGTTATGATAAAATTGCTGTTATAATCTTGTGGTTTGTTTGGTGTAGATTGTTGTTTGCGAATTTTGCGAGTAAGAAGATGTCTGGACGTGGAAAGGGAGGCAAGGGTTTGGGAAAGGGAGGAGCGAAACGGCATCGTAAGGTGTTGCGTGACAACATCCAGGGAATAACGAAGCCTGCCATTCGGCGTTTGGCTCGTAGGGGTGGTGTGAAGCGTATAAGCGGTCTCATCTACGAAGAGACTCGCGGTGTTCTGAAGATCTTTCTTGAGAACGTGATTCGTGACGCGGTTACGTACACCGAGCACGCCAGAAGAAAGACGGTTACGGCAATGGATGTGGTTTATGCTCTTAAGAGACAGGGAAGAACCCTCTATGGATTTGGGGGTTAGGTTTAGGTTTCTTTATTCAGTTTAGAGAAGCTACTAGGCAAGTTCAGTCTGTTAAGAAGTTGTGTTTTAGGAATAGTGCCTACAATGATATGAATTGTGGTGTTGCTCTTGATGTCTACTTTGTAATTTAATCCTTATATCTTGAATATGAAAATGTTATTCTGTTCATCCCTATATATTGCGATTGTGGTGGAAAATGTGTTTATTAGTCTGAAACACGATTTTTATTCAAGAATCGATTAAAGGTATAGTCAAGTTAATTGTGAGAATATAAATTTGTTCAAAATAGTATGTGTCCTTGAAATTATTTAATGTCCATTGGTAAAATTTTATAGTATTCGTTGTCTTTGGATCTTCCTGCACCTTTGGAAATGGTTTGGATTCTATGTTCGATTTGCAGTTATTTCATCGTTTTCAGCAGTTATTAAGAAACAACATTTGCGAAGTACAACGTTATAGCTTGCTCTCATAATGAAAGTCGTCTTTATTTTTGGCATGGCGCGTTTGGAAAAGCAACATTTGTAAATTGTAACTAAGAACTTTAAGGTTATAATTTGGATGGGTGTTAGCCAAACTTTACAAAGAATAACTTGTTGTGGCATGCTGAAGATTGAACAAGAATAACGTTGTACCATTTATCTTGTTAAAAAAAGGAACCTATCCCTCTGCAGTTTGATGTAAGAACTTGGCGATTATGATGTATTTGTATGGGGTAAGGTGGTTACTGAAAATATTCAATATGCATTTATATTTTTCAAGATAATCCAACTCAAACATCACTAATCAGATATTTAACAGGGAAACCTACTGTTGCGTTATGATGAAGCAAGCAAGAGTAATGTTATGCAGAATTTAGAAGACATAATATTGTAAATCACCTCCCTTCAGATTTCACCAGCTGCGAGAACACCCTACTCATAGAAACACCAGAAAGATCATCCAGACTTGAAGCTTCAAACTGTGCAGCGGAAACACTAACTTCGTGGTCGAAATTGTTGACCTGTGGTGACAATTCACCGATCATATTAGTGCTGTTTTCTTCAGGGTCACCTTGAACAACTGCCTCTTGGAGTTGGAGAGCATACTCCAAATTCCACAACACATCACCCATAGAAGGCCTGTCAACACCAAAATCAGCCAAACATTTTTCAGCAGTTTCTCCAAACTTCCTAAGAGAATCCGGTCTGATTTTCCCAGCAAGTGTTGGGTCTATTATCTGCTCCAGTTGCCCTCTTTTCTGCCACTTCATAGTCCATTCTGCCAAGTTCACCATTTCTCTAGGAAGTGTTGGATCTATAACAGGCCTAGCGCAAAGAACCTCAAACAGAACCACCCCAAATGAATACACGTCTGATTTTTCTGTAAGTTGTTGCCTCCTGAAATACTCAGGATCAAGGTACCCAAAACTCCCTTTCACAGCAGTGCTCACATGTGTCTGATCAATTTCAGGCCCTGTCTTTGATAGTCCAAAATCTGCAACCTTGGCCATGAGGTTGTCATCAAGCAGAATATTTGCAGACTTCACATCACGGTGAATAACAGCTTTAGCATATCCTGTGTGAAGGTAATGCAGTCCTCTAGCTGCTCCAATGCAAATCTCAAGTCTCTCCTTCCAACTCAAGCTTGGGAGACCTGAACCATACAAATGACTTTTCAGAGTTCCCTTTTCCATATATTCATATATCAATATCATTTCATTCTTTTCATCACAATATCCGATCAGTGATACCAGATGGCGGTGGCGGAACTGTGACAGCATCTCAATTTCAGTTCGGAATTCCGCTAGCCCCTGCTGTGACCGAGGATTCCCCCTCTTAACTGCAACTTTAGTACCGTCATTTAACTCTCCCTTGTATACTTTTCCAAAGCCACCAATTCCAATAACCCAACTCTCATCAAAATTATTTGTAGCCTCCAGAACTGTCACAAAAGGGAAACGATACCCAAAGTTTGAAGCAGCACTTCCTGTTGTGGCATTAGAGTACTTACTTCCCATGGTGTGGGAAGTTCCATCATTGACTGATAAGGGAATCCATGTCTTTGAATTCCCTTGTTTTTCTTTCTCCAAACGTCTTCTTTTCCTGCATAGTAGAAACAAAACAAGAACCATAACCACTGCAAAAAGTGCCCCAACACTCACACCTACTATCAAGCCAACCTTTTTAGAACCTGAACCAGAAGAACCGGTCTGAGGCGCAGTTGATGAGCTGAAACTGCTAGCAGAATTGTTCATTTTCATTATCTCCAGCCCATTCAAAATAGCATTAGGATAATTATTATTCACAGCAGAAGGGCCAATGCTTACAAGCATTTTGGCGCTGGCAGATGGGGCTGTGACCAAGTCCTTAACAAATGGAGTAGCCAAAACATTACTATTTTCGGAACTCAGATCAAGATCCTTAGCAGCCAACAAGGAGTTAATGAAAACATTGAAGTAAAGCTCATTGAGACTTTTGCTGAGTATGTCACAGAAGTGAAACCGAACCAGGTACTGAAATTGAGGCTCCACATCAAACTGCCAAGTCACATTGAAATTACTTCTGGGATCACCAGCAGAGTTCATCTCTGTTAGAGTACCATACACAGAAGGTGGAGCAGTGTTTGCTGTTGGTCCACCATTAACATATTTCACAGCACCTATGTTTGAAAAATTAGTGGCCAAGTTAGGTTGTATGAGGAATTTTTCATCACTAACCCAAGTTCGTTGAAGCGTGTCATTCCCAGAGGAGACACTTGGACCACCCATGTTAACCCTGAAAACTGTTTCCAGTGCTTTTGTCAACAAGCCAGAGTAGGACCCTGCTGGATATAGCGAGAAACCATTATCAACAATGAGGCCATCAGGAACCGAAACAACTTCAATGGCATTCACGAAAGCAATGGAATTTGCAGAAGGGGAAAAAGTGATCACAAGGGTGTCTGAGTTAACATCTAAAGAGTACTCCTTCATAACCGGGTTTTTCTGCACAGTAAAATCACTCAGAAGATTGTAGTCCTGGGTAGAAACAGCGAAATTTGCTGCACTCAAATCGTACTTCTCATATGCAAATGGAAAGAAATAAAGCCGGATCCAATGTCTCCCCCTTTTTTTGATCGGAAACGTGTACTTTGAAGGTGAAGTGAAAATTCTTGCGGTTGCATAAAGAGGCGAATCAGTGGAGGAAGTTATTGATTTCAAGGAGGTGCTTGCAAGAACATCTTGTTGGGTGGAAATGAAATTCTTGTAGAAACTATCCGCTCTGAAATTGCGGTTATCTATGGAAGTATCGGTCGATGCTCCACAGTCTATAAGGTAATTATCCAGAGGAACAAAGTTGGCAGAAAAACATAGCAAGGGCAAGATTGTTAAACCACAGAAAAATAACCAAATTTCTCTGCAATCCCACATGTCTCCACCAACACAACACTAACACTATCTTTCCCTTTCCCCTCAAATTCTCTCTTTTCAACCTACCGATTTTATCAAATGAAGAACACTGGCACATGCAAGAAAAGAAAACAAAGCAATGAATGAATTTCTGCCACTCTATCACAACAGGGGTTAAAAACGAGAAAAAAAAAAAACAGCAAAAAACAAAGACCTACTATTATCGTTCGTACCTTCAAACACAACACAGCTCCACCAGAACCACAGAGCAGAAGACGAATCTGAATACCCTTTTGTGGTACCGAAGGACATTCAATGCAGGAGGTGGAAGAAAAAGATCAAAAGCATGTTCAACACGCATCTAGCTCTGGTATAAACTGATGACAACGTTCGTAATTAATATATATAGTCCTAGATTCTTTTGATCACCACCTTTATTTATTTAAACAAAAAAGAAATCCAGAGAGAGAGAGAAAACTGAAAAAGGGTCAAAAGGGTTTGAACAAAAATATTGGAATTCAAAATCTGCTCAAGCTTCAGGTTGCCAAATCCCATGTCTATGGTGGAATAAAAAATATTACAATAAAAAGAAGAGTTAATGACAGTGTGATGTAATGATATTTGAAAGAAGAGTAACAGAGAAGATTAGATGAATGTTTATGGCATTGTGAATGTCATTACCATTAGCATATACTTGTGGGCTCGCTTTTGCTGGCAGTGACCATCAATGAACCGAAAAAAGTTGGTAAAGTAAAGTGTCCCTTTATATAATACCATATCAGTAATCTTACACTAACTCTCTCTCAATTAATTTATTCACCTATTCCAATCTCACACTCAACTTATCATTAACTACGAAAACTAACAAAAATAAGTGCAATAAATAATGACATTTTAATGATTAAATTTTGATAATTTTTCTTTACATTTTAAAATTATATTTTTTAATTAATTTTAAAATATACAAGTAAGAAAATAAAAAATTATTTAAAAAAATTTCAATCTGACCCAACTCTGTGTGACTGTTTTCAAGATATTATTCACTTTAAAATAGTAAATCTTCTTCATAGTTTTTGTATTTCAAGAATAAAGAGATATAAATATTTAAATTACAATTGACTTCGATTCTGAATAACGTGAAATTAGTTAAATAATATAATTGATTGAATATACTAAAATAATTAATTTCAATTGTAAAAGAAATTGTTAAAATTTAACTGTTAAAAACTTATTTTCCTATAATAATACCATAATGTATTAGTGTAATTTTAAAGTAACGTCATTAAGTTTAGTACAAAAATAAAAAAGTATTTACTTAAGGAACGTACAAAAAGAAGAATTGTATTTAACTCCGGACATTGAAAACTGCAAATCTCAGACACGACAAATTGATAAGGAAAAATGTTTAATGAAGGCAAGAAAATGAAAAGTCTCGTCAAAATATCGTCAAATTGAAGTCTCCGTAATCAACATTAAGAAATAATTTTCTTAAATCTTTAAACAAAATGGGTTTCGGTATAAGAAAATAAATTATTTTTCTAAAATTACAATATATTGTCTTATCAATTTTTTTATCCGAATTTGTTTTGTTTTTAAATATATTAACTATGCGTGTAACTTATTTGTATGTCATTTGTTGCTATAATAAAATATAAATGTAATTAAAAAAAGTATCAAAAGTATTAATAGTACTACTGTAGATAATATTTGTCCATTAAAATTTAAAAAAAAAATAGAACGAAGAAATACGCTTTCTGATACAGTTTTTGCCAAAGTAAAACAGCATTCATGGGAACAAATAATGTCCAAAAAACTAATATTTATGTATTAATAATACTAATTAATAATGTTTTGCTTTACATTTAATTTTAAATTAGCGAGATACTTTAATCATAAATATTTAAATATTATCAACGTATAGTGGTTTTAAAATTTATTGAACTGAAGGTGGTACATACATTAATATATAAGTATTTTTTATATTATAATATAATCATAAATTGGCATGTCTAATGAGGCTGTCAAATTTTATAAATTAAACATATCATGATTTTGTTTTTATTAGAGTGATTTTTCCTATTACATTTCACTGAGTGTAAGGTTAGTTTTCTGCCCTAAAGATTTAAGGGTTGCCTTTAAGTTATTGGGTCTAAGGGCTGGCTCAAAGAATAAAACCACTTCAAAGTCAGTCCTAATTCACTCATCCTACACTTTCAGAGTCTACCCATTGGTGTTTAGAGCCGCAACTGTCTTTTCCGCTAGGGTTCAGTCTTAGAACTTCGTCGCACTTGTTCAAGCCAGTTTCGTTCCACGTAAGTCGCATTCCATCCCCTATATCTCTTGTTTAGCACACTTGCTTTGAGTTCCCACTAGGGTCGTACTGAGTAGCTTCGTGTCTTTCTGTCCTTGTGTTTCCAGCTCGTTAAACCGCTCTAGGAGCTGCTGCATTTCTCTGTTTACACCCAAGAACCCAAATGTTGGCCCTTTTCTAGGTAAGGGAAGCTAGAACCTCTTTGTATGGTGTGATTTGACTTGTATCATTGTAGTTCATTGATTCATTGAGTTTGTGTGCTACCATGAGTGACTGGACTGGCTGGAATATCTGTTTGGTATGTGTGTATGCGTTGTGCAGGTGCGAACAGTGGCGAACACTGATTATTTCCCCCAAGCGAGCTGGCCTCGCCTAGGCGAGATGAGCAGATGCTCGCCCAAGGTTTTCTAAGCGAGTCGTCGCTCAGGCGACCAAACCCTCGTTTTGAGCGAGCGAACGTCTCGCTTAGGCGGAGAGGGTCTCGCCTAAGCGAGATTACGTAGGGGCTATTATCCTCTTTGTCGAGCTCTTGCCTAGGCGGAGGGGAGCTTGCCTGAGCGAGAGTCATTCTCGCTTGAGCGAGACCCTCTAGCCTGAGCGAGGAGCTGGGCGAGGATGCGTTTCGAGATGTTGTTTCCTTTGTGATTGGATGTTTAAATTGTGCTTATATGGGTGATTGTATGATGGCTTAATGAGAATGAGTATGCATGATTGGGAGGGGATTATATGTGGGGGATTGTGAGCTTGGCATGATTTCTATATGAGCTGTACATGAGAAGTTGGATACATATATATGTGTGTGTGGTCACAAATTTGGCATGAGCAATAATGGACCTTGATGGTTGGTAAACCAATGGCATGGTATTGGTATGAGAGGAAGTGTTTTACTCATGATTGGTAATGACAAGTTGGTGTTGATTTAACCGTGAGAAACGAGGATTGGTTACGGATGTTGATATGAAATTTGATGTGTAATGTACGTGATAATTCTTGGTTGTTTATATATGTTGGTCTGTGTCAGTGCGTAATTCCTTGGAGTCTCTAGGTGAGACTTTCAGGGTCGCACTTCAGTGGTCGGGACGTAATTTCATGGCCCTTATTAGTGGATGTCCATGGTGGTGCCCCATCTATACGATCTGGTAAGGATTCAAGGTAAGGTTGCATCTTGACACTCTAAGGAGTCAGTTAGTCTCACTTAGAGCGGACTGACTCCTGTGGTGAGAGTAGCAGGAGGCCTGAAATTCATTAAGGGCTAACCTTGTGTGTAAGGGAAATTGATTCATTATAACACTTTAACACTTAGCTCGAGGGTGAACAGAGGTATCCACCACAAGTGCAAGCATCCGCTGAATCCGACCAGGCTATATGTATCTGAATGAGTCGAGTCAGGGTCTAGTGTATTGTTTGAGAAGTCAGAACATGTTTGGATGATATATGAAATGCTTGGATTGTGTGATGATATGTATCTACTTGATGAACTGTTTTACTCTAGCTTACCATGTTTGTTGTATAGTTGTCTTGTATGTGGCTCTTCTTCTTGCGATGATCATCAATTTAATTGATAGGAGCAGATGGGCGAGGTTCTCGCGGTCAACAAGACAATGACGATTTCGCTGCTTAGCCATTTGGGCTGGACTTTATTTTCTTTATGGGTTTTCTTTAGGGCTATGACCCATGTATTGCTTTATGCCTTACTACTCTACTCTCAGCTGTTAGACTTTTATCTGGTTCCCCGTTGGCATCGTGGTGTGCCCAGTTTGTAGGGGTTGTGTTAAGGACCCCAGGACTACGCTATAGTACTATCTTTGCGTGACATTTCTTTTAATTTTCGCATAATAATTAAATGGGACGTTACATTTACGGTATCAGAGCGGTCATTCCTTAGGTTTGTGAACTTCGATGTTCGCTTAGCTTTCTCTGTATCTTTTTAGCGTTCTTAGTTAAATTTAACAAAATTTGATTATAAGAACTAATTTCGCACAATTATAAAGTTAGGAGACTAAATTAAACTAAAATTTTAAAGAATAACTAATTCTAATTTTTACTAAGAAAAGAAATATTTAACCCTTTAAATTTTATAACACTGTATCATATTTGAATAGAAACTTGGTAGAAAATTGAGTTTTTAAACTTATGACCTAACTAAATAATTATTTATGATGTAGAGGTGTTATTATTCATGAGAAGCATGTTGGAAGGTGGACAAGGTCACGTGGAATCAGTTACTGATTCAAGAAAAATGTTTGAAAGTGTGAAAAAAGTGAAATTCACTACCCAACAAAAATGAAAGATTGCAGAATTGACAAAGCAAGAAAGAGATTGAGACCGAAAGTGACTAGAAGACGAAATAAGTGTGTCGTGACACATCCACTTCTCACTATCATTCATATAACAATTAATTAATCCTTATCACTTTTAATAGTTTTTAACAGCTATAATGGATTCAAATAATATTTAATTAATTATTTTTGTATTTTGTATTTTTTATATTTCAAATACAATTTTTTCTGTTTTTTATTTTTATTTTTTTCCTTACAGTTGTGTCTTTTTAAACATAACATGAATGAATTATCATGTACAATGTAGGATAGTTTTCCTTACAATATTTTTATGATAATCTTTTATTAAGAAAAGCATGAATCATCGTAATAAAGTTATTGTTACAAAATTACACTATATAATTACCGATGAGTTTTGGGTGAGATAACTGAACTTTAAATTCACATTTTAATAAAATATAAAAATTTATTATGTCATCGACTATTATGTCTTTGTCGAATTGTCTATGAATATTTAGTTTTATGTATAATGTAATATTCCATTTAATACTAAATAAAGAAATTTACATTTTATAGTATAAAACATGACAATTCCACGTAAGCTTTACATAGATATTTATACAGTCATCCAAAATGGACTTACTATACAAACATGAAAGGAACTAAAGAAGTTTAACCACGAAGGGTTACTATCAAAACTTTATACATAAATTAAATCGACTATACTAAGCCTCAAGCTGGAGGCCCATGCTCACGACTAGACACATTAGCACCTGCACCATTCCCTGCTCACACCATAATGGTGGTCATAGCAAAGGAAAAAACCACAAGATAAACAAGGAGCCAAGCAGGGTAAGTTAACTGAATAAAAGATTAAAAATATATATTACAATGATAATTTATAAACATACAAATCACCAATTTAAATTGCATAACACACCATATGGCATATAAACTCAACTCATCTAGACTCAATATTACTTGAATACGTGTTGTAGAGTCAAACTAGTGAAGCCATGCACCTGTGGTGATATAACTTGCTCTCCCCGAGCTACCACACACAGGGTTAATCCGTTTAAATCTTAAGAAAAATGAAGTCATTCTTATGACAGGACCTCCTACTATTTTCACCATCTAACCATTTTCCTCTATATGAATATTAATAGCTAATAAAATTCAAGATAGCTTCACAAAATGAAACAATATTGACTGTCAAGGCACGCCCTAAAGAACACATCACCCAAGGGATTCCTCCTTAGGAATTTCCCAAAATCATCAAATCATTCGTACGTAGACCTACGTAGACCTTAAATTCATAAGTAGATACTACCCATATAGATCATTTCATAACTAATGCCAAAACTCAGGAAAAAGATAGTTAAACAATGCAATTCAATTGAAAACAAAACAATTAGCCATGAGCGCCATTTGCCTTGTAAAGATGGACGCTTAGCATCACCAAGCAGCGCTAAACGCCTCGTAAAAATGGGTGTTGAGCGTCAGAATCCAGCGCCTAGCGTCAGAGAAAATAAAATAGTTCTAGACCTGCAGAGATGCCCAACGCTTAGTGTCACCTGGCCAATGCTTAGTGTCATTCGTCTCGCAAAAATGAGCGCTCAACGCCGTCCCGTGAGGCTTAGCGTCACACCAGTTATCAACACACTGGTTTTCCACAATTAGGTAATTTTAGACTTGTTTCATGGCTCAAATTTGGTATTCCTTACTTGGGTATTATTTTAATATGCCTTTAAATCATAGAGGTAGTACCAATTTGATTAGTGACTCAGGTCTTACAAAATTGCCCAAATCATCAATCACATACACATCAAACACTCATCCCACTTTTAATAGAAAATCAACCAATTTAAGTCATACCAAAAAATCATAGTATTATCAATTCTAAGAAAACATCACTCATCATGGATTATTAAATTTAACGAGTTTCAAGTTAGCTTCCCTTACCTAATGAAATCGGCTCAAATTGCTCTATTACGCCAAAACCCGTCATTAGTTTTAAAGGACTCTATCTACACGCACAATTATCAGAAAAAACGATCAGACCATATTCCTATGATCACTGATCATCAAGGATTCATGAGGAAAACTAAAGAAACTCATAACTCATGTGATCTGAAAAGGGAGACGCATACGAGATTGAAAACCTAATTAGAGAAAATGGCTGAAATTCAACTTACTCAATTAGAGAAAAAATGATTGGTTGATCTTGAAGATTTCACCACGAGGATCACAAGTGGTCTCCGATTTTTACAAAGAGGATCACAAAATTAGAAATTGTAAAAAGAAGAGTGAGAGTTCTAGAAAATAGGTTTTTTGAGAGATAAAAGTTTTTTAAATAATGAAACTTGTTTATTAAAATTTTATTTATACTTTACGTATTTTATTATTTAAATATTGAGTTTCATTAATTTAAACACGAGAGATGATACATTGACAAAGTTTTTTTGACAAACTTTTTGACAAATAACTATTTTTGATAAAAAAACCCTAAAATTTTATTATTTTGTTATCTTAACTTCCATTAAAAAATAAAAAACTTACTTTATTTGGTAAGTTTCTCAACTTTGTCAATCAAATCTTTGTCAAAAAATTATTTTCCTTTAAACACAATTTATCCCTAAAATATAATTTTCTAAGCTGTTACTTATGATAGATACGTATACAATAGAGCAGATAATTTGAATTGATAATCTTTCAAATTGATATTTATATTAATTTGGAAGTAATCACACTTAATTATTTTGAATAAAACGATGACTCGATCTATGACATCAACAAAAAAATTAAAAAATCACGTTGAATAAATTCAAAAGACTTCGTAACCTTATTGGAATAACCTCTTATAGAAGGATAACAGTGATAAAAGGTTTGTGCTAAAGAGTTTATGTGGTTTAAATTGTTATAATAATCTTCCATGTTTCATGGTTATTTATTATGCTATTTCATCACTTTTTTTAACCATGTTAAAAAAAATACACTAATTATTTTTAATGAAATTAGGATTAAACTAACAAATTTAAAAACCGCAAAGTTACACTAAAAAATGTATTTGTCCATTTTTATTAATAATAATATAAAATTCTAAATATAGTTCAAATTACGAGACACATATAGTTGAAATTATGAGACTTAATTAATTTATATTACGAGATTCGATTTAAAGTAAATGACGAAAACAAATTATGAATAAGTTTAAAACCAAATCATTTTTCTTTTCTTTTCACCTAATTTTCTTCTCTAAATATATAAATTCTCCTAACTTTTTTAAATCAATAGTTGATCAATTATTTGTTTCAACAACAATTTATACCGTCAGAATAACAAAAATAGGTCCGAAGCAAAACGATTTATGATTTATTTTAGAACAGACTCTAAAAAAATAACACACACACACACACATATATATATATATATATATATATATATATATATATATATATATATATATATATATATATATATATATATTCAATTAAACATGTTTGATCTAATATTCATGAGTTAAAGTCGGGTTAAATCATAGGTTTGGTGATACGATTGTTTTGAGTATATACGAATGTCATTATTAAATGAATTGATAAACAATACCTGTTATTTATACCAGCGTATACCAGCGTAAAACATGCACGACACGCCTGTGTGTATACAAATTTTATATATGTGTGATATTATATTAAAATTATATTTACTAAAAATAAAGTGAAATATATCAGAACAGATAAAAGAATGACCGTTAATAAATAAAGAAGAAGAAATAGAAACATATGATTTTATAAAAGTTTGTAAAAGTAACGGTCAATTTTTAAAAGTTTAATAAATTATTATATTTAAAGGGGTAAAATCGGTATTTTAAAAAGTGGACACAAAAATGTTTATATATTGTTATAGATAAAATTATTATACAAAATTTTCGAGATGATCTCTACCACCTCCTGTAGATTGGGTGTATAGATTGGGCCAAGATGATCTTTACCACTTCTTGCGAGTTGGACCGAAATGCAGATATATATATATATATATATATATATATATATATATATATATATATATATATATATAATAATATAATATAATATAATATGTATATATTCAATTTTTTTAATTATTAAGTGATAATATAGTATAAACTATTAAATAAAGATATGAAGTTATTTATTCACAACCTAAAAAAGTACTAATTTTTAATTGTCCTATTTGGAATGTTGTGTACATAGAGTGTTTACGATTTTTTTTAAATAGCTTTTTTTGAGAAGTGAAAATAAAAAAATCACACACACACACATATATATATATATATATATATATATATATATATATATATATATATATATATATATATATATATAACTATATATAAAGGGGATTCCTTATTTTGTGTCCACATTTCATAATTTCAATTTTACCCTTTACAATTTAATTATTTATTAAATTTTTAAAAATTAACAGTTAATTTTACAAGTTTTTATAAAACTATTTATTTATCTCCTTTTTCTTTTTTCTCATACTATTCATCAACAATTATTTTTTTCATATTTTCTCCATATATTTCACTTTAATTTTTATAAATATACTTTTATTTTGTTCATTAACTTAATAACATTACAATATCATCAATTATAAATATAATTCGAAAAATGTGTACACGCAGGCGCGATAGCGCCTGTGTTTACACTAGTGT
>Ga0209589_1007145_pt1 | contig 18101 bp, 14 predicted proteins | sample CowpeawhiteBW_FD_187525 | JGI IMG/M metagenome (GOLD analysis project Ga0209589, IMG submission 187525) | Root nodule microbial communities of legume samples collected from California USA - Cow pea white BW (SPAdes) (version 2) | ecosystem: Host-associated > Plants > Roots > Nodule | place: USA...
TCGCCCTGATCAACTCGATCGGCAATCTCGCCGGCTTCGGCGGTCCCTATCTGATCGGCTGGGTCAAGGAGGCCACCGGCCAGACCTCGACCGGCCTCCTGGTGCTCGCGGTGCTGCCGTTGATCGCCGGGATCCTCGCCTTCGTCGGCGGCCACGACAGCAAGTACGAGTTCAGCGAACAGAAGCCGTGAGGTCTTTCCGGCCTCGCCCGGGCGCATGCTGAGATTCTGTAGTTGCAGTGATCGAGCGACGGATCCGGCTCGATCTTCAGATGGCGGCGATGTCCAGCTTGGAGCCATCGACCAGACGCGACAGCCGGAACGGTGTGGGATCGACGCAAGGCGTGTCGTTGACGACAAGCTCTGCGGCCAGATAGCCGAGCCCCGGACCCAAACCGAAGCCGTGACCCGAGCAGCCCGCCGCGAGAACCAGGCCTTTCACCCGGTCCACCTGCGATACCACGGGCACGGCGTCCGGCGTGCAATCGACGAAGCCGCCCCAGGCGCTATCGATCTTCATCTCGCCGAGCTGGGGGAATGTTTTCCGGACACTCTCCACCACTTGGCTCACCAGCCATTTCAAGGGCGGAGGATCCAGCACGCGATTCTGTTCGAAGATCCGATCGTCGTTGGTCAGCAGCGCCGGCATCGAATCCGGCCCCGAAACGAACGATCGGCCGACGCCGAGCCTGACGTTCTTCAGGCGCCGCAGGAACTGCGGCATGAATTCCCGGCTGTACCGGATCGCCTGAGGCGTGATTTCGAGGTTCGCCTTGCCGCTGATCGCAAGCGTATAGCTGCCGTCCAGTCGGCGCGTGATCGTGCAGTAGGGTGTGGAGACCGCCTCGCCTATGTTGATTGTCGGGGTAGAACGCAGCGCGGTCTGACGGATGCTCGCTTGGGGGAAACTGATCCCGAGCGGCCGAAGGAAGCGCGACGACCAGGCGCCCGCGGCGCACAGTACCGCGCTGGTCCTGATATAGCCCTTTTCCGTGTGCACGCCCGCGATCTTGCCATTGGCCAGGTCGAGCGCCCGCGCGGCGCATTCCTGGTGAATTGTGGCGCCCAGGACTCTGGCCGCATCGGCGATAGCCGGCGCGGCGAGCCCAGGTTCGGCCTTGCCGTCCCGCTCCGAATAGGTCCCGCCGACCCATTTATCGCGCGCTTCGGGGACGCGCTCGGCCACCTCTGCCCGGCTCAGCACGCGGGTGTCGACGTCGTACTCCCTGGCGACCTCGCGCCACTTTTCCCAGCCGGCGAGCACAGCCTCGTCGTGGGTCGCATAGACGAGACCGCAGCGACGAAATCCGAGGTCCCGATTGATATCGCGCGTGAGCTCGTCCCACAGCCGCATGGAGAGCACCGAAAGCGGCAGTTCGCGCCGGTCGCGGTTCTGCTGGCGGCACCAACCCCAGTTTCGGCTCGATTGTTCACAGGCGACGTGGCCCTTCTCGAGGAGCGCCACGGAGAGGCCGCGCTTCGCCAGGTAATAGGCGGCCGTAGAGCCGATGATGCCGCCGCCGACGATGACGACGTCGGCCTCGGCCGGGAGACGCTCATCGCTGTGAATGCGCTCGACGTGGGGCGACATGTTCCAACGAACCTCGGCTGCCAAGAACGCGAAAGCAAAATTCCGATCAGCCCTTCATCGCACCGTCCGCGCGATACAATGTGCTGAAATCATCCAGGACTTCGCAAGATGTTCGGGTTTTTGAGCGCTTGAGTGATACGAGCTGCTCAAGTGCGATCGGGTCCCAGTTCGGCGGAGCCCCTGTCGGTTTCGATCCCGACGAAAGCCATTACGGGCTCATCTGGACCGGAGAACCCGAACTGTCAGGGACAGCACACCATCTTGCCAAATGGCTGCAAGAGCAGTGCAAGAGCTTCATTTAAAGCGCGATGCCGCAGCTTTTCGGAGCCGATATTGAGCTATCGGTAGAATCCGAGAACCGCCTTCGTCTCGAGATACTCCTCCATGCCCTCGATGCCGTATTCGCGACCGTTTCCGGAACGCTTGTAACCGCCAAAGGGAGCATTGGGGTCCCAGTCGGGATGGTTGAGATGAACTTGACCAGACTGGATCTGACGGGCGACTGCGCGCACCATCTCCATGTCGGTGCCCTGCACATGGGCGCCCAGTCCGTAGACGGTGTCGTTTGCGATCGCGATCGCTTCGTCCACGGAGTCGTAGGGAATGATCGACAGCACCGGACCGAAGATCTCCTCCTGCGCGATCCTCATGTCGCGACGAACGTTCGAGAAGATGGTCGGCCGTACATAGAAGCCAACCTGAAGGTCGCCGGGCCGCCCGGGGCCGCCGATGACGAGCTTGGCGCCTTCATCCAGGCCGACACCGATCATGGTCTGCACACGCTCGAACTGCGGCCGGTTGGCGATCGGGCCATGGGTCGTGCTTTCCGCAAGGGGATCGCCGACCACCAGTTCTGAAGCAGCCGCTGCCGCCAAGGTCTCGACCTCTTCCATGTGTGCGCGAGACACGAGCATGCGCGTCGGTGCGCTGCAGGATTGGCCGAGATTGCGGAAGGCGGCGCCGACGCCGAGCGGAACAGCACGGCCGAGATCGGCGTCCGGCAAGATGATATTCGGCGACTTGCCGCCCAGCTCCTGGGCAACGCGCTTGACGGTGGGCGCCGCCACTTGCGCGACGAGAACGCCGGCCCGCGTCGAGCCGGTGATCGAGATCATGTCCACCTTCGGATGCGACGCCAGAGCGGCGCCCACGATTGGACCTGTCCCATTGACGAGGTTGAAGACGCCGGGCGGACAATCGGCATCGTCCATCAGCTCCGCGAACAGCAAGGCGCTCAGCGGCGACAATTCACTCGGCTTCAACACCACCGTGCAGCCAGCTGCTATCGCCGGGCCCACCTTGGCAGTGATCTGATAAAGTGGCCAGTTCCATGGCGTGATGAGGCCGCAGACGCCGATGGCCTCGCGCATGATCGCGGTGCTGCCGCGCGCGGCGATGAATCGATAATTCGCGAGATTGTCGCGGGCGACGCGGATATGTTCGGCGGCCAACGGCACCTGAGCGCGACGTGCGTAGGTGATCGCAGCTCCCATCTCGCACGTAAGCGCCTGCGCGAACAGCTCCAGCCGCTCCAGAAGCAAAGCATGAATCCGGTCGAGCAGCGCCGCTCTCTCAGCAGGCGCTGTCGTGGACCAGCCGCCGAAGGCTCGTCTGGCGGCTGCGATGGCGCAGTCCACGTCATCGTCATCGCCGAGCGCGACCTCGGCGATCGGCTGCTCCGTCGCCGGATTGACGACGGTTGCTGCTGCCGTGACTGATCCGATCGGCTTCCGCCATTCTCCGTCGATGTAGAATTTTCCGAGGAAACCGGCTTCCGTCAGGTGTCGAAGAGGCGAGGTCATTGGAACCGATCCTTTCGACGGCCTACCAGCCGCGCATCCGGGGCCATTGTGCTTCGATCGCGTCGCTGTCGGCGGAGACGACGCTGTACGACTCGTGTTGCGACGCGGTCGCACAGGCGTGATTGGGGAGAATCCTGACCTTCGCGCCGATCGGAAGATTGGGCAAAGCGTGCGCCGAGCCGGGCCTGACGGCGAGGATCCCGTGCTCCTGGCTTGCTTGCGAAACGATCAGGTCGGGATAGATCTTGCCGGCTACGTCGCAGACCAGGCCGTATCCCTGGTCGACCGGCTGCGCCGCGGTGCCGCGGTCGCGCGACAGCGCCATCCACCCCGCATCGACCAAAATCCAGCCCTTCTCGGGTTTCTTGCCGATCACGGTGGCGAGCACCGATATGGCAATGTCGTCGGTCGTGCAGACACCGACGCCGTGCATGACCAGATCGAAGAACATGTAGACGCCGGCGCGCATTTCCGTGACGCCGGTCAGGTCTTCGGCGAAATGCGCCGTCGGAGTGGAGCCGACGCTCACGACCGGGCATTCGTGCCCCGTCGCCCGCAACGCCTTCGCCGCGGCGACCGCGACCGCCCTCTCATTCTCCGCGGCGGCGATGAGGGCCTCGGGCGTGAAGAGGCTGTAGGATTCGCCGGCATGGGTCAGGATCCCGGCGAGCTTGACGCCGGCCTCGCCCAGCGCGACCCCGACTGCAATGAGCTTTGGATCGTCAGCAGTCAGCCCGCCGCGGTGACCATCGCAGTCGATCTCGATGAAAGCGGACGGTATCACACCAGCGGCACGACCGGCCGCGCCAAGCATTCTTGCCTGCTCCGGCGAATCGAGCAGCACCTTAAGGTCGACGCCTGCTTTGCGCAGACGCATCGCCCTCGCGGCGGTGTGAGGTGCGAGTCCCACGGCATAGGTGATGTCCCGGAAGCCATGCTGCGCGAAGTACTCCGCCTCCGCCAGGGTTGAGACAGTGATTGGTCCCGCCCCCGACGGATAGGCACGTTGGGCGACGTCAATGGATTTCGCCGTCTTCATATGAGGACGCAGCACGACGCCCTGCTCGGCCATGCGGGAGGACAGACGGGCGAGATTGCGATCGAGCCGATTCTTGTCGAGCAGGAGGGCCGGCGTTGCCAATGCGCCGATCGTTGCGGCCGCCTCGCCGTTCTGGTGATCCGTCCTGTTCATCTCCTCGCGCAGCACGTCGATATCTCCTAGCCGAAAGACTGGTTGGGTATCGCAAAGACACGCGCGGGCCCGCTCGATGGTACCGGCGTGCCCAAGATCATTGTGGTGGCATCGCCGACCTGCTCCAGGCCGATGCCTTCGAACCAATCCCCGAGTTGCGATGTGGCAGAGGTGTCGATGCGGACAAAAACAGTGCCGAGCCGCGCGAGCGCAGCCTCGATCAGCGCCTGTGCATCGGTCGCAGTTTCGGCGACGACAGGACCGATGACATGCCCGCGGCCGAAAAGCCGGGAGATAGCGTAGCCGCGGGCCATGCCGTCACGCTGCAGGACATAGCCATCACCGCTGTGGAGCAGCTTTTCGAGCATCTGTCGTCTCTCCAAGCCCGTAGCCTCGCGATCGAGTCGCATGGTCGCCTCGAAATCCGAGGCAGCCATTGGCCTGACGAGCCCCGGCGGCGGCGGCTCATGGCGCCCTCTGGGAATTCCCTGATGCTGGTGGATGACCCCGATCGGCACAAAGCCGCGACGCCGGTAAAGTATGGCGCCTTCGGCTGTCGAATTCAGCGCGATGGTCCGCGGGCGCGCGGACGTCAGCAACGCATCCATGAGCCGGGCCCCATAGCCGCGGCCCTGAGCATCCTTCGCGACGATGATCATTCCGGCGGAAGCATGTGTCTCGCCGTACGGCCACCAGGCTGCAGTCCCGATCACCGTTCCAGCGCGCTCCAGAACAAAGCCTTGGCCCAACTGCAGCGCGACATTCCAGTCTTCGAGCCGATAAGGCCAGGACATCTCCTGCGAGAGCTTTAAGGCGCCTTCCAGATGTTCCTTGGCGAAAGGAAGCAGGACCACGTCTTCATTGACAAGATCTCCCATTGGATAAGCTGCGGTTGTCATGCTGCGTCGACGTCTCTCGTTGGATTGCCCGCCTATCGCGGCACTTGCGATACATGGAGCCTCAGATGATCCTCGCACGTTCCGCAGCGTACCTTCGGCTCGACAGCATTACGCAATCAGATTGGAGCGGAGTTCGGCATAGTATTCCGTTCATGATCCGGCAGAAGGGCCAGTCTGCTGCCGGCCGCTGATCGCCACAGCGCGATCCGGACACTGATCCAGTAGCCCGCAATACTCGGAAGTGTGGATCACGGATTGCGCAGATCGCGGCGACCCATTAACAACTCTGCAGATACCGCCATGCGAAACAGTTCATGGTCCGAAAGCGGGCTTTCTGCTGGTCGTACCCTGCATGATCTCGGCGATATAGTTCTTAACCGCCCGTGCATCCGCAGGAAGGACTTTAACCCGGCGCGGCAACTCTTCGATGCCCTCGAAACGTCTCGGACGATCCGGCTCGCGTCCCAACGCCTCCTTGATGGTGGCAGCAAATTTGATGGGCTGAGCAGTTTCGAGCACGATCATCGGCACCTCGGGCGACATGTGCATGCGCGCGACCGTCACGCCATCGGCGGTGTGCGGGTCGATTGTGGTGTTGTAGCGCTCCCAAATGTCACGGATCGCCGCCAACCGGTCAGCATGGGTGCTCTTGCCGCTGCGAAGCCCGAACCGTGCGGCCGCCTTTGCGAAGTCGGGATCTCCACTCAGGTCGAAGAGGCCTCGCTCGCTGAGCTGATCATCAAATAGCGCCTTGGTCCGGCTTGCATCGCGCCCGAGCAAATCGAATACAAAGCGCTCGAGATTCGACGCCTTGGAAATGTCCATCGAGGGGCTCGATGTTTCACGCGTGTCAGCCCGGCTTCGGACGCGATACACGCCCGTGCGGAAAAACTCGTCAAGCACGTTCGTTGGTTGCAAGAACGAGACGAGAGATCGGAAGGCCCATCATGCGCGCAACATGACCGGCGCAGATGTTGCCGAAGTTTCCTGAAGGCACGGCAAAGCTCACGCCTTCGGGCGTCGTTTCGGATGCTTGCAGGTAACCGGAAAAGTAATAGACGACCTGCGCGACCAACCTCGCCCAGTTGATCGAATTGACAGCCCCGATGTTGTACCGTCGCTTGAATTCCAGGTCGCCTGACACGCGCTTGACGATGTCCTGGCAGTCGTCGAACACGCCGTCTATCGCGATGTTGTGGATGTTGTCGTCCTGAAGGCTGAACATCTGAGCTTGTTGAAAGGCGCTCATCCGCCCGCGGGGCGACAACATGAAGACCCGCACCCCTTTCTTTCCGCGCATGGCATGTTCCGCCGCGCTCCCGGTGTCGCCACTGGTCGCGCCAAGAACATTCAAGTCCTGGTGCCGGCGCGCCAGCTCGTACTCGAGCAGATTGCCGAGCAACTGCATGGCCATGTCCTTGAACGCCAGCGTGGGACCGTTCGACAGACCTTGCAGGTAAAGCCCTGGCTCCAGCCTTCGCAGCGGCGCGATATCAGGACTTCCGAAGACCTCCGAGGTATAGGTCTTTTCACAGATTGCCTTCAGGTCGGCAGGCGGGATGTCGCTGACATAGAGCGACAGGATTTCGAAAGCCAGGCTTGCGTACGGCAAGTTGCGCCACGCCTTCAGCGTAGCGTCGTCCACGCGAGGGTAGCTCTCGGGAACGTAGAGCCCGCCATCCTGCGCGAGCCCCTCGAGCAATATCTCGCAGAACTGCTTGCGGCCCGAATGGCCGCGTGTGGAGACGTAGTGCATCGATTCTCTTCTTTCGAGAGGCGGCCGTGCCGCTAATTGGACGCCAGCATCAGCGGCTGGCACGCCACAACGCGATCCGATCACGCATGCGATAGGTCTGGATGAAGGCAGGTATGAACCAGGGATTGCCTCGATAGAACGGGATGAAGGACGGCGGCCGGAAGTCAAGGGCCGTGCGCGCCTGCGCGTCATGTCCCATGAGCTTGCGCGCCGCATGCATGCCGCGCGGCTTCCCACCAATAGGGCGTCGCCTTCTCGACAACTCTCGGCGCGTGCATGGGGTTTGCTCTCACGTGTTACGGGTGGCCTGGCCTTGCGTTCGGATCGCATTCAGGTCGAATGATCAGATATGGTCGTTTCGGACGTCGAGCGCGTCGCGCAGGCCGTCGCCGATGAAGTTGAAACTCGTCACCGCTATCGTGATTGCGGCACCGGGAATGATGGCGAGCCATGGAGCGCTCGCCAGGTATTGCTGTGCCCCGTTGAGCATGTTGCCCCAGCTGGGCAGCGGCGGCTGGATGCCGTAGCCGAGGAAGCTGATATAGGCTTCAAGAAGGATCGCGCGGGCGACCGCCAGGCTTGCGGCGACGATGATCGGGCCCACGGCATTGGGCAGGACCTCGCGAAACATGATGTGGCCTCTGCGTAAGCCCACCATACGCGCAGCTTGGACAAACTCGCGCTCACGCAGCGAGCGGACCTCGGCTTCCACGATACGCGCAGTCTCCATCCAGCTGGTGACGGCAATGATCACGGTAATCATCACCGGGCTCGGCCGCAGCGTTGCCGCCAGCGCCAGCACGAGAAAGATCGAGGGATAAGAGAGGAAGCCGTCCACCATGCGCATCAGCGCTGCCCCGACCCAGCCGCCGCGATAGCCGGCCGTCACGCCGACGAGCGTTCCGATCAGCGTTGACAATAGCATCGCCGAGAATCCCACCAGCAGCGAAACCCGCCCAGCCATTAGCAGTCGCACAGCCAGATCACGCCCCAACGGATCCGTTCCGAAGTAGTGCTGACCGGTGAGAGGCGGAGCAAAGCGGGCACGCAAATCTATGTGCAGCGAGTCGTAGGGCAGAGCATGGGGCCCAATGGCGCACGCGAGCACGAGCAGGGTGATCATTGCGATCCCAACAAGCGCCAGATGATGACGCATGAAGCGGTTTACTGCACGGCTGCGCCACCAGCGAACGGGAGCTGCATGGACGACGATGGCGGTCATATCTGCTGCCTCCTGTTACCGGCCGTCCGCGGACTCAGCCCAGACGAATGCGCGGGTCGACGGTGGCGATGACGATGTCTGCGATCAGATTGCCCAACACGACCAGGATGGCCGAGAAGATCAACAGCCCCATCACGACCGGATAGTCGCTATAGCCGAGGCTATCGAGAAACAGCCGGCCCATTCCCGGCCAGGTAAACACGGTCTCTGTGACCAATGCGCCGGTCAGAATGCTGGGCAATTGCATCCCTGCCAGAGTGATCATCGGCAACAGCGCATTGCCGACGACATGCTTCAGCAGGATGCGGCGTTCGCTCACGCCCTTGGCGCGGGCCGTCTTGACGAAATCCTGACTGAGCGCATCGAGCGTCGCCGTGCGCATGTAACGGCTCCAGATAGCGACATGAACGAGCGACAGCACCAGGCTCGGCAGGATCAGGTGATGCAGATAGTCCAGCACCGAGCCATCGCCGATCGTGTACATGTTGCCTGCGGGCACCCAGCCGAGCTTCAGGGTGAAGATGTAGATGCCGATCAGGCCGAACCAGAAAGTCGGAACCGACAGCGCGACCATGGCGCCGATCGTCGCGCAATAGTCGAACAGGGAATAGCGATGGGTTGCCCCGCGGATGCCGATCCAGGTGCCGACCGCGATCGCCAAGGCTGTGGACGTGCCCATCAGCAGCAGCGTCGCCAGCAGATGGCGACCGATCACCGCAAGCACGGAAGAGCCATCGCGGAATGAGTGTCCCCAATCGCCCTGGAGCAGCCGCCAGGCCCAATCCAGATACTGAATCCACAGCGGCCGGTTCAACCCGAGCTGCGTTGCGAGTCGTTCCACATCCTTCTGGGTCATGCCCGGATCGAGCCCGAACTGCGCGAGAGGACCACCCGGCATGAGGTTGAGAACCGTGAAGCCGATGATCGAGACGATCACCAGCAGCACGATGCTCTGCGAGAGACGATTGAGCAGGAACCCGGACATTCGAGTCACCATGTTGATGTTGACGTTGCAGCATCACTCCAGCGCCGACCTCGCCACAGGGCCTCGGCCGGCAGCACGTCAGCTCGCCCAATACCAGGCCAGCGCATTCCAGGATTCCGTGCGCGTATTGCCGTTCGGCACGAAACCGTTGATCCCCTTCTTGAGACCTTCGACCGCGTTGCTTTGATACAGCGGCAGGAAAGGCAGGTCGCGACGCACGAGTTCCTGTACCCGGAAGTAGATCGCGCGCCGCGCTTCCGGATCGAAGGTGCGTGCGCCCTTGTCGAGCAAAGCATCAACCTCCGGATTGGCGTATTGTGCATTGTTCGAGCCGCGGCCGCCCTTGGCTGCGATCGAGCGGGAGTGCAGGCGATTGGTGACGTCCGGGTCGGCGCCGATCAGATACGAGCTCCCGACGATTACGGAATCGAACTGCGATTGCATCCAGAACTCGCCCCACATCACGGCGGCAGGCAGGTTCGATATCTTCATCTCGACGCCCAGTTGCGCAAACGTCTGCTGCAGGAACTGCTGTACCTGCTCGCGGAGGGGATCGCCGGACGTGGTCGAATTGGTAAAGGACAGACGAACGCCATTCTTGGTGCGAATGCCGTCCCCGCCCTTTGCCCAGCCGGCCTGATCGAGGATCTTGCCCGCGCGATTCACGTCAAATTGGTGAAGCGGCAGATTGGCGTTGAAGAAGAAGGACTGCCGGGGCATGAAGGTCTCCGTCGGGCTCGGCACGCCGTAATAGAGCCCCTGGATGATCGCCTCCTTGTCGATCGCCGCGTACAGCGCCTCGCGAACCGCCAGCTCCTTGAACTGCGGGCGCTCGAGGTTCAGGTAAAAGGACTCGAACGAGGTCCTTGGAACCAGGGTCACCACCCGGTTCGGCAGCGTCTTGGCTTCCGCATAGTGATCAGGCGTGATGTAGGGTTGACCCACGAGGTCAATGTCGCCGCTCTTGAACTGGGTGTAGAGGACGGTGAGGTCAGGGATGTATTTGAAGACCAGCCTCTCGATATGAGGGCCTTCGCCGAAGTAATCGAGGTTCGCCACGAGTTCGAGATGATCGCCGGCGACCCGCTGTCCCCACTTGAACGGCCCGGTGCCGATCGGCGCCTGGTTGAAGGCGGCGCTGTTCGGATTGGCCTCTTTCTCGAGAACGTGCTTGGGCACGATGAAGGTTTCGGTCAGGAACGACAAATATGGCGCAAAGGCCTCTTCCATCCGCCACGAGATCTCCGTGGGCGAGATCACCGTGATGTCGCGCACGAGAGCATGGCCGGCCGTGCGCCAACTGCGGAAGTTGGGATTCATGATGAGTTCGAGAGTGAACTTCACGTCCTCGGCGGTGAAAGGCTTGCCGTCGTGCCAGCGGACATCGTCACGCAAACGAATGCGCCATTTGAGACCGTCCTCCGTAATGCCGCCGTTCTTTTGGTCCGGCACTTCCAGGGCTAGATTGGGTTGAATGACGCCTTGAGGATCGATGCGGAACAGCGCATCGAAAACCGAGAAATGCACACCATCATCGACCTCAATGTGCACCATCAGCGGATTGAAGACGGTCGGCTCTTGACCAAGGCCGACGATCACGCGGCCGGTTGGCTTTGCTGGAGAAGTGCGCGCGAGCGCAGGTTTGTCCAGCAGATTTGATCCGGCAAGGCCGGCCGCGCCGGCGATCATCAGCTGGAGTGCGCTACGCCGCGAATAGATCGATGCAGTCTTTGCTTCAGTCATGACCCCTCCTCATTTGTGGCTATGTCCGGCCAGTGTCGATTGGCTTCCAACGGCGCGGGCGCTGCTTTGCTGCTCGCCGGGGATGGCAGCGACGAGTTCTCGCGTGTAGGCGGATTTCGGATTCAGGAAGATCTGCGATGGCGGTCCGTGCTCGACGATCTGCCCTCGATGCATGACCGCGATTTCATCGCAGATCTGGCTGGCCACGCGCAGATCGTGCGTGATGAAGATCATCGATACGCCGGTCTCCCGCTGAATCTGGTCCAGAAGCTTCAAGATCTGCGCCTGGATCGATACGTCGAGCGCGGAGACCGCTTCGTCAGCGATCAGCAGCTTCGGCTTGAACATCAGCGCCCGAGCGATTCCGATGCGCTGACGTTGGCCGCCCGAGAACTCGTGGGGATAACGATCGAAGGTTCCCGCATCCAGGCCGACATGGGCCAACAGCTCTCGCGCCTGCTCACATGCCGCCTTGTGAGGCACTCCGTGCGCGATCGGGCCGACCGTCAGAATTTGGCCGACCGTTGATCGCGGATTGAGCGAGGCAAATGGATCCTGGAAAATCATCTGGATCTTTGGCCGAACCGGCCGAAACTCGGCTTCGGAGAGCCGGGCAACGTCCCGTCCCTCGAACAGGATAGAGCCGCTGTCGCTGTCGAGGAGCTTGATCAACAATCGACCGAGCGAGGATTTGCCGGAGCCGCTTTCTCCAACAACGCCCAAGGTGCGCCCCGGCGAAAGGTCGAACGACACGCCATTGACCGCTGGTACGATCCGGCGCCTACCGAACAGCGCACTGCCGCTGCGGTAGGTCTTGACCAGACATTCGACCTTCAGAATGGAGGCCGCGGCCGCAGCTTCCGCCGGGACGCGGTCCTTGCCCGTCAGATGCGGCACGGCCGCGATCAGGCGGCGCGTATAGAGATGGCTCGGGGACTTCAACACCTGCTCGGCGCTCCCCTGCTCCACGCAATGACCCTTCTCCATCACCACAACGGAATCGGCAATCTCCGCCACGACTCCGAAGTCATGGGTAATGAACATCACGCTCATTCCCTTGCGGCGTTGAATGTCGCGGATCAGTTGCAGAATCTGTGCCTGGGTCGTCACGTCGAGTGCGGTGGTCGGCTCGTCGGCGATCAGGATCGCAGGCTCCAGAGCCAGAGCCATGGCGATCATCACCCGCTGTCGCTGCCCGCCCGAGAGCCGGAACGGATACTGATGATACATGAGCGGCGGATCCGGCAGGCCCACCTCGGTCAACAGTTCTATGGCGCGGCTACGGCGGGATTTCGGCGTTCCCATGCGGTGCGCCGCCATCACTTCCTCGATCTGCGCGCCCACCGTCATCAGCGGGTTGAGAGCGGATAGCGGGTCTTGGAAGATCATGGAGACAACACGGCCACGGAGGTCGCGCAGACTCTCCGGCGAGAGTCCTACGAGGTCCATGCCTTGCAGACGGATTGCTCCGGAGGACACGCGGATCGACTTGGGCAAGAGGCCCATGATCGCGTTGGCCGTGACCGACTTGCCTGATCCGGATTCGCCTATGATGCAGAGGATCTGGCCGCGCTTCAGTTCAAAGGAAACGTTCTCGACGGCGTGCGCCCGCTCCATGCCTGCCGGCAAGCTCACGGTCAGGTCGCGGACCGCGAGCGCCACATCTTCCGAGGCTAAAGGCTGCGGGGCAGAGGTCATCTGAACCTTCTCCCCTTTCAAGCGCGTCCCGTGACGTTGCGGATCGGCTCTTCGGCCACGTTTGCCGCCGCCGCGCTCGGACAGGTCAACACCTCGTCGCTCATTCTGCCATTCTCCGCGCGGTGAATACGGCATGATTGAGAGCTGGCTGCCCTACAGACAAGGCGTCGCTGAGCGCGGGCGAGCGGTCGAATGGATCGCTCGAACGATGAGCGGAGGTCCGAGAGGCTGCCATTGGCGCCTATCGCTTCGGCAAAGGTCTCCTCCCAGACAAGGCCCATCGCGCGTCACTTTTTGAATTCTGCCCGTTGATCGACATTGATCCGGTGTTCATAACTCTGACCGCTTCAACCATCCCGGAGTCGCCGAAACGCGCCAGACAGGCAGCATGAAATTCTAAAAACGAAGCCCGATTTGGCATTTCGGTCTGCGGCTGCCGGCGCACATGTTCGGCTGAGGCTTGCCTGCAAGTCACGAAAACACAGACCTCATTGCAGAGACCACCCGTCAATCTTCACGCCCATGAGATGGCGTGCAATCCAAATATCTTTGCAATAACTGCCTGCACCGCAAGCCGTAAACCGCAGGAAATTCCGCCCAACCACGAAAGTCCGAAGCGCGCCTGCCGCAGCTGCTCGGATACGATACGCCAAGCATCGGAGTCCCCGCCCCCATGAACCCGCCACTCATGCACATCGAAACCAGCCCTTCCCTGCCTCGAGAGGCGGATGTCGTCGTCATCGGCGGAGGGGTGGTCGGCGTGTTCGCGAGCTATTACCTGGCGCGTCGAGGCGTCAAGATCGCCTTGCTGGAAAAGGGCCGCGTCGCCGCCGAGCAATCCAGCCGCAACTGGGGATGGTGCCGCCAACAGAACCGAGACGCGCGCGAGTTGCCGATTGCAACCAAGAGCCTCGATCTCTGGGAGAAAGTTGCCCATGAGACCGGTGAAGATACCGGCTTCCGCCGCTGCGGCCTGTTGTATTTGTCGAACGATGAAAGCGAGCTTGAGCGCTGGGCCAAGTGGCGTGACTTCGCCAGGACTGTAGGCGTTACGACGCACATGTTGAGTGCGGAAGAAGCCAGCGAGCGAGGCAAGGTTACGGGCCGCAGGTGGAAAGGTGGCGTCTTCTCTCCCACCGACGGGACGGCGGATACTTCAAAGGCCGTGCCCATCGCCGCGCGTGCGATCATGGCGGCGGGTGGCACGGTGCACCAGCAATGCGCGGCGCGCGGCTTGGAGCTCAGTGGCGGCCGGGTCAGCGGGGTCGTGACCGAGGCCGGCACGATCCGGACGAAGACGGCGGTCATGGCAGGAGGAGCGTGGGCATCTTCGTTCTGCAACCAGCTGGGAATTCGTTTCCCACAGGCGTCCGTGCGCCAGTCCATTCTCGCTTTGGCTCCTGGCGCTGCCGGCCTGCCTGATGCCCTTTACACCGGGCTCGTCTCGCTGACCCGGCGTGGCAATGGCGGATACACGCTCGCTATCAGCGGGCGCGCGCGAGTTGACCCCACCCCGCAGCAATTCAGATTCGGCCGCGAATTCCTGCCGATGTTCGCCCGCCGGTGGCGAAGTCTCAGCCCTGGGGCTTTCGAGGGCCTGCGGCAAGGCCATGAATCCCTGGCGAAATGGCGGCTCGACGAGGTGACCCCCATGGAGCTGAACCGAACGCTCGATCCTCGCCCTGACATGAGGCAGATTAGGGCAACGCATCGACGAGCTTGCAAGCTCGTGCCGGAACTTCAGCGCGTCGAAATCTCGAATGTCTGGGGCGGTTACATCGACAGCACGCCCGACGGCATCCCCGCAATCGGCGAAGTTCAGTCGATTCCGGGTTTCATCCTGGCCGCGGGGTTCAGCGGCCACGGCTTCGGAATCGGCCCAGGCGCGGGGCATATGATCGCAGACATCATTACGGGCAGCGCGCCAATCGTCGACCCTCACCCCTACAGGCCGGAGCGGCTGAAAATGAGCGCCTGGGGCAAGGTCAGCGACTTCTAGAATCCAGTTTCCGCCCCGGTTGGGAAAAGATGCTGGTTGATGTTATGACAGTGCGCGTGACGCTGAAGCCTCGGAGCCTTGACGCCGTTGTCTCACCCCATCTCGTGGCATTGCTATGAAGCTCGATAAGATCGACATCCGGATTTTATGCGAACTGCAGAAGAACGGGCGGATTTCCAACGTCGAGCTCGCAGAGCTGATTAACCTATCCCCGAGCCCGTGCCTGATGCGAGTCAAGAGGCTCCAGTCGGAGGGCTTCATTACCGGCTATTCCGCCCAGATCGACGTTGCGAAGCTCGGACAAACTCTGACTGTGTTCGCCGAAATCACCCTCAAGAATCACCGGCAGATCGATTTCGCGCGCTTCCTCACAACGATCGAAAAGGTCGATTCCGTTGTCGAATGCCATCTCGTCTCGGGCGGGTACGACTATCTCGTGAAATTCATCACGGCAGGGATCAGCGAATACCAGGCGATCATGGAGCGCCTGGTCGAGATGGATATCGGTATCGACAAATATTTCAGCTTCGTCGTGCTGAAGTCCCCGATCGTGAAATCCCATCTGCCGCTCGAAAGCATCTTCAACGGCTAGGGGTCAGGCGCCGTGGCTTATCCTTTCATCGCTGCGCGGACGTCCTTGTCCTCGAGCGTCTGGTCGAGCGTAGTTCTCGTCCGCCCAATAATGGCATCGATGTCGCCATCCGTGCAGCAGAGCGGTGGCGCATAGCCCAGCACGCCCTGGGCAAAAGCGCGGATGACGAGGCCGTTGTCCCATGCGCGGTCGAAAATGCGGCGCGCCGCGTCGGCTTCCGCCGGCAGAGGCGTCTTGCGCTGCTTATCGGTGACGAGTTCGATTGCCGCCAGCATGCCGCGACCCCTGATATCGCCGACGAGGGGATGATTGGCCAGCGCGCGAAGACCTTCCAGCAGACGTTGCCCGGCCTTGCGGCCGTTCTCGAGCAAGCCGTTTTCGTAGAGGTCAAGGCACGCGAGTCCCACGGCTGCGCTGACGGGATGGGCGGAATAGGTGTAGCCGTGACCCACGGCCGCCTTGCCGGCACCGTCGGCAATGGTGTTGTAGACGCGGTCCGACATCAGAACGGCCCCCATCGGCACATAGCCCGAGGTCAGTCCCTTTGCCGTGGTCATGAGATCCGGCACGACATCGTCCTCTTCACAGGCGAAGAGCGGACCGACACGGCCAAAGCCGGTGATGACCTCATCGGCAACGAACAGAACATCATGCTCCCTACAAACAGCGTGCATCGCCTTCAGCCAGGACGGCGGCGGAACGAGCACGCCTCCGGACCCCTGTATCGGCTCGACATAGAAGGCGGCAACGCGATCGGCGCCGAGCTCGGCGATCTTCTCCCGCAAGGCCGCGACCGAGGCGGCAATGATGGCTTGGGGATGAGTCCCGACAGGATTTCGATAGGCATAGTGCGATGGGATCTTGTGTTGCCAGCTATAAGGCACTCCGAAGCCCGCATGAAAGGCAGGCAGCGCCGTCAGGCCAGCCCCTGCCGTCGACGATCCATGGTAGCCGGATTCGACGGAAATGAACTGATCCTTCTGTGGCGTACCCTTGGCATGATAATAGTAACGGATGAACCGGATCGTACTATCGACGGCATCGGAGCCACCCAAGGTGAAATAGACATGGTTCAGATCGCCAGGCGCCAATTCAGCCAGCCTTGCGGCCAACCGGATGGCGGGGTCCGAGCCCAACCCGAAATAGCCCGTCGCATAAGGCAGTTCGCGGAGCTGCCTCGAAGCCGCTTCAATGATGCTGTCCTGTCCGTAGCCGGCATTGACACACCACAAACCCGCGAAGCCATCGAGCAACTGACGCCCCGAGACATCGGTCAGCGTCGCGCCTTTCGCTGATTTCAGCACGCGGACGCCCGTGGTCTCGTGGCTGCGATAGGATGAGACCGGGTGAATCAGATGCGCACGATCGAGTTCAATCAGCGAGTTGCTCAACATGTCGTCCTCCAGATCAACCGTAACGTCTGTGCGGCCACCGCGATGTCTTCAGGCTCAACGTAGAGTGCCGAAGACAGCAGTTGCTCCCGGGCCGGACATGGACAGAAGGCATTTTGACTTTGATTGACGACCGACTCGACATCTTATGCCGGGATTGAGCGGCGCACGGCAGCGTGGATCAGCGCGGAGAACCTTCTTCCCGCAACTCTCTACCACAGCTCCGATCCGATACGACACAATCTGCTCCCGGCCACCGCAACATCGGCGCTTTGTCTTGTCTGCTGCTCGCTATGATGCTTGTCGTACCGGCAAGCGGTGCGTGAGATCGCAAGGATTGGAGCTATGGCGACGTTCAGACCCAAATACATCACCTTCGACTGCTACGGCACGCTGACCAACTTCGACATGGCCGGCGCGGCAAGGAGAGTCTATGGCTCCGAGCTCTCGTCAACGGCCATGGAAAAGCTCATCAAGGATTTTTCGGCCTATCGCCTGGACGAGGTTCTCGGCGCGTGGAAGCCCTATCTCGACGTCGTGCACAATGCACTGGAGCGCGCCTGCAAGCGCAACGGCATCGCATTCCGGCCGGAGCATGCCGAGCGCATCTATGACGAGGTGCCGACATGGGGCCCGCATCCCGACGTTCCGGCAGGCTTGGCTCGGGTTGCAAAGGAAATCCCGCTCGTCATCCTGTCAAACTCGATGAAGAACCTCATCATGTCGAACGTGGAAAAGCTCGGCGCTCCCTTCCACATGGTCATCACGGCAGAGGAAACCGGCGCCTACAAACCGCACATGAAGGCCTTCGAATATATGCTGGACAGGCTGGGCTGCGGCCCGGAAGACATCACGCACGTTTCCTCCTCCTTCCGCTACGACCTGATGACGGCTTACGATTTGGGCATCAAGAGCAAGGTGTGGGTGAACCGCGGCCACGAGCCCGCCAATCCCTTCTATGAATATACCGAGGTCGCTGGCATCGACTGGCTTGCTGCGGCAGTCGGCCTGGAGCCCCTGCGCAAAAGCGCGTGAGCGCAGTTCTTTTCAGGATCTCTCGCGGCACTTCAGTTCTTGGAAAGCTTCGATAGAGATCTGCGCTGCAATCGGGTAGGAGGAAGCCTCGCGGCTTCCCCCTCCCACACCACCGTACGTACGGTTCCGTATACGGCGGTTCGTCAAGCACGATTGAGATGGCGGTGCAGCCCGATGAGGGACGGCAGACCGAGCTG
>Ga0209589_1007150_pt1 | contig 18094 bp, 21 predicted proteins | sample CowpeawhiteBW_FD_187525 | JGI IMG/M metagenome (GOLD analysis project Ga0209589, IMG submission 187525) | Root nodule microbial communities of legume samples collected from California USA - Cow pea white BW (SPAdes) (version 2) | ecosystem: Host-associated > Plants > Roots > Nodule | place: USA...
AAGTGTGTTCGGGTAGTCGGTCTTGACCGACTACTTGGCTAGGTGGCTTATATTGGTGATGTCCGAATATTAGGTGGTCTCGATATATACTATTTTTACTTGGTTGACTTTGGCTAGATACGGTACAGGACAAATCATGAAAAAAAAAACTGAAACCAACATTCTGATATACACGGTTTTTAGAGGCATCCTTCTCCATTCACGAAATACTTTACATTCATGAAACAAAAGTTTACAAACCTCTTCTACCCTCGTTCACGGGACAACAACAAGGCAAAGAGTGGAGCAGTGATAGAAACAACAATGCAACAAAGAATATAAAGATCATTCAAAATAAAGAATATACACAAAACTGAGACATTAAATAAGGTACACAATCTTCAATCTTCAAATTTTGCTACGATGCTTTGCTCATTCTATCGGTGTTGTGCGTTAATGGTATAAATTGCAAATTCCTTCATTTAGTGTTGCCTGAAATCGTTAATCATTCAATTAAAACTGGAAAATTGATGAAATAAAAGAGAATTGGTTTTAAGTAATTTGAAATAGAAGAGAAATAGAAAGGAATTGATTTACTACAAGCAAACAGAGGTTCGACAGTGAACATTGATATTCTGGAAATCGTGGGGCAACCATGTTTAGTGTTGGAATCTTTTAGTAAAGGTGGTTTGCGATGGTCTCACCAACGTTGCCATGGCGGTCACGACAAGGGAGAGGTAAGTCACAGTTGAACCAGTCTTGGATTTTGGGGATGATGCGAGAACGTGTTGGCGTTGGTCACATCGTTGGCGGCATTAAGGTCGCACCGTCGTTACTGGCACCATTGAAGTCACGGATAGGTGCTGGCTTGATGAAGGATGTAGCATAGGGATGAAGGCGAAAATCTGTAGCTGCCGCTGCTGTTGGTGATGGTTGTCGTTGTCACTGTTGCCGCCATGACTCGAGTCCCGCTGGTGGTCTAGAAATCGTGGGGCGGCAATGGTGTTTTGTGGAAAGGAAGAAGATGAAGAAAGGGTTAGGTCTCATGTTAATTAACTTGTGTTGTGTGTTTTGTTAATTAGGGCATATTTAAATTTTTCTTCACGTACCTCAATAATTAATTCGCACACCCCTGTTTTTAATTAGGGTTAGCAGGTTTAACTTTTTCTTCACGCACTTCCATAGTTAATTCGACCCTTGTTGTTAATTAGAGTTAACAAATTTAACTTTTTCTTCACGCACCTCCATAATTAATTCGCGCACCCTTGTTGTTAATTAGAGTTAGCAGATTTGACTTTTTTTTCACGCACCTCCATAATTTAATTTGTGCTACCCCACTTTTAATTTGGATTCTGTTTATTTATTTACTTCATGCACTCCCCAATGTAATAACCTCACACCCCGTACATTAAGTTTTATTTCACCTTATGTACCTGCGTTTTTACTAAGCACACACCTCACTCCTTTAATTTCCTTTTTTAGGCTAGAATGTGTTAACTTTATGTACCACAAGTTTCTCTTTATGCACCACGTATTTCTCTTTATGCACCTCGTTTCCGTGTATAGATTATTTCTCATTGCACCCACATACTCACTTATGCACTCCCATTCTAATTTTACCATTTTTTTAATTAAATCTCACATTTCAATCACATCATTTTCTAAAATAATAAAAATATTTTAAATTAAAATAAAAATTAACATAGTTTTCAAAAATGATAAAAATAAGAATAAATAAAAATTTGAAACTATTTTCTTTATTTTCTCTTTTAGTGTCTAATCGACCATTCGTGGTGCACGACACTTTTTTTAAATAAAAATTATAAAAATAGTTTTAGTTTCTAATCGATCGTTCGCGTCACACGACACTTCTATTTTAATATACAAAAGTTATAAGAATAGTTTTAGTGTCTAATCGACCGTTCGCGTCCCACGATACTCCTTTTTAAATAAAAAATTATAAAACTTGTTTTGATGTCTAATCGACTGCTCGCGTCGCACGACATTCCTTCTCAAAAATATAAAAAATCATAGAAATGTTTTGGTGTCTAATTGACCACTCGCGTCACACGGCACTTTTTTCAAAAATACAAAATATAAAAAATGTTTTTGGTGTCAACCTGGCCGCACACGTCGCATGACACGTATTTTCAAAAATGTCAAAAGAACCCTTTAAAAATTAAATATTCTAATAAAGTTTTAGCAAGAACTACGTGATCCTTGATTCTCCATTGTGAATGGTGATACGTAGGAGCAGGACAAGTCCTTGTTAGGTTCACTTTCCAAAAATCAAATGGTTTTCCAAATCATTTTCAAATAGTTTTATAAAGAACTACGTAGTCCTGATTTTTCATTTTTAATAAGAATACGTAGGACAAAGGTTTTTAACCCTTTTTGGGTGCCTTTCCCTCAAAATATACACTACAGCAAAAATGACTTTAGGCAACACTAAATTTGTCCACGAATATAAAAGCGTTGCCTAATCATAGTATAGACAACAATTTTACACGCATGGCTTAAAGTATTCCAATGACAACGCTTTACAAAATGTGGATACTTTATGCCACATTTATTTCTTTGTTGGCTTTAAAATGTGTGAGCTATACCATAAAACCGTTGTCTGTAATAAATTTTAAAAAATAAATTTAATAATTTTGAAAATATAAATTTTAGTGCCTAAGTATCAGTGTGTTAGTGAAATTGGTATCTAGCAAAGAATGAAAAGCTTGTAATTCTTCCCTCCACTTTGCTCATTCTTGGTTCCCGCTCACTCACTTAGTGTCCAAATTAAAACCTATTTTCGTAAGGCTCCCTCTTCTCGACTCCATCACCACCTGCGAAACCCACTCCGTCTCGACTCCATCACCACCTGCGAAACCTACTCCGTCTCCACTCCATCACCACCTGTGAACCCGCTCTGTCTTCGCGACTCCATCACCTGCTGTGAAACCCGCTCCGTCTTCTCGACTCCATCACCACCTGCGAAACCCGCTCCGCCTTCTCGACTCCATCACCACCTGCACAACCTCTGCTTCATCTTTTCTCGACTCCATCACCACCTGCGAAACCCGCTTCGTCTTCTCGACTCCATCACCACCTACGAAACCCTTCATACCGTCCATCGTTAATCGGCCAGCGACTTACCACCGTGGTCGTCGTGCCGTCATCAGTTCTCGTGGTCATCGCGCGATTCACCTCTTCGTTGCACGATTCAGCCTCGTCGTCGCGCATTCACCTTCGTTGTCGTGCCCTCGTGTGAGTTGTCGTCGTCTTCGAGCTATAGTGATTGAATAGTAAGGCTTCTGTAGGTCTTAGAAACTGAATAATAAGGCTTTTGTAGGTCATACAGCTCAACAGGAAGCATCACCTTACTATTCATTTTTTTGTGCGTGCTTTTAGATTATGCTTGGCTTGATTTTCTTGTCTATGTTGTGCAGGCAGGATGCTTGATGATATTTTTGACTGAAGTCTTTTGATTTTCACCTAATACTCTTGTTTAGGAAGAGATGGTGAAGGCTAAGTTTGAGGCAGCTGTCATAGAAGCAGAGTTGAGCGCGGTAATAATTTCCCATTTCAGTGACTACCTACACCATTATATCATTCTTGCCTGTCTGTAAATTGTGATAGCCATTTTAACTATAGCTGCAGATATTTCATATCAGTAGAATCATAAAACTTAAGGAAAGAGAGTTAGAGCATCTCTTGCAAAGGTAATAAATCTCTTGATCATTGTGATCCATTAAATTATAGTTTATGTGATCCATTATCCATATTACAACTTTGTCTGTGATTCATATGTAGTTCCTGATTACGGAATTTGCATTATCATGTTTGATTGAAAGTTGTGATTTTGAACCAGGAGGATATTACTATTATGTTTGATTGAAAGTTGTGATTTAGGATAACTGTTAGTATTTTGTTTGAATCTGAATTCTTTTTGTTCTGTAGTTAATAGTAAAAATGCAGCTGTACAGACAAATTTTGTTTGAATCTGAATTCTTTTTGTTCTGTAGTTAATAAAGAAAATGCAGAGTTATTAGTTTACCAGAAAAAAAGAGAAAGAAATAATAGTGTAAAAAGATTTTTATGTTTTTTTATTGGGATGATTGATACATAGTGGTTTAGAATTAGGCAAATTTAGGTAAGAAGTTTTAAAACGTAATTCAATTTCCTAAATTACCTGAAGAACAAAAGAGATGCAACTAGCTCCAATTCTGCTGATTCAGATTCAATCAATAACAAAGAAGATGGTCTAATCTGAAATACTGTGAGTTTCACAGTATTATAAGTGCATTTAAGTCATGTTTGATATTTTCTATAAATAATTAAAACTCTGTTTCTGACTAAAAATATTAGATGTGAATGTGTTCATATAAATGTTCATATAAATGTTAATACATTTACCTGTCAAAGGCATTTATTGCCTCAAGCTTTTATACAGGAGTTTAGCTTTCATACAAGCCTTTTCTTAATGTATTTGGAATGTATTATATATGGCCATATGGCTCCCTATTTCAATGTTAAAGTTTTTTCATGCATAATAATTGAGTAATATAGGTGGGTCTCGCTTTTCTTAATGATTGTCCCGCTTCTTTTTTTACATAATATAATTCTAAATGCATGTGGGGTTCATGTTTTAGCATGATTTGAGTTCAATTTCAAGATCTTCTTACGTGCACAATATATTTGGGGTTTCTTACAAATTGAAACAAGCAAGCCCCATGGTGCAGTTACGTGTTATAGCTACCCATGATAATTTTGATACCTTATATATCCATATAGTGCACGAGTTTCAAGTTTCAAATAGCTAAGAGCATCAAAACTGATTATGATCTACTCAAAACTGATTTATATGCAATCCTAAATTATGTAGGTCTGTATGCTCATCATATGAAGTGTGTAACAAAATTGATTATGATCATATGTGACTAGAAAATTATGGAGATACTTGGTTGAAAGAGTATAAATGGCATCTGTAATCTGCATGTTGGTTAACCATTTTATCACATACAAATCTACATGTTAGTGTATTTATAGGTAAAGAAAATCTACATTTGTCACATATAAATCTGCAACAGCCATTATTTTTGAATCCCTTTCTTCTATGTTTTTCTTTTTTCGGCCAATGGAAGTTGGAACTAAGTTAAAAATGACTGGTCCAAATTTTGAGGTGCCTGAAATGAAGTCAAGCAAAGAACTGCGAAAGAAAGTAAAGATAAAGCGTGAAAGGATAATAAGCATTGGAGGGTCACCAATGGACCTAAGTTTTTGTTGTTTATATGTGGTGAAACACTCTTGAAGAGTTGAATTCCTCTACATTATATATTACTGTTTTATCAATTAAGACTTGCATTATTTTTGTTTTATTAGTTGGGATTTGGATAAGAGATAAATTGAACTTTTTTTTTTGTTCAGGATGTTGGTGAAGATCAAGAGGATGAAGAATGATAAAAAAATTCCAAATGGTATATGAAGATGAAGAGGAATGAAAGTGCAAGATAAATTGTACTTTTTCATTTTTGGAGAACATAATACTTTTTAATTAGTTGTAAACATTGTTACTTATGAAATTGTGTACAATATTACAATATAATTTTGCAATATATGAAAATTTTCAATTTCATATTATATGTTAGAAGTGCCTTATTTAATCTATTTTATTTCTACTATTTTAATAGAATAAATATATTTTAATTAATATTGTTCAAATAAAATTATTAATATTTTATTTAAAATAGTATTGTCTAAATGTATAGATAAAATAAAAATTATATTTTAAATTATTTTACATGATTCAATTTTTATAAGCTTTGTTTAAACAAATCTATTTTGTTCCACACTTTTATAAATGTGGCCTATAGAAATAAGCAACACGAAAAAAATCGTTGCATTATATTGGCCGAAAAACTGTTGCCTATTGGAACATTTTAGGCAACATTTTTTAATGGTTGCATAATAAGTAACAGTTTTCGAATTTCCTGGCCTAAACGGAAAAAAACCGTTGCGTATAGTATAGGCCACAACCACCTATGCAACGACCGCAAATCCGTTGCCAATTCGATGCCTAATCTTGAGGCCACGGTTTTTTTACTTTAGGCCATGGTTTTTGGTCCATTGCCTAAAGTCATTTTTCCTGTAGTGATATGTTTGCTCAATATTTTCTTATTTTTGGAAAAATAAATATATAAAATAAACACATCTCTTTTGCAAATTTAATTAAAGGGACCGTCTTTGGGCAGACGCTGTAGGGTGCTAATACCTTCCCTACGCGTAACTGACTCCCGAACCCTAAATTTGGTATTCCATAGTTTTCTAGAATAAATTATGATGGCGACTTCAAATCTCTATTTTCAAAAACAATTTTATTTTTGGTTCGTCGTCCCCGTCGCGATTTAGGTTGCGACAGATGGCAACTCCACTGGGGACTGCCAAAAAGTCAAGCCTATTTAATCGAATATGCGAAAGCGATGTGTTTAATTTAGATATTTTGTTTTTTCCTTTCTCGATTTATGAATATTATATATTCCTGTTGGTGTATGACATATTTGTGGATATTGAACCTTAGGGTAGAAAACATGTTTTTTGTATGGATCTTTTTTGCAGGCGGGGGTTTAGGTTTGCATTTTTCTCCCTTCACACACCTACCTTATATTTTGTACATGACATGAGTGTGGCCCTATACCCAAGTCTGAGTAGCTTAGGATTAGAAGGGCTTGTGTAGCAGTGCCATAGTGGATGTACTTCCAAAGTGGTCATTGTGAGAACCCCAGCTAGAGTCTGTTTGCTTTATTTGATACTCTCACATCGTGTTGTTTACCAATTGTTGTGATAAATGTCGTGAAGTAGGCCATAGCTCTAGTGACCTTTTATCTTTAGGAAACAGGAGATTATCCTAGTGAACGCATATACCTACCTTAAATCTTATGACGCGCTTAAACCTCGTAAGGCACAAAGGGAGATGTGTATTCCTATAATTCCTATTTTGTTTTTGTTTTTATTTGTATTTCATTCTTTATGTTTTCTTTTTAGGTTGTAATAAGTTATGTAAATTATTCATAACATCATGTAATCTGTAATTTTTTTTCTTTTTCTTGTACATTTTCATTATACTCATTCTAGATAGAAAATTATAAAGTTGTGTCATTTCCTTAGAGAAAAATGAAAATTAATAGGGAATCTGGAGTTGGAGAGCATTCTGGTTCAGAGTCACTAAAATAGAAGCAATCAATTAGAGCAAAGGAAGGCAACTTGACTTATCTTCGAGAGTTGGTGGGGAAGATGAAGACTATCCAGAGGAATAATTTTCGAAGGAAATATAGGAATTTACTGAATCTTCTAGAGATTGATACTCAGGTTCCAGCTATTACTACTTTGGTCCAATACTATGATCTGTCGCTCTGGTGCTTCACCTTCAAGGATTTTCAGTTAGTGCTGACAGTAGCAGAATTTGGGGATATTCTAGACCTACCGTTAGAAGGTAAAGTTCCTTACAAGCATACAACACAAAATACATCTATTTCGACATTAGCAGGAATCTTAAAAGTACACCCTATAGAGTTAGAAGGCAAAATGATTACAAAGGGAACTGTCAACGACATTCCTCAAGGGTTTCTAGAAGGGCATCTACGCCAATTGTCTGATAAAGACATGGGGGAAACCTTCATGGATGTACTGGCGCTCATTCTTTATGGCCTTATGATTTTCCCAAGCATCGATAATTTTGAGGATTTCTCAACCATTAATGTTTACATAGCATATAAAATCAATGCAGAAAATCCATTCATAGCAATCTTACCTGATGTTTATGGAAATTTGAATATGTGTTATGAATCTAAGAAGAAGAAGTTGTCATGTTGCTTGCCATTATTATATAAATGGTTTATTTCTCATGTCAGTCCAAATTACAAGTTAACTGCTAAAGGAGCACATGTATGGACATGTTTTTTTGCTAAATTATATAATGGAATGATCAAACGAGAGGTGTCCCAGCAATAGGGATCACATATCATATATTGTGGGGAGTACCCAAATGTACCTCTTATAGGAACCAAATATTGTGTTAATTATAATCCAATATTAGCACAAAGACAATTTGGGTATCTTATACGAGGTGCACCAAATCTAGAATCTTTAGTTGCAGTGTGGAATTGCTATGAAGAAGGGACATCTAATGAATTACTCTGACGGGTAAGAAGTGCTTAGGGTAGTGTCGTGTGTGCAGAAAAAGACTTAAAGTCGTGGGTAGTAAATGAGAAGATGTCTTATCAGCAATGGGTAATGGATAGGGTTAAAGTGGTGAATCTACCGTTCAAACTAGTTGCCTTCATGCCAGAACAACAAGATGTGGAGAGTGAGGAAGTAAAAACCCTTAAGGAAGAAATAGAAAGGATGAAGCAGAAAAATGTTAAGCTTGTTAATGATCTTCAAAAAACCCATCATGAATATGTAGATCTCAAAGATAACAATGAAGCCAGGATCAGAACTTGTGATCTATTGATAAAGAAGCAGAGAGAGGAAAGAAACCATCACTTCAGAGTACAACAGGATCTCGAAGCAGCTAATAAAGAGCTAGCTTTGAGAGGCAAAGAGAAGAAAGCGGTGACATTGTCTGAACGTGAGAAAATTGCATTATGTGAAGAATTGGCAAGAGACAAAAGGGAGGCATTAAACAAGCTGCGTAATGCACAAGTTAGGATTAAGGAGATGGAACAACAAAGAAAAAAAGACAACAACTTATGAGGCAAAGCTAGAAGAAGAGCATTAGTATAGAGCGGAGTTAGAAAATGACATACAGTACAAGAACAGAGAGTTCAAGAGACAAATGAAGGACACATTATCAGCCTATGAAGCAAAAGTGGCTTAAGAGAGTTGGTATCGGGCAGAGACGGAGGAGGAAAATCAGAGATTGATAACTGAATGTGCTGAGTTAAAGGGAGCTGTAGAGTATTGGAGAGGATGCTTTTCAAAGTTAGCAGCTATAGCTAACAGAGCAATTGAAGATGTACCCAGGATGTTAACTGATGCTGAGATTGCAATGCCTATATTCAATCCACCAAAAGCAATTGAAGATTTCCACGGTTACTACAGGAAGTTAGAAGGGGAAATGAAGAACATAGTGGCTAGAGCTTGAAATTGATGTTTATGCTTTCTTTCTATTTCTTGTTGTTATGAACTTATGAACATTGTGGATTTTCTGATGTATCGGCTACTTCATTTCGTGTTAATTTCCATTATTACTCACAACGTTATTCGCACAACTTTATAGTTTCTAGCTAGAATGTTTGCATTTGCATTTGTCTTTTCTTTTCCTTTTTCGCACTTCTCATTTCATTCGAATTAAAAAGAAGAGTGACAGTAAGTGAATATGGAAAAACTTCCGAGACACCGTTATAGGACTTGGGCCAATTCCAAAACGATGGAGGATTGGGAAAATGCGCACGAGGAAGTGAAGGAAGAAATTAGCCAGGTGAAAGGTGAAATTAGCCAAATGAAGGATCAAATGGGTTAGATCTTGGAAGCATTAAGGGCTATGAATAGTTCAGGAGAAAGTTCAGAAGTTGACGGTGGTACTTCCTACCCTCCAAGCTTTCATCCTCATGTATCAAGTGGACATACGGTTTACCCACCACATCATCAAGTGAGTCAAGGGACATCATCTCAAGCTTTTCCACCTTTTGGCTTACCCCCAGGTTACCATCCTCCAATGGTAGAGTATGTAGAGCAAGTTAAGAATTTGTCTTTTGGTGGTAATACAAGCATACATGTTTCATTACCTAATGAGCAATTCCAAGTGTCAACTGAGATGGTTGATTTTAGGAGTGAGCTACGCCCAAGAGAAAATACAGTTGGAATAACAACCTATACAGATCCTAATGTATCGATTCCACCACATGTTTTGACTGTAGGTGTGGGTTTACTAGAAAAGACACTAGCTCAAGTGATTTCATCGACTGAGAATAATAAGGGAAAGTTAGAGATATTGGAAGAGAGACTACAGGCTATTAAAGGGAATAAAAGTTATGGATTTGGTGATATTGTAGGCTTATCTTTGGTCCCTGACGTGGTGATACCCCCTAAATTCAAAGTGCTTGAGTTTGAGAAATATAGAGGGACTACGTGCCCAAGGAGCCATTTAACAATGTACTGTCAAAAGATGGTTGGTCATACTCATGATGAGAAATTTTTTATCCACTTTTTCCAAGATAGCCTAGCTGGGGCAGCACTGAATTGGTACATGCACCTTGAGCCGACTCATATTCATTCTTGGGTGGATCTAGCAGATGCTTTCATAAAGCAATATAAATTTAATATGGATACGACACTAGATAAAATACAATTACAAAATATGACAATGAAGAAAAATGAAACTTTTAAAGAGTATGCCCAGCGTTGGAGAGAGATAGTTGCCCAGGTCGAGCCACCACTATATAATAAGGAGATGGTTGCAATGTTTGTGAATACGCTACAGCCTCCGTTTTATGAGCATATGATTGGGAATTGGAATATAGCTTCTAATTTTGCGGATATCATTATTATTAGTGAAAGGATTGAGACCGAGATAAAAAATGCTAAAATTGCATATGGCCCGCCCGCGGCTGCAAATACCAAAAAACTAGGTTTCAATCAAAGTAAGAAAAAAGAAGTTGAAGTTCATGCCGCATTCGCATAGGATAACCACACTCCTTTTGATTACCAAATGCAGCCTGTTTCAAACAATCAGTTGTAATCTCAGAAAGCAACTACTAGTGATAGTCAGAACCCTGGTCAAAGTACCAATACAAGAAGGGAAAGGAAATTTTACTACCATTCCTATGACATATACAAAGTTGTTATCGGTGCTTCTTCATAAATCTTTTGTTGCCATTTGCCCAATGAAGCCACAACAACCTCTTTTTTCCAAGAATTATGATCCAAATGCTACGTGTGAGTATCATGGGGGAGCAAAGGGGCATTCGATAGAAAAGTGTATTCCTCTCAAATACAAGGTACAATCTTTAATTGATTCAGGGTGGTTGATATTCAAAGAAGATAAACCTAGTATTGAAGATAACCCTTTATGGGGGGCATGAGAAGACTTCAACAAATGTTATTGAGGTAAGGGAGCAGAGGTTGGTAAGAAAAGTGAGTGAAATTTGGAGCTCTATGAAATTCATCCTGGAAGCACTATTGGAGAAGGGGCTAGTAAAAGGTGAATATGATCCAAATAATGCATGTGCATTCCATCCGGGTGCTGGACATTCTATTAGTGATTGTGTGGAGTTCAAGTTAGAGCTACAAAATCTAGTTCACAAGCATTTTTTGCAAGTTTTTCATGGAAAGAAGGATAAGGAGGTATTGGCATAAATTGATCAAGAGTCTAATTTAACCACGACAAAACCTTTAGTGATTCATTTCACTATGCCTGCACCTTCTCTCATGGAACAAGGAAGGCAACCCATAGTGATAAAAACACCCTCGTCTTTTCCTTATGAAATTAACAGAGTTGTTCCATGGAAATATGTAGTACATGAACTTGGTGAGGGATAACAAGCTGAAAACATTTTTGTGCATGAAGGTCCAATTGTTGAAAATATATCAGGTCTTGGTGGGATAACAAGAAGTGGTCATTTCTTTACACCACCAGATCTTAGGAAGGAAGGATGCTAGAGAAGTAAAATCAATGATGGAATTGAGAAAGCAAAAGAGATATTAAGAGGAAAGACGATACAAGTTCAGGAAGAATGCAGAAAGGATAAACAAAAGGAAATATCATATGAAGAGGCCTATGAATTCTTGAAATTCATCCAACATAGAGAATACAAGGTGGTGGAGCAGTTGAATCGTATGTCGGCTCGAATTTTGCTTATAGAATTGCTCATGCATTCGACAGCTTACCGAAAATTGCTAATGAAAATACTGAGTGGGGTTCATGTTGAGCAAAATATTTCACTGGATAAATTTAAAGGGATTGGTAACAGCATTACCGTTAATGATTTCCTTACTTTTTTGGATGATGAGATACCCATTGAAGGAAGGGGACACAATAAGGCTCTTCATGTATCTGTTAAATGTCTCGACCATGTTATAGCTCGTGTGCTGATTGATAATGGTTCTTCCTTAAATGTGATGCCTAAGGTGATCCTAGACAAGTTATCACGTGATAAGTTCCCTATGAAGCCAAGTACTATGATTGTCAGAGCTTTCGATGGTAGCAAAAGAGAAGTGATGGGAGAAATAGAATTGCGAGTTCAAGTTGGTCCGTGTGTATTTCAAATAACTTTTCAAGTAATGGACACCCTACCAGCGTACAATTGTTTACTTGGTAGACCTTGGATTCATACTACAGGGGTGGTGCCTTCCACTTTGCATCAAAAGTTGAAGTATGGAATGGGGGATAAGATGGTAACAATTTCAGGGGAAGAAGAATTTTTGGTGAGTGGTCCTTCATTTGCTTGATATATTGAAACAATAGAGGAAGCTCTTGAGACTACTTTTCAAGCTCTGGAAATTGTGGGGAATACATATGTTGAACCATTTCAAATAAAGCCATATTTATCATGTGCCTCTCTAATGATGGAAAGGGTTATGTTGAGAGAAAGTTATGAATATGGAAAAGGCATAGGCAAAGTCAGACAGGGATCAATATTTCCACTGAAAATTGTTGAAAACAAGAATAGATACGGTCGGGGGTACAAGCCTACTAAGGAGGAAAAAAGAAGACTACTGGAGGAAAAGAAAGAACGAAGCTTAGCTCGCTTACAAGGTCGAGAACCAAAAGTAGGAAAGATCTCTGTTTGTGACTTAAAGAAGAGCTTTCGTAGTGCTAGATGGATCAATACTAGTCAAGTGGCAGCAGTTGAAGATGAATCTAGGGAAGGAAGTTCCAGATTGGTACAACCTTGTCCTCCAGACATGCAGATCGATAATTGGAAAACCGTGAATTTACCCGTGGTGTTTAAGTTCAATCAAATGTAATGCTTGTTTTTCTTTGTGTCTAGCTATTCCATTTTGTTTTTCTCCAAAACACTCTAGGATTTCTTTATGGATTGGTTCTATCTTTCGTTTTTAGTTCAATGTGATGTTCAATTATGTTTGCTTTCAGTACATACTTTTTTTGTCTATTTATTTTCTTTTATAATTCCAAATAATGCATATATGACAATGAATGTTTTGAAAATAATGATGTCAATGTTCTTAATTTTGAGCACCTTATTGATAATATTGATGATGATCATGTAGACGATTGGGAACCTTCTTATGAGTTGTTAAGGTTAGTGAAACAAGAAGACCGAGAAATAAAACCCTATCAAGAAATAATTGAAATACTTAATCTAGGGGATGAAGATGAGAAAAAAGAGGTTAAATTTGGTAACAACATGAGTAAGGAGGTACGAGGAAAATTATGTGATTTGTTGAAAGAGTTCAGAGATGTGTTTGCTTGGTCATACCAAGATATGCCTGCGTTGGATACTGATATAGTGCAACATAAACTTCCACTTAAAGAAGAATGTCCCCTGTTTAAACAAAAATTAAGACGGATAAAACCTGAAATGTCACTAAAGATTAAAGAAGAAGCGAAGAAGCAATTTGATGTAGGGTTTTTGGCTATAGAAAATTATCCTCAATGGGTGGCTAACATTGTCCTTGTGCCAAAAAAGGATGGTAAAGTTCGAATATGTGTTGATTATAGGGATTTGAATCGAGCTAGCCCTAAGGATAATTTCCCATTACCACATATTGACAACTTGGTGGATAACACTGATAGATTTTCATTGTTCTCTTTCATGGATGGATTCTTGGGTTATAATTAGATTAAGATGGTGCCAGAAGATATGGAGAAAACCACATTTATTACACTTTAGGGAACATTTTGTTATAAAGTGATGCCATTTGGACTTAAAAATGCTGGAGCAACTTATCAAAGAACGATGGTGAATCTTTTTCATGATATAATGCATAGAAAAATCAAGGTTTATGTGGATGATATGATTGCTAAATCTGAATCAAAAGATGATCACATCATTAATTTAAGAAAATTGTTTGAGAGGTTAAGGAAGTTTAAACTCAGATTGAATCTGGCTAAATGTACCTTTGGTGTAAAATAAGGAAAGTTGTTGGGTTTTATTGTTAGTGAAAAAGGTATTGAGGTTGACCCAGATAAGGTACGAGAAATAATGTAAATGTTAGCTCCTAATACTGAAAAAGAGGTGCGAGGGTTTTTAGGCAGACTGAACTACATTGCTGGATTCATCTCCTCATTAACCTCCACTTGTGAGCCGATATTTAGATTGTTGCGTAAAAATCAAGTTATGGAATGGAATGAAGATTGCCAAGCACCCTTCAATAGAATCAAACAGTATTTGCAGGATCCTCCCGTACAGCATCCGCTGGTATCGGGGAGGCCCCTTATTTTTAACTGTGTTGGATGAATCAATGGGTTGCGTTTTAGGGCAACATGATGAGACAGGGAAGAAAGAGCATGCCATTTATTATTTGAGTAAAAGGTTTACAGGTTGTGAACAAAGATATTCTATGTTGGAATGAACTTATTGTGCATTAACATGGGCATCACATTGTTTACGTCAGTATATGTTGAGTCACACTACTTGGCTGATATCTAAGATGGACCCAATTAAGTATATTTTCTAAAAGCCTGCTCTCACTAGCAGATTGGCTCAGTGGAAAATGTTGCTATCAAAATATGATATAACCTACGTGACTCAAAAAGTCATTAAGGGAAGTGCTTTAGTAGAATATCTGGCTCAATAGCCCATTGAAGATTATCAATCTATGCAACCTGAATTCCCAAATGAGGACATTCTTGCCCTGTTTGGTGAAAAGGAGGGTGGCCATCATGAAAAGGCTTGGATACTATTGTTTGATGGAGCATCTAATGCACTTCGACATGGAATAAGGGTAGTTCTCATCTCGCTAGAGAATCATTACATTCTGATGACAGCAAGGTTGTGCTTTAATTGTACCAACAATGTTGCAGAATATGAAGCATACGCCATGGGTATTTTGGCAGCTATTGAGTCAAAGGTCAAGGTGTTGGAAGTGTATGGTGACTCAGCATTGGTGGTTCATTAGTTAAAAGGGGAATGGGAGACTAGAGACCAAAAGTTAATCCCTTATCAAACATACATTAAAGGATTGATGGAGTATTTCGATTCCATTGAGTTCCATCACATTCCACGAGAGGATAACCAATTAGCTTATGCTTTGGCCACCTTGTCGTCAATGTTTGAAATTAGTCAAGATGAGGAAATGTCAATGATCAAAATGAAGAGTTATGAATAACCAATATACTGTTATTTTGTAGAAGAGGAATCAGATGGTAAGCCTTGGTATTTTGATATAAAGCACTAACTTAAGACCCGAGAATATCCTGAAACAACTTCTAAGAATGATAAAAGAACCCTGAGAAGGTTAGCTTCAAGTTTTATTCTAAATGGGGATGTCTTGTATAAAAGAAATCATGACATGGTGCTCCTCATATGCATCGATGCAAGAGAAGCAGGGTTGATATTGAAAGAAATTCATGAAAAGGGCTTTCAGTACACATATGAATGAGCACTCTATGGCTAAAAAGATTTTGAGAGATGGTTATTTTTGGTTGACTATGGAGAATGACTGTTACATACATGTGAAAAAATTTGAAAAATATCATACCTATGCAGATAACATTAATATAGCTCCTACAACCTTAAATGTTCTATCTACACTATGGCCATTTGCGATGTGGGGAATAGATGCTATTGAAGCCATAGAACTGAAGGCGCCAAATAGACAACGTTTCATTCTGGTTGCAATTGACTATTTCACCAAATGGGTGGAAGCAGTTTCTTACGCCAATGTGACCAGAAAAGTGGTAGTAAAGTTTATAAAAAAGGAGTTGATATGTCGATATTAGAGCTGCCAAAACGAGCCACCCGACCTGACCCGGCCCGGCCCACCACGGGTTGGCCACTGAGTGAGCCAACCCAACCCAGCTCATTTATTTGCGAGCCAAGAAAATGCCCACTCGGCTCGGCCCACCACGAGTTGGTGGGTTAAATGGGTTGGCTCACTTATTTAGAAAAAAATATTTTTTTTTCGATTCTAAATAAAATTAAATTCTTATTATAATTAAAATGTAAATAAAGGTAAGGCATTAAGTGACTTTAAATTACAAAAGTAAAAAAAAAAAAACTAAAACACAACCAGTGTTACAAAAAAAATGCCATCAAAGTTCATGATTCAAATGCCATCACTACATATATAAGTGAATTCAATTGAATTCAATGCAATATTCACGTAATTGTAGATTTGTCATCCAAACTTGAATACACCAATAATTTAACAAAATTATACATTGTTATCCAAACCTGCCAATAATTTAACAAAATTATCGACTCTTATCCAAACCTTAATACACCATTAATCTAACCAAATAATCCACAACATTACATGATAATGAACATCCAAATTACTATCCAACTATAACATTAGAGTCTTGAATGGGGAAATCCACAACATTTTCATCTTTTGATGCATCTTATTTGTCTCCATCTACAATAAAAAAGAATGTTAACTAACAGTATTGAAATACTAAGTAATAGCCATTGAAATAAGATCATCTACAACTTTATGGTCAATTTCCTTAGATCTTAATTTCCCAGCATGATCAATTATCATTTTCCCCACGTCATTGTTGTTTAATTTCCTTAGGACCGAACACTTTGACAAATGACGCAACATTTTGAGGTTCCTATTTTTGTACCACTAGCAACATATTTTGCACCACACCCATTGCATTTTGCATTTTCTTTACCATCTTTTATACAATTTTTTGTAAAATGATCCCAAACTTTAGAAGTACCTACCCTAGTTCTCTTACTTTCTCTATCACAATCCTTATCCTCATTATCAATCTCTTCTACACTTGGTGGCAAAGAATCATTCAAATTACATGAACACATTGATCATCTACGGTTTCAGAATTCATTTTGTTCTGTAATAATAGCACGATATAATATCATCAATCATTCATTCAAGTCTAACAGAATTGATAAATATTCTATCAAGTATGAACTAATATAGTAATATTTAACAAAGAAAAAACTCAATGTGACAAGTATCAACAACTCTTGAATGCACTTCTTGTATCAACAACTCTTCAACAACAATTTGCACTTTGTAAATTATCAGTGGGTGGGGAATTATTATGCATCATCAAACAACTACTTTATTCGACTTGAAATATATACTACTTTATACTAAATACTACTCTTGAAAAATTAATACAATTTAAACACTTAGAAAAATCTCGAAGCTTGCCAACAAACGTGTCAACGTACAACAACAAAATCAAACACTTAAAAAATCACTCACAATTCATAAAAATAGTGTTTTTTAGCACGATATATGCTAAAGTGATTGATGTGAGCAAAAGTTGAACATATGTATATTGGTAAGCCTAACAGTTCCCTTTATACTAATTCAAATATTATGACAATATGGAACTATAAAGATGTTAGTTTTGAAATGGTTGAAAAGCCAAGAAGGGGGGGTTGAATTGGCTAGGTAAAAATTTAGGCTATTTTTGCAAGCAAAAAACCACCTTTAATTGAATCAAATAGATCACCAAGTTAGGATGCAAACAATACTAAACTATACATTGTCAATCGATCAAAAACAGAGTTAACAAATTGATTTTACTAAACAAATTCTGTTCTAGTATAATCAATCGATTGAAACTGAAAAACAGTCGACTGAAATACTGGGAAAAATGCAGAAATGCGAATTTGAATTTTAAACCAGAAACAATGCTCAAGAATGATCAAGACCAGTTCCAAATGATCATACAAACATGCTCAATGCTGCAGATGCCATGAAAACATGCAAGAACATGAAAAAGATGATTAAAACACAAGTTCTTGAAACTTTAAAATGAAAATGCAAGAGAGAAAGGTTAGAGAAGAGAGGACACCACGAATTTTTATACTGGTTCGCTCAAACCTGAGCTATATCCAATTTGTCAAGGCAACCTTAGCTTGACTTTGCACTATTTCAAAAGTTTTACAAAGTATCCACCCTTACACTTCCAAAATATGCAAAAACACCACAAAAGACTCTTGAATCACACAAGAATCAC
>Ga0209589_1007152_pt1 | contig 18094 bp, 9 predicted proteins | sample CowpeawhiteBW_FD_187525 | JGI IMG/M metagenome (GOLD analysis project Ga0209589, IMG submission 187525) | Root nodule microbial communities of legume samples collected from California USA - Cow pea white BW (SPAdes) (version 2) | ecosystem: Host-associated > Plants > Roots > Nodule | place: USA...
TTTCTCCACATAGAGTCAATTGAGAAGTAATTCTAAACATTGCAGAATTATATTCACTTACAGTTTTAAAATCTTGCAACCGTAAATGCATCCAATCATAACGAGCTTTTGGCAAAATCACAGTTTTTTGGTGGTCATATCTTTCTTTTAAATTTTTCCATAATACAGAAGGGTCTTTTACAGTAAGGTATTCAATTTTCAACCCTTCATGAAGATGGCGACGAAGGAAAATCATAGTTTTAGCTTTATCTTGTTCAGATGCTTTATTTCCTTCTTTAATAGCATCACCCAGACCTATTGCATCTAGATGAATCTCAGCATCTAAAATCCATGATAAATAATTCTCCCCCGAAATATCAAGGGCCGCAAATTCAAGCTTTGCAAGATCTGACATGTTTTAGCTTTATCTTGTTCAGATGCTTTATTTCCTTCATGAAGATGGCGACGAAGGAAAATCATAGTTTTAGCTTTATCTTGTTCAGATGCTTTATTTCCTTCTTTAATAGCATCACCCAGACCTATTGCATCTAGATGAATCTCAGCATCTAAAATCCATGATAAATAATTCTCCCCCGAAATATCAAGGGCCGCAAATTCAAGCTTTGCAAGATCTGACATGTTTTAGAACTAGCACATAAAATATTAATATAATCAAATTTCATGTATGAAATTATTAAAATCAAATAATAATAATAATATGACAGAGAAAAAATAAATCAAACAATTATCATTACACAAAAAAAAATGAGATAAAGTTTGTGAATGAGAAAAAGATTAGAAAGAACCTCGGTTGAGGAATGTAGAGCATTGTTCTTAGGAAGAAAAAAAAATGCATTCACGCTCAGTTGGATAACCCTCGTGCTGATAACGTGTTATAAAATAAAGGTAATAAGAGAGAGACAAAGGAGAGGAAGAATAGAGAGAATGAGAGAGTAGGGAGCAAATTCTGTTAATATGTGTGTCTTATTAATGATAGGACGAGTCATATTTATAGATATAACCCAGAAAGGATATAAAATCAAATAGTAAATACAAAATATTACATAAAGAATAATGAATAATATGATTATCAATCATATGAGTAATTATATAAATCAATGGACGACCATTAATTCATAACAAGAATTAATTTTAATTAAAACTATTAAAATATCAGTATATAAAGTTAAACTATTAGAAAAGTATCTTTCTGATGCATACGAGTTATTATTCAGTTAGTCTTCGTATTAATTCGAATCAAGAAACATTTTATTCGTATAGCAACATTTGTTGAAATAAATATAAATTTGACTAAAAGCTAGTTAAAAAGGATTGATTCTTAATTTGAAGTTGATAAAATAAAAAATAATTTAAATTAAATTAATATGAAATGATTATTATTTTTATAGACATAAATATTTTAAGATATATAGTTAATGGATATACAGTGTAGAAGGCAGAAATGTTACGTTGAATATTTGGATTAGATAGTGATTGGTGTAATATATTAAGGAGGAAATCCGATATGAATAGGATTTTATGGATTAATTTGAGTAAAGGAATAAGGTAATGTCTGAAATGTGAAATTAATAATAAAATGCAGTCCATAATGTCTGCAAGTGCTCTCGGTATGATGAGATTGGGGAATATGATATGATAACTATCACTGGTCAACGCCCGTTTTCGAATTCCTAAATTCTCGTTTGGCGTCAATGTTGGACACCAGACACGTGAAAAAGCATGCTATGCTTTAGAATAATAAGTTAAAGTAATTCTTAATTTGTTTACTTGTGAGGATTAATTTGGAGAGAGGGTGATGATATATTTTAGTGAATTAATGGGTAAAAGTTAGTGTTTTTTTTTTTTTTAAGATTTGAAAGTGAACATGAATGAATTTATAACTAAAGTTTATAAGATTGAGTGAATTATTTGATTAATATGATAAATTAAAAAGTTAAGTTTAATTAAAAAATAAATAAAACTCATGATTCTTGATATTGAAAATACTAAAATTACATTGAAATGAGTTAAATTTATTTTATAAAAAAAAGTTAAATAAATAAATTATAAAAAAAATTGTTTTAATAATAATAATAATAAAATACAATACATTTACATATTGAAAAAGTTTTTTGGTAAATATTTTAAAAATTTAAGATATAATTATTATTATAATTATAATTTTAAAAGTATAAATGAGTCGAGATTATAGAAGTCTTTTACCATAAATCATCAGGGATGAAAAAGAAAAAAAAGCATAATCCTCCGAATCCTACAATCATTCCTCTCCGATTAATGTGAACAGTAAATCTTTCCAAACAAGTACGATATTAATGTCAAAATCTGTCTTTATTTCTATTTTCATACAGAGAAATTATGTTAAAATAACTTCTGAGCAAACTTCTCTAAATAAAAAAAATGTTTAAATCCTTGGTTAGTTTTTTTTAATATTAATTAGATCACCAAATTTTGTTAATTTTAATTTGATCCTATTTTTTAAAGTATGTTGCAATTTAGTTATTTTTGTTAATATAATACTAGCAACGTTAACTAATGTCTTATGTCAAGTTTTTTATTTTTATTTTATTTTATTTTATTTAAATTGTCATGTGTCAAATTAAAGATCATGTTATGTAGACTAGTAATGACAATGTCACATATTGGGACAAATATTATGTGAAAAATCTTGATTTTGTCTCTATATTTGTTATTTTGCTTAATTTAGTCTCATTTTTTTAAACTTGATCAATTTCATCTCTCTCCAAATCAAGAACAAATTCAACTTTTATATAAAAATGTTATGATGATATCTTTATTGAAATTATTTTTAACAAGATTAAGTATATTTAAATTTATATTTTACATTGAACTTAATTAAAATTTTATTTCAAATATTTATACATAAATAATTTCTATACAAATGTTAGGATTGGTTTAAAAATAATAACTTTATAAATTCAAATATAAAATTTTAAAGCAACTTCATAACAATTTTAAATAAATATATTTTATTTAAAATTTTAAAACAAAATTTAAATAGAGTACAAAAATATATAAATTTAATTTTGTTAAAAATATTATTATAATATTTATATAAAAGTTAAATTTGATCTTAATTTAAAGAAGATTAAATTGTATAGTTTTAAAAAAATAGTTAACTTTTTACATGATATTTATCCTAACGGAAACCACAAATTGCAACACATGTTTAAAAGGAAACTAAAAAAATAATTGATGATGTAATTAAGATTTTCAAACAAAAATAGAATGAACCCAAAATTCAAACCTAATAGAGATGGGAAGGATTAAAAATAATTCATTATGTCTTAAAGCAACCCGACAGTCAAGTGATTAAAAAATATGATTTCATCATATCAGTTGTAGGCTTTGTTCTTTTCAAAGGAAGGATTAAAAGGACAGAAAGAAGAAGAGATGAGAAAGATTAGAGGATGAAATTGATGTTGTTCTTTTTAAGGGATTAGGAGGTAATTTAGAGTAGATTAAAAAGTAAAATTGGTGAAAATTTGCGATTGAATTGAGTAATGTGACATATTAAAAAAAATTAATAGATAAAAAATTGAGATTACCAAAATATCCCTAATGTTAAAAGTAATATAAAATGCTATATAAATCATTTAGAATAATTTATTTAATTTATATTAATTGTGTGAAATAATAAAAATATATTTATAAAAAAATGAATAATCAAATTTATTTGGTATGAAATTAAATTTGACATTTATCAATTTAATGTTTACATGAAAAATAATTTATTTATGTTATATATATTTTTTGTTTTTAAGTCTTTGAAATATAAATTTTTTTGTTTATTTGATATGAACATATTTTTTAATTTGATTATGTTTGTTAATAATATAGGTAAGATTTTTTGATTTTATTTTTCTTTTTTTCAAATTTTATAAATTATATATTGCTTATATATTTTTTAACTTTTAGATTTTTAGATGTTTATTAATAATAAAATTTTATTTATTTTTATTAATAAATTAAAACTAAAATTACATATATTTATTTGTTAAAAAGTTAAAATTGATAAATATTAATAAATTAAGTAATCTAAAAAGTTTAAAGTAAATAATATTTTCTCATGGAGCTTAGAAAAAAACATATCAAAATTGAAAGACTAGAATAAATAAAAAATATTTTTTTACTATTTCATTAAATGATTAACAAATAATTGAAAACAAAATTTTATTGAAAAATTTATTAACAAAATAATTTAAGATTAAAAGATAAATTTATGGACAAATTACAAAATTAAACATACAAATAGTTTTTGATATAATAAACAGATTAAAATAATTTGTAAAATTAATGTAAACATACAAATTAATTTAAACAAGTGTAAAAAAATGATGAGGATAAAAGAGGTAAAAAAAATAAATATAACGAGGATAAAATGGTAATTTTGTATCCATCACCTTCTAATGTTTTCAAAAGTAAAAGGTTTCAAAAGTAAAAGGATGAAAAGAACATCCCCTCAAAAGAACATAGTCTTAATAAAGATTTTAAACATTTTTCTTAATCATTGAAAAACAAATTTCTTAATCAAAATGAAAAGTAATTTCTACGTAGAGATAAAGAGTTAAATATGTTTTTGGTCCCTCAAGTTTCAGTGAATTTTGGAATTAGTCCCTCATCAAAACTTTATACCAATTTAGTCCTTCATCTTTCAAAATGTGTGAATTTAGTTTTTTTAACCAAATTTTTTTAAGTTTATCTGATGTTTCAAGCGCATTTCATGATAGTATTTAAGTTAACATTGAAGCAAAAATGTGTCAAACAATGTAAATAATTTAAATACTATCATGAAATGTGCTTGAAATGTCAAATAAACTTAACAAAATTTGGTTAAAAGGACTAAATTCACGCATTTTGAAAGATGAAGGACTAAATTGGTCAAAAGTTTTGATGAGGGACTAATTCCAAATTTCGCTGAAACTTGAAGGAGCAAAAACATATTTAACCTAGAGATAAAATAGGTTAAGTTACAAAATTGAGAATGTGCTAGCAAAATATATTTTCAAAATTTTATTCCTGGAAAGAAGACTTGGTAGAGAGATGGCTAAAATTGATAGAAATACCGGTGCTTCTGACAACATCCAACAATTTTTCCAATTAAATGACACATTGTAAACAACAACTGACGAAATAGCTTTGCACTATTTTCTTAGTTTGTCCAAATACAATACATTTTCCATCCTACTTCTAATCTAAATACACTTTCTTGACTTGTCAGTGTTACAGAAAAAAAAGACATGGCAGCTATTCCAAAAATCTTGTTTAGCCAGTCTCATTGAGATTCTGCAGACTGAAAATGAGACCAATATTCTTTGACAAGATTCCCAAACAGTGATCCTTCTCTCTTTATCAACTTCATTGGCTCATCATACTCCACCAGTTTCCCTGAAAAAAAACATAGTCATAAACATTAACCTTTCCAACGCATGATCAATTATTTCAAAACTTACATCATCGGAATTATAGATTATTTTGGAAGCGAAACATACCATCACTAATGGCAAGAACCTTGGTGCAATCCATCACAGTTGGGATCCTGTGAGCAACCGTGATAACTGTACAATCTGCAAACTCGGTTCGAATGGTTTTCTGCAGAATCAAATCAGTTGCATTATCAATTGATGCAGTTGCTTCATCAAGCACCAATATGCGACTTCTGCGTAGAAGAGCACGTCCTAAACAAAATAGTTGTCGCTGTCCCATGCTCCAGTTTGCTCCAGCTTCAACAACTGTACAACAATTTGCCACTACTCATTAATACTCACGGAACAATTTGTCAGAGCAGAGTTGTAGCAAGCAACAAAACATCAAGTGTACCTGAAGAGTCTAATCCTAATCCCTCTTCTTTCTCTTGAACAGCCTCTTGTAACTGACACTTCCCAAGAACCTTCACATCGAAGCTAAAATCAGTCCACACATACAAACAAAGTAGAGATAAAAGACATAAAAGTACAAAATACTGAAAAATTAGAAAGCATGAATGTGATTACCTCCCATATCTCTTGATCAGAGTGTTGAGATAAGGGGTCCAAATTGTATCTGACAGTGCCATTAAAAAGGGTAGGATCTTGAGGTATGATAGCAAAGCGTGACCTCAAGTCATGAAGACCAATAGAACCAATGTCTATGCCATCAACAACTATTTGTCCACCAGCAGGTTCTACCAGACGGAAAAGAGCACCTATGAGAGTGGATTTTCCACTGCCTGTTCTGCCAACAATACCAATTTTGTGCCCTCCTTCAAACGTGCATGTGATTCCACGCAGTACTAGTGGTGCATCAGGCCTGTAACGTATCTATTTTGATACCAAGAAGCAAATTAGGAGCTTCGGGTCACGGGTTCAATCCCATTTTTAAGCAACATGTTTTGAAAAAGTAATGAATACCTGCAATTCATTTATCTGTACTCGACCAGCAACTGGCCAATTCGCAGGAGGACGATTTCCTTCTATAACTTCTGGTGCCTCACTTGGTATATGCATATACTGATTTAGCCTCTCCACTGATATTATATAGTTCGCTACATTGCATTGATTTTGAATTGAAAATACCAATGAGACGTTAAGTGAAAGGCCATAAGAGAGAGCCATGCCAATAAATCCTGAAATAACATCATAAGTTGAAATTATAATACTTGCATTGGACCCAGCTTATGATGAAAAACATCATTGCACGAATAACACAACATTTAGCTTTCCAAAAGTAATAATGGAAAAAGTCTCACCAGAGGAGAAACTTCCAGGTGGAAGTACGACCATGCAAAGTGCAGCAGATGCAAGAACAACAGCACTGACTGTTTCTAATCGTTGAATCAACCACTCATTTGCTGCAAAACTGTGGAAGTAAGGACTAGCATTGACATCAATTAGATCAAGATTTTTCTTAAAAAAACGATCTTCCTCCTCAAAAGCCCTTATTGTCACAGCTCCAGCAACAGATTCAGCAAGATGGTTAGCTACAAAGGATTTTGTGGTGCCATTCAACCGCATCAGTTCTTTCGCAGAAGCAAAGTAATATTTCTGTATAAAAGAAATATTTAGGTTAATAAGTATGTTTACTTTGCAATAAGAGTGTTTAAATCTATGAGAAATTGTTACAAAGTCATTAAAAGAGGAAAAGATAAAAGAGCCTCCATACTGTGAATTTTCTTTGTGGTACACAAGTTTCCTTATTTTATAAGTCAAATCTTGATTAAATCAGATACTTCCCAAAAATTAAAAATTTTCTACATGGAAGATAGGTTTCGAAAACCTGCATTATCTAAAAATGTAGGGATGAAGTGTATTTGTGTCATTATCATCTCATGTCAAGTTATCCATGTAATGTAATCCAAAGAAGGATTCGTTCATCACCTGCAAGCGGATTGCAAAATAAATCATTGGGATTGAGACAAACAAGACTTGCCAAGTAACAACTGCTAAAACTGTAAGATTAGCATAACAATTTGAAGTAGCTGCCACAGCAAACAAAAAGCCGAATGCAACATCAAGGTCCACAATGTTGAGATCTGAGGAGACCTAAACAAGGAAATAACAGACAAAAATATCAGTGCTTCCATGCATTGCATTACATTGTAAAGGGAAAGAAAAAAAAAATGTTTAATATGCTTACCCTAGTTAGTATCCGTCCTAAAGGAGTGGAGTCATAAAATGACATGGGAGCACGAAAAAGGGAGTTCAGTAGCTGTAAAAATAATGACTTTGACGATTGAAGGCCCAAAGCCACTGTAGCAAGACTTCTGATCAACAAGAATGTTGATGAAATAACTCCAATCAACAAGTAAACCACAATCAATTTCAAAGAGCTGACTTCAGGGTTGTCAACACTAGCTGCCATCCATGAGTTTTGTAATATTTGGCCAATCACAAACGTTAGCTGAGAAACAGCAGCCAAAGAGAATAATATATATCCTTTGCTCTGATTCAGATACTGTATATACGGTTTGAAACCATGGTCTCCTTTTTCTCTCTCTTCTTTCTTAATCAACTGATCACCTTTTGATGCTTCATGATGTTTCTCCATAGATGTTTTTCTAATATCTCTAGAACTATTTGAATGTTTCTGGGAAGATGTGACATCCACAAGCCGGTCAGAACCAGCAGTCTCTTTGTGGGCATTCACAAGGTTCTGAAATTCTTGGCTTGAGCTCAACAAATGGTTATACGGAGCAGCTTCTATAATTTCCCCATCTGACATCAACTGTAGAAAAAAAGAGTAATTACAGAACCATTAATTATATGCAAAAAAAGGAAACAAAAAAACGACATTACTAGTGCTTCTTGATGGAAGAAATTACCAAAACACAATCAAATGCTGGAAGGAAGTCAACTTGATGAGTCACGAGCAAGACTGTTTTTCCAGCAAGTCCTTCAATGATGTATTCCTGTCCAGATGAAAAGCCATTTATCAGTGAAAAGTTAATAACACCAAGACATAGCATAACAAATGTAGTACTGGATGAAGAGAAATTTTCATTACGTTGAACAAATTTGTTGCAGTATGTGCATCAACTGCACTGAATGGGTCATCCAAGAGATATATATCAGCATTCTTATATAGTGCACGTGCAAGTTGAATTCGCTGCTTCTGACCTCCACTCAGGTTAACTCCTCTCTCTCCTATTTCAGTGAGATCGCCATAGGGAAACAACTCAAGGTCCTTCAACAGTGAAGACCTATGAAGTGTTACTTGATATTTTTCAGCATCCATGTCTGCCCCAAACAATATATTCTCACGTACTGTACCTGATTGTATCCATGCTGTTTGAGAAACATAGGCAAACTTGCCATACACTTCAAGCTATAAAACCAAAAAACAAAATCAGGTACCTATTAATCAAATCAATCTAATATTACTACTCAAATGAAAATCTCATCTAATAGACAAAAAGGAACATAATCTTACTTCTCCTTGAGTCATAGAAACTTCTCTGAGAATCGCTGCTAAGAGAGTTGATTTGCCTGAGCCAACCTCTCCACAAATAGCCACCTTTTGCCCTGGTCTAACCTCCAAATTTATGTTTCTCAGTGTTGGCTCTGATACATTATCTTCGCATGAAAAGTTCGCAGACTTGATTGTTATTGAACCCTTCATGTTGTCATCGAGACACCTTTTTGTGGCATTTGCACTCTGCAGTTCAGGTGCCTCCAGAAATTTTACAATCCTAGTAAACGCAACTTTTGCCTGAATGACCACCCCAATAACATCAGGAATGGTTCTGATTGGATCCTGAACAAGGCGCAGAGTAGCCACAAAAGTGAAAACATTATTTGCATGCAGAGGAACATTAAGAAAGTAACATGCACCAAAGGAAGCAGCAGAGATCAGAACAGGGCTGGACCAGAAGAGAAAGGTGTTGTACGCCTTTCTTAATTGCACTGCATACAACCATTTGAGCTCCTCATTCCTTAATCTCTCTATAGCATTTCTAAACTTGGTTTCCCATGCATACAACTTCAACACCTTCATATTCACAAGAGCCTCAGAATAAGCCTTCAATCTCTTATCTTGTGCGACCATAAGCTTGCTCTGAAACTTGTGTTGTAACTTTGCAAGTGGAGTATTGCAAAGAACAGTGATTACTATCACCACCAAGGAGGCAATTGTTGCCAGCCCAACAGCACGAAAAAGAATTACTAATGAGATGCATAGTTGAAGGCTAGTTGTCCAAGTCTGGTGAAACCAATAGGGAAACTCACCAATTCTATAAGCATCCACAGTGACATAATTCATTATCTCACCACCAGAGTGCATCAATCTAGCAGAATTGGATAACCTCAATTGCTTTCTATAAATGGCTGCAGTCAGCAGTGACCTAACTTTCAGACCAATAAGTCTGCAGCGGAAATACCATTGCCTTTGAGAAAGGGATTCGATGGATTTTGTAAGGAAAAGTGATATTGCCAACACAAAACCTTCATATTTGAAACTCTCATTACCCTCAGCAACCAATATGAAAGAATTCAGAAGAAGAGGTCCTGAAGACAATGAAAGTACCTTGAGCAATGCAAAGAATCCTGATGCTAAAATTTCTCTCCAGTGGCATAAAAGTATTATCCTCAAAACTGATGGTTGCGAGGATGGATCCTTTTGTTTTTCTCTGTTCAGTTGGTCCAGAAATAGAAAATAACGAGTTTCTGCTCGATCCTCCTCCCGTAACCCTGGAATGTCTTCATCCTGAAGTGTTTTCTCTTTACCCATTTTCATCAATGGATTTAACCACCAAAATGACATTTTATTGAAGAATCCCGCTTTGGCAAATGGTGTTACATATGTAATAGATTCTTTTTCACTAGACTGGCCATTCAAGAGGGCATAAAGACTTTCATCAGATTCTCTGTTAGCGTCTCCATAGCTGGATTCCTTATATGTGCATAATAACAATAATATTGCTCCCGGAAAAGATAGAATATCTGAAGCTATCATAAGGGATAGTTTTCTGCTACTAATTGCATAAAACAATGATGACGCACAGAAAATACCAGAAATCAAGAAGATGAGAATAGAGTAAAGCCTCGACCACCTTCTTGGAAGTTGTTTCAACTTGAGAGTTAACATTAAACTCACTAACAACCACGTTAATCCGTGAAAGATTTCTAGAAACCACCAATCAAAAGGCAACACAGTTTGGGTTTTCCTCAACTTTTCCTCTAAAACCCAAATGCCTAAGAACAACTGCACCAACCCAATAACACCATTGACTATGGAAGAAACTGTCTGCAAATATGAATATCTTTGCACCTGTATTATACCCCGAGATGGTTTTAATGCTGACTTCTGGATCATGATGAAGACAAGCATCATGAGTAATAACACATCAAAGCAAGAGATCAACAAATGGTGGACACAAGTAGAAGGATCGGTGAGAAGTCTAAAGTCATAACTGCAAGGCATTCTTCCCGCCTCCGAACAACCAGATTCCCCACAAAACACACTCCAAAAAACCGTCATTTCCTTGACTTCTCTGGAAAGAAACAAAGAAGAATATAATCATGCCTTTGTAGAGAAAATCATTATCCTAAGAATTTGAAACTAAAAACCATGAATATTTTAGTAACAAGCTTTAGCCAAAGGGACATATTTGAGAGCGTGTCTCTGGCTAAGTTGACTTTTAAGAGAGAAAAAAAAGATATAAATAATTTTCCCCTGCCAGTTAGATCAAGGCTTAGTCTACAGAGAAATGAACATGGGCAAACAAATGTGCACATGCAGTCATCACTTATCATCAACAACAAGTAGAAGATATGACAATGGTGAACCATACACGCCTAACCCGAGTTTGCTTTTTGCTTTCTGAAGTGAAAGAGTATTCTTAACTTATTTTCAAACACTCTCTTTCCAATTACACTCTCTTACGGGGTAAACATTATGTCAACGTCAGTAATTAAGAAATAGAACACGTTGTTTAACAAGACTCACAAACGTCACTACAAAAGAGTACAATTAATCTGCATTTTTGGTGGTGAGGTATCTTCAATTTTGTCAGCTATTTATTTGGTTATTGCTTAATAGTGAATGATAGCATTTGAGTTTCATATTTACTAATCAATAAGTATATTAGTAAATAATATGCATGTTTTCTATACATCTTCATTTTGTTCCAGTTTCATGTATGGCGCATCTGGGCTGGTTCAAGTTCTAAGAGGCCCTCGACAGGGTGAAGAGGTTTGGTTGAACTGTTCTTGATTATTTATAAAATTTGGCTTTTTTTCTGCTTGGTTTAGGCCCGCGATTAATTAAAATTAAACTCTAATTCTGTCCGTACGTTTGATTTCCCTTTCGCCATCTTCTGCACCATTTTTTTTTTCTCCACCACTTGTCACGTTATTTCCTATTTCGCTCTCTTGATCGTTTATTCTTTTGTATAGCACACTGATACTGATGTATCAAATAAAAACAACTTCATTTCAGCAAGAAAACATGGGGAAAAAATAACACAATAAAAAAACACCTTCTGTTCTGCTGATTTCTGAAAGCGAATGACCGAACGTTGAAGTATTGCTACGATAATATATAAAAAGAAATAGCAAAACGAAAGGAATATTTAAAATAGACCAACGAAAGCGGCTGATTCAATTTAATGATAATAAAACAGAATGAATAAAAGGAATGAGGAAAAAGACAAACCTATGCAGTGTATCGTGCGAAACCTGAACTCATCGGTGGCTGAATGCCACACGCAAACGTATTTTCCTTTTGAACGCGTCTCTCAGAATACCGCAATGGACAACTTAAATAACAAGAAAAAAGGAAAAAAAACACATGTTTTTGTTTCTTGTTCTTGTTGTGAAAGAGTTGTTTGGTGAAGACAGGGTTCGCATGCATATGATGACGAGAAGAATGAGGTTATGGAGAAAAAACAAAAGGTAGGATATGCGAAGAAGAAAAAACAAAGATGAAGAAGCTTGCAGTGGTAACAGTGGAAGTGAGTGAAAGTGTTGAAGAATGAAGGTTGCAGGGAAAGAAAGTGCATCTACTTATATGAACGAGATTAGCGTCAAGACGTTACTGCATTTATATGAAGAATGCCATACGATGTCGTCATGGCTAACGTCAGTTGTTGTGTTCTTTTCTGTCATAGGGCTTGTTCACTCACTTGTTATTCAAATGCCTTTCCCTTAACAATATTATATCAATTAACCATCTATTCATCTTAACCACAAATTTTTTTTATCCACAATACCTTATTATTTGAAAGGTCAAGATATAATATAACCAAGTTATAAAAATGTCTTCACTCTAATAAACGATTATTAATTTAAAATAGCTCATATATTTTATTTATAGGAATTCAGTACATGTCTAAAGATTAATAAACATTCACGCCACCCTATCTAGCTAATTTATATTCTACTACCATTTTAAATTAGAGCATATTATACTAAAAGATTTTACTCTTTTTTTAATTTTTATTTTTTTAGATATTAATTTGTATCTTTTATACATTTTTGTTACATTTATGTACAAGTTATACAATAATATTGACTATTATTGCTGCTATTTGTTGAAAAAACTTTCACGACATTAAAGTTGTTAAAATGTCAACTTCGATCAACAATGTCTCTGGACAGATTACTTAGTTTTGCTTTTATTTTAATTTAAAATTATTTTAAAAAATAATTATGAAAGAATTATTGGTAACTTTTTGATAAAAAAATTTTCAATTTGTGTAAGACACAGAAACTCTCCCGACCACTCATGATGTTAGAAACAAGTTTAATGTAAACATTATAAATTTAAAACTATGTTGATTGTAGCTCAAAATAATCAATTAATGACGCTTATTATAATATTTTTAACTCTTTTTTTCCCATATCTTCGAATCAAACATCTCCAAAAATTCTCATATTTCTTACTTGTGTGTTTTATTGTATTTTTCGTACTTTTATTCGCCCCTACAAATTTATTCCGCTAAAGTATAAATATATCAAATACCTTCTTTAAAGCGTTTTCGTATTACTTTATATTTAACTAAAATTTTAATCATGTTAACAATGGATACCATACAAAAACTGTGGGTAGGATTTTTAATATGTAAATTTTATAACTAAGAGTATTTTTATAATTCATACTACATTTTAGATTTGCCATTTATATTTTTTTTATCTATAATTGCTATTAACAAATACCTAAACATATTTTAAATCTTAGGAAAAATAAATAATACGATTTTATTTCAAAGAAAAATGTTTAATATTTTATAAATTTTGCAAGATATCTATCATTAATAATTTATCGTAGTATACTAAACACTATAATCAATTTAAATAAAAATAATATAATATAAGAAATAAGACATAAAATACCAATAAGGAAGCGGCATGTGATCCCTTGCCAAAAACAGATTAGATGTCATAGATCTTCTTATTAAAAAATTATACTTAATTTGAATATATTAGTTTAATAAAAATGATTAAACTTGTAATTTGGAATTTATAATAAAGACAGGAAGAAGAATGATAAAATTGTCTTCTTCACTCATTCATCTGTGACATTTTACTTTAAAGTTGCACAATATTTCAGTGTGAGGAGGAAAAGGGGATTTTAACTTTGTCAAAAAACTCTTACGCAATATAATTTTTTAGAAAAATATGATCAACAATAATAATATTGCTTGGTTTGATTTTAAACTAAATTTGACGTCTGATTTTAGTTATTAAAAGCTTAGAATGTTTCAAAAAAATTTAAGGTTTTTTCAATTACGTAAAATTTAAAATATGAAGTAGTAAGTTGTATTCTCGTAACCTTTTCTTCTAATATAAAATGTTGACAGAACCGTCTTTCGAATATTATAATTGAACTTATCACACATTCATAAATCAAAATTATATATCATTAAAAAAAACAACAACTAATTAATATATATATATATATATATATATAATTATGTTAATAAATAAAAATATAAAAAAGATACATATATAAATTACAAAAAAAAAGTATAAAGGGAGACACGCATGAAATGTGGTTCTGCTAGTTTTGTATAAAGAGCATTAAAGTTTTGATAATGGATAACAGATCCAATATTAAGACATGCACTATATTGAAGATATGGTATATATGGACCCTACGCAGCACATTGATAAAGCATGTTTGGCTAGTAAGTATTTTTACAGTAGATTAAAGTATATTTTTGGTCCCATATTTTTTGTTAAGTTTTTTTAAATGAGTTCTAATTTTGTTTTTGTGTTCAAATAGTTTTCAATTTTCATCAATTTTGTTCAATTTGATCTTTTTCTGCTAACACCGTTTAAATCATTGACGACCATCAACACTGACTATCATGTGTCATTTCGTGATTTTTTAATTTTTTTTTAATTTTTTTAATTTGCCTAAATGTACATGTGTCAACCTATCAATTTACCACGTGTTGAAATTAATGTTTTAGATTTAATTTGATTTCTATATTTGTTATTTTTTTCAATTTAGTTCTAATTTTATTTAAAATTAACCAATTTTGTCCCTCTCCAAGATGAAACCAAATTAAATTTTTATATAAAAGTTATAATTATGTGAATTTTAATATATTATATAAAAACATTTAATAAAAAATGTGAATTTTAATATAAAAATTAAATTTTGTTTCAATTTAGAGAGGGACAAAATTGATTCATGTTAACAAAAATTGGAACTAGATTGAACAAAATTAACGAATATAGGGATCATATTGAATATAAAACATTGACTCTAACACATAAACTGCTGGGTTGACGCATGAACATTTAAAAAAAATTAGAAAAAAATAAAAAATAAAAATCATGAAGTGACATGTGACCGTCACGGTTCATGACCGTTAATGATTTAAACGATGTTAGCCAACAAAAGATCAAATTGAACAAAATTGAAGAAAATTGAAACCTATTTGAGCATAAGAACAAAATTAAGACTTTTTTGACAAAAATTGGAACAAAAAATTATTTTAACCTTTATATTACTATTATAATTTTGTTATTTTGAATTCTCGTATGATTGTTGAAGATTATTATAGTTTTTTTCTTTATTTTAAATTCTAGTATGATTTTTTCTTCATAAATCCGAACATTGTTTTATAAATCAATTTTGTGTTGTTAAATTGAATTAAAGTTCCTTTATTTTTATGTATACTAATTATTTCAGTCATATTTATTGTTGACATTAAAAATAATATAAGTGTTAAGTTTTGTATTAAATGAAAATAACAAAGTTAAACATACTATATATATATATATATATATATATAAAAACTATACACTAAGGTTTCGAGATTTTGAATCACGTAATATCAATATTTTGTTTGAGCTGAAATATATATAATCTCTTCCTAACCCTTTTTATGAAAAAAAATCATTACTTGGATGTATCATATTTTTCACAGAATTATCCAAATATAAATCTCTTAACAAACCGATTTTGTGATTGAGTAAGTTAACAAGGTGCGTTGAGTCTTATGCCAATTTATTTTGAGTAGAGATTCTTGATCTTAAGTTGAAGTTGAAGTTATAGAGTAAAGAGGAAAAAGGCAACGTAAAAGTCGATAATGGTGGCAAAGGTCAAGGAAAGACATAATGTGAATGAGAATGGGTAGAAGGAATAATAAGACAGAGAGAATAAAGACAAAGATACTGTCATTCTACTTGGAATAAAGGGGGGTGTATTCGGCAATCATCATTTTCTTAATCTCACATGACCACAGTATCACTACTTTACACACTCCACTCTTGCACACATTTGATTGGATGAGACTTCACTTCAACAGTACCTTTGTCAAAATAAGATAAAATAAAATGATAATACGATTCTTATTTTTTTATTCTCTTTATTTTTTTATTTTGTTATGTAATTTAATATGAATTATTGATTCTTTTAAAAAAATAATGATATATTAATTAATAATTTACATCAAATTACATCAAAAATTACAATATAAAAAAAATTGAGAATTATATTATCGTCCTTTGCCAAAATTCTACAAGACTAAATATTAGGTTCAATCAATAATAAATTTTATTAAATAGACTTAAATTCAAATATATGAATAGTAAGTTAACTAGTTTAAGTTTAATTCAATCTCGTATAATTTATTATAAAATAAAAATTGTATTCATTTATATATTATTAACTTTCAAAAAGATACTAATAAAAAAAAAATTTTGTATTAGAAAAAAAAGTATAATGAAAGTCAGTCTAATTTTTTTTTTGTCAAAATATATTTACTCTTTCTTAAACTTTATTTGAAGTATTTAATATTAACATGTTTAAACAACTTTTGTCTTACAGTTCTGAACTATTTATATCTAACATAATGTATTATGAATATACTGAAAAGCGTGGAATCATGATCCTTTTGTTTGTTATTCCCTCTATGATGTGTGATATACGAACCCACATAGTGGCTTTGAAATGGAATACAAAGTGCATGAAATTTAGTGTTTGAGACTCTGCAAGAAAAAAAGGTGAATGAAAGAATCTACAAAGTAAGCATATATTATTTTAATATTGTGCTGTCTCCCTTAGAACACTCAATATGCATATAATACAAATTAATATATAATTATTAAAGTTAGTATGAAAAGTTAAGTTTAAATCCAATAAACATTCAAACTCTTTAAAAAACGAATTTTAAGATTAATTTATTAAATGTTGGATTTTTAACAAACACTCACAATTAGCGATAGTAAAATAATACACTAAACAAATAATAATAATAATAACGTGACTTTATACCATTTTAAATACTAAATTTTAAGTTTAACATAATCTTGCCAAAATCAACTTATAACATGAGTTACTTCTACTTATATATTGCAAACCTGTCTTATAGATTTCTAACAAAAATAAAATAGTATATTAATTAATTAGATGATAAACTACAAAATAATATGGACTTTTTATTTTTATTTGAATATTCATCTACTTTATTTATGACACATATTTGGAAAAGATATAAACTATATTAACTACTTTAATTTATTTACAGCCCCACAACATATTATAAGATAATTATGAAAATTAAACCCAAATATGAGAGGGCATTAGCCATGGACCCATTTTTTTCCTTTTTCTAGTTGTTTCTTTTCTTCTTTTCCTTCTCTTACTTTCTTTTGTCTTTTCAAATTCTGCATGCTTATATATGTCTTTACACATGTTATTCAGCGTCTGAGAGAAATTTAAAGTTGTTTTCGTGTTCCCCTCATGATTAGTTAAGTGGTACGGAGTTCCATTTTACCCTAAAAAAGTATCCAAAGCAGAATCTTTATTTATGAAAAAATATCACAACTTAAACCAATTAAAACTCTTTTGGATCTAACAAACCATTTTATTTAAATAATTTAAGGCTTAATTACTGTTTTAGTCCTCTTATTTGTTACCAAATTTCAAAATGGTCCTTCTATTATTCAGAGTCTCAATTTAGTCCTCAAGTTTTCAAAAGTGACTCAATTTAGTCCTCAAAGTTAACAGCGTTAAAATTCAATAACGGAACAGTGACATGGCTGTTTTACTCTAGCTGACTTAGAATTACGTGGCCCGTTAGAATTATGTGGAAGGTGAATTGGGGGAAATGAAATTAGGGTTAGTATATTGGAATTGGGATCAG
>Ga0209589_1007154_pt1 | contig 18090 bp, 13 predicted proteins | sample CowpeawhiteBW_FD_187525 | JGI IMG/M metagenome (GOLD analysis project Ga0209589, IMG submission 187525) | Root nodule microbial communities of legume samples collected from California USA - Cow pea white BW (SPAdes) (version 2) | ecosystem: Host-associated > Plants > Roots > Nodule | place: USA...
GAAGGGCAAATATTAAAAAAAAAAAAAAAGGTTGTGTGTGTGTTTGGGAGAGGGAGGGGGATTATTTACTTATTATTGAAATAATATAATCTTCTACACTGATCCTTGCTAGTAGAAAATGGGTTTACCTTGCTCGTTCAATGGCTTGAATTTGTGTGGTTTCCGAAGCAGCTCTCTGTGCTCTAATATTCTTTATCATTTCAAGCTTAGAATTCACCAAAGGATCCTTGTAGGCTGGGGATTTACTTTTTTTCAACAGGATGGTCTTATGGGATTTTGAGTCATTCTTAACATGAGCACTAGTAACAGTATCTCTCTTTTTTGTAGGTTTCTTCTTGATAGGTTGGGTATCATCTTTTGGCCTTCTTCTAGTTTTCCTTTCAGCTCCAACTTCCGTGCCGTGATACTTGGACAATGCAGAATAAACTCTTTGACGGTATTCCTGATTTAACAGAAATAAATTGCTCTTTTAGAGGGGGAAAAAGTAAAAAAGAAGCTCCCAAATCAGTCTGAGTACTTTGACAAAGCATTATTTGTTAGGGTACAAAGTTTTGAGTAGACTTATCTACCACATTTGGGATGACAAGTTATTCAAACATACGTAAGAATACAAGTCAAAGTGCACATCAAGGATAGAGTAAACACATACATATCAACGTCCACTTTTTAGATATGGCAAAAATGCTAGACATACAAAAATTAGTGTCCATGACATAAAACTTTTTATGTGTATCAACTAGCGCGAAAGATACGTGAAAGATCTAGGGAACATTTCGTGGCAGTATAGCAATTATTTACCCAACCTCAATGTATTTAGCATACAGACTTACAGGATCAGCCCATTTTGCACTAATGGCTTCTGCAATTTTCCTTCTCTGCTCAGGGGACTTGGGTGCTCTTTTGCCACCTGATGTCTTTATCATTTGTTTCCTTTGGTCAACACTCATCAACCACTGCTGCTTCAGCTGTTCATCCAAGGTTTCATAAGAATTCCACTGCAGCTCTTCCTGACCAACAAAGCCTTTTCTAGAAGCTTCTGCAATTAAATTTTTCCACTCAAAGCAGCAAGACTCCACTGCCTTCTTCTTTTCACGCCTCTCTTCCCATCGCCTTCTCACTCCAGCACCAATCTTCATTCTTGTTTCTGTGCTGTGCAATCAATGAAGAAGGCAGATATTATTAATAACAAAGAAGCAGAGCAGCATTCATTTTGACCAACATGAGAAGCAGTATTTACTGGTAACAGCAACCAAAGTGGAAAGGCATTAGGCATATGCTTACGTTTGAGAGTGGCCAAGATTACTGAGCTTCATTTTTATCTGCATTACCAAATGTTATTAAGGAAATCAATACACAAATGTTACATGAGCAAATATTCAAAATATCATTTCACATCTAAATTTACTACTGATTAATCATGATAGATTATTTTATGGGACTCTAAGAAACAGTTAGGCGAAGCAGAGAGAGGCTAAAAAATTAGGAACATGAGATATCGTGTGCTTTGCTTTGAAATAGTGAGGCATTCGAGGTGAAGAGAATTAAGATGGATTGGATGTTGTGTTATTAATTAATATGAAAAATGTTAGTTGAACAAAGACATAAGAATATTCTTACATGACATCACCTTAGGGTTCTGCATCGCGAGCCTTGTTCTTTCTTTGATTTTGCGCAAAGTCTCTGGAGGTGACACATAATTGAGAATGAGATGGAATGAAGAAGAGAATGAAAGCAAAGAAAAGAAAGTAGGGTAGCATACCAGGAGAGTGCTTTCTTCCTTTATTCCAGGGCGTGTTTCCTTTATTAGCTTTGGATATCCTCATTCTTCTCAACTGCTCCCTGTCATCGGGTTGAGGTTGTTGTGTATCTTGGTCGGAAAATTGAAGGTCAAAGGAAGGAGGGGTTAGAGGAACTACATCCAAGTGGTTGGAGTGTGGTTTTGCAGCGACAGTGTTAGGTTCGAAGGTGGCAACAGCCTTAATCACATTCAGCTTAGCCTCCTTTCTGTTTCTAAGGTTGTCCAAGCAAATCCAGGACCCTCTGGGCGCATGGTACGGCATTGGGGCCTTCAACGTCAGAGAATAACGGAAGGATAGTTGCGCATTCGTAATCTCTGCTCAAAACGCAACAGAACCCAAATTAACAACATTTAACCATCCTATGAATCGCGTAGATTAGGAAGAAACGTAAAGTTACCAAACAAAGGCATGGAAGCTCAGAGAGTGCGTGCAATTCAGGGAAGCGTAAAGTGCATCTCCTCTCCTTTTCTCGGAGGAAGAAGCAGAAGAAGAAGCAGCTTTGAAAGAAGCTTGTTCGCTCGCACACCACAAATTGAAAAATAGGATAATGGAACCAATCGGTTAAGATAGTAGTACCAAGAATACATGTAAATTGTGAAATGTCAATCACTCTGATACTCTGGGTTGGGCTTCCTCGTTGGGCTTCACCTTCGCGTCCCTCCAAACCCATCCATTTTGGGCCTCGCATATTTTCTAATTCATGCACTTCGCTTTCAAAATAACATTATTTAAAACACAAAAGGGGTTTGGCTGGTTATCTGCTTTTCTAACTTTCTTTTTTTAAATTTATTTCTGTACTATCTTTCCACAACCACTAATGCAGTAAATTAATAATACGATATCTATAACTGCTCCATATTGATTGCATGGTGATTAGTTTCATTTTGGTGAGTTGGAGAAGATTAAAGAAAGAAGGTAAAATAATTAGATGAAAATAAAATATATTTAATAGGAGTCCAAATTTTTCACAAAGATGTAATCGAAAATTTTAATTAAAATTTAATTGAAGCAAATTTAAATGAGATTTTGATTTTTGTTTTCTGATTTCTAACACCAATATTGTAAAAAAAAAAAAAAAAAAAAAAAAAAAAAAAAAAAAAAAAAAAAAAAGCGGATTACATTAGGCCAATGACACTAAGACAAAGGAACTCATTATTGAAAGCCGGCATGCATGCATTGCAGGCGCTGGTGTCTGAGTGGCTATCAATAAATTCCAGGAAGAAGAAGAAAAGAGAAGAAAAGAAAAGAAAAGAAAAGAGAAGAGGAAACATGGTCACCACACTGGTCTTCATACTCACTGTTACAGCCTTTGCAATTGTTTTGAAAATCCGAAGCAATAAAGTGTATAGCAGAAATTATGGTGATGGAGGAAAGAAGAGTGAAGGAGATTGTTGTGCAGTGTGTCTGTGTGAAATCTCTGATGGAGGGAAGAAGATACGGACCTTACCGGGATGCCACCACCGTTTTCACCTTCATTGTATTGCTCCCTGGTTCCACGACCATTCTACTTGCCCTCTTTGCAGAAACAATATCACTCTCCACGACAACCATCACGGACACCCCCAACTTTTTAGGGACTCTCTCCTTCTTTTCTTCCGCAGTTTCTCTGATTTATTCATTGTTCTTCATTACATAGTGCTTCCTTCAGCTACCAATCGTGAGTGTTTCCCCTTGCTTCATTAACGCTGTCTCTCTGTCCATCACTTTTACAATATTTCACACCTTCCATCAATTCCTCCATATGTAATTTGTAATATATTCAGATCTGGTCCATACTACTGTAATTTCTCGCCTTACTCTCCTTCCACTGGATCAATCTTCATTCAAAAAAATCAACTTCACACACGCACTATTAACACATACCAGAATACTTACATAATATCTAGATTTCTGCCTACACAAGATCTAGTTGAAGGAAAAAGGAGCTCTGTACCAGAAATATGATTATAAGTATGGGTAAACTTTATATGATCGATTCCTAAACCTAATGCTCAAATATGATTTATTATAGAGTTGTTTATGTTGATGTGAGTTTGATAATGTAAGATAAGACGAAAATTATGTTAAGAACATGTGAAGTATCAGATCTCAATTGCAGAAAAAATTAAGCGTAATTGTACCGATTGAGACTGTCTTCTCTTTCCTAGCAGTGATTGCTGCTTCGTTAATCTGAATAAATTCACTGCCCATTGTTGTTAAATAATGTTTAACCTCGTACAGTAAAATAAGGATCAAAACAGAGCTAGGACAAACTAATAAATCAAGATCAGCACCTCTCATATGTGTGTGCGTACGTGTGTGCGGTTTGGATTTATTCCTCACATATATTATTTAGTTATTTAAAGATTTGTACTAAAGAAGAAACATTAGAGCATACTTGATGTTTTTAAAATATACATGTTAGCCTCTGTAGTTGTATGATTGAGATTCAATGAATTGAAGAAATACTGAAAAGTGATGTGATGGTGGGAGGTTCAGTGAATAAATGGACACATTTGAGGAGTGCATGCTTAATGGTTGGAGTGTAAGTGACCGTATCCACAAGGGGTGTTTGTTTGTACGTTAAGAGGGACATTGATATTCATTTCCACTAACAGCTGGATTTGGATCCACCAACTGCAAGAAAAATTACGGTTTTCTTTCGTGGACAAGCTTTTTCAGCCATTTCTAATCAGCTAAGAACCAGGATTCCAGTCATTTACCATCAAATTTGGCATCAAAATGTCTGCAAAACTACTCCATCTAGCCATGTCATACTCATGCACAATAAAAACTAAATCAAGCTATTTCACCATAATAAAAACAAATGGCTTTATGACATAATCATGTAACATTTAGAACACTTACAAATGCAAAGGTTTTGTTACATAAATACTTGTCCTTGTAATTTCGAACAGGAATGTTTTATTATTATTGTTAATTTGCTGGTTAAGAGAGGCAATATAAGCACATCCGAAAACTGAAAGAAGTACAAGTTTCATGAATTTCTTGGAAATCCACATTGATTTTGTTTGCCGTGGCATTATAACAGCGACAGCGTCACATAATTAAGAGGCCCTGCCCTGGAACAGCAATTCAATCGAAATTTCTGATGCTGCAGTACATGTGAAGCTAGTTGGACTTTTTATTTTATGATTTTATCAATTTGATAAAAAGAGCGTATTTGTAAGTAGTTTACATTTCGTTTTCTAACATAATTGTTGGTTGAATTGAATTATGTGAATGGAGCGTGTTTGAGTTAAATCATCGGAATGGTCAAAAGTTAAAAGGTTAGTTGCTGGAGTGTGAGTGGTACAGATACAGAGGCTGCGGCTAATGTTTTGGTTTTAAACAGGAATTACGAATAAGAAGAGAGAGAGATGGCAGAGACGTGGAGGGAAGGGAAACCAATCCAAACTAAACTAAACCATCTTCAATATTTAATCTTGAATCTTCTTCTTGTTCAATACTGATTAAGATTATCTTCATTTTTATGTGAATGTGTGGGTCAACCCCAAGTTCAACTTAGACCATTCAACGCCGTGGTAGTTGTTCTCATTTTCAAGTCCATTGTGGAGGTTCTTCTCTCCAGCCTCATTTCTTCGCACTCTCGTTTCCATGATTCTATTTTAACTCCCACCCTTCTCACTCTCGTTCACCGTTCCAAATCCTTTCAAAGTTCTTTTCTTCTGTGCTTTGAGAAGAGAGAAGAGAGAGCATTATGGGTGAGCAAACTGACACTCTGGGTGAATCCCCCGCCGTTGAGTTAATCGGAAAGGTAATGATAATCGTTATAATAATCTTCTTCTTCCTTGTTGTGATTGCTCTCGGCGTTCACCTCTTCACAAGAAACTTCTGGTGGCGCGAGCCTGCTCCGCAATCACGGCGCCGCCGCCGCTTTGTGTTTTCCTCCGGTCAAGAGGGTGGTCTTCGAAGGGGACTGGATCCCTCCGTTCTGAGCTCCATTCCCGTGTTGGTATTCCAAGCCCAAGACTTCAAGGAGGGTTTGGAATGTTCGGTTTGCCTCTCGGAGGTGGTGGAAGGAGAAAAGGCCAGGCTTTTGCCCAAATGCAATCATGGGTTTCACGTTGGTTGTATTGACATGTGGTTCCAATCCCATTCTACGTGCCCTCTTTGCAGGAACTCTGTTTCTGCTCAATCAGATGAAAATAACAGTGCACAGAACTCAGAAGCAGAGTCTCCAACTTTTCCCACCAACGTCTTGGTTTGGGGGGATCACAACCAAATAACTTCTACTGGTGCTGCTTCTTTGGAGGAAAGTGCTTCTCAGCCACCTTGTCCCTCCTCGTCCTCTTCCGCTGCTACCTGCGATGATGATGATAGTAACAACAGCAATAGACGTCACGGAACATTGGTTATTGACATACCAAGTGATATCACTTCATCTTCTTTGTCGCCTTCTGCAAACAGGTTTGCTGAAGATGACTTGAAATCGCCAATGACGGGAAGACTGAGATCATTGAAGAGGCTTTTGAGCAGAGACAGAAGGTTAAATCCTTCGAGTCCTACTTCTGTAGATGTAGAACAACAAGCAGCTAATTCAGGGGGAGGAGGACACAGCTGAGTTAGGAATTACTTGAGTTCTATTCATTATTTTTTTATTTTTCTTTAATGTGCATATTCAGCTTCGAGGTAGGAAGTTGTGAGTGGAATTTTCTGTTCTTGTTCTTGAGAGAGAGGTCAGAGCTCTCGTAGATATGGTAGCTGTTATCAATACGTGTGCATATAATGGCTGAGGAGAGTAACTGTTTGAAGTGTCTTTGTTGTATATAGTATAGGTTTCGAATTCTAGCAATACAATACAATAGAATCACCCTCTTCCTTTTATTGGAGATGATTTTCTTCAATATGATGTGAAGTGGAAGGGATACAACACGGGATCGATTTATCTCACCAATACTTGCAAGCACGAATTTGAAATATAGTAATTGCATTGGAAATCTTCAGTAATTCATAGCTTTTGTTCTGCTGAATCTTGCTGATAATAAACAAAGTCCACACTGTAACTGGATTAGCAACAAGATATGAATAAAGCTGGTGTTCTTGTGTCAAAACTTTTTAAACTGTCAGTGTGCATGGCTTTTGATTGTATGAACTGGTAGATTTTTTTATTAAAGGAAAAGGGTGGTTAATCTTAAAAAAGAGAAAGGTAGATAACACTTTCTTACATTACTGATGATGTCATTGGTTATGTGGCCATCATGTGCTGACTGAAAAATCTTATGCAGAATATTCATTCTCTTTGAAAAACATGGACTCGATGGCGCAGATAGTCTAATACTTTATGAATTAATTTTAATTCATGAAAAAAAAAAAACTTCTAGAAGAAGTTAGACGTAAGCTGTTCTCTGTAATATGTTAAATCTTTTGAAATTTTGATCTGAAATTGAATAGAGCATGGAGAGATGTAAAGGACAAAATAGGTGCAGCACTTAATAATGTATTATTATAATTACTGTTCCAGTAGACCGAAAATGACGAAACATGCGTGATTGTGGTATAACAATTGGATTTGAATTTATGAGCTGCTATTAGTTTTGAAAGTGTTTGACAACTAGTCAAAACTAGTGGCTTGAAGGTTGAACCATTCTACCATCATGCTATCACATTACTTTTCCATCCTTTCTTCTCCTTTTTAACTTTCGACAATTCTCGTCTGCACTGACCCACTTTTCACTTTTGCTTCATTTACGTTTCTCTTTGCTTCCTCCAACCACTGATCAAACCAAAGAACCACCTTTGTTACATTACATTACATGATCGAATCAAATGCAAGTAAAAACAGCCAAACGTGTTTGTTTAAATCTCCAATCTCCAATAACTCCGTAGGTTTCAGCATGTCTTTAGCAACCCTTTTTGTTAAAATAAAAAAACATTAACATTAACTGTATTCCGAAGTGAAATAAGTGGGAAGACAACCAACAATCAAAATTAATGAAACTGTTAGCACCTAAGAAAAGTCCTTGTTGTGCAGATCAAACCCACGGACCTTGTAATAACATGCCTAAGATTGTTCATGTGGTGGAGATTTCTTCATCATAAACAATAGTTTCTTCATTTAAAAAAAATAAATAAAGAATTTGCTTCAATTTTTCTCCATATTTACGACACACAAACCTTCATTAGCAAAACTCAGACCAGTTTCAAATATATTTTTTTAAGTGGTAATTAATTGTATCGGAATATTCTAGCATCTTTATAAAAAAAAAGTTGCTCAATTTGGAGGTTTGGGTCTCAATTAATTTGTTCAGACGTTACGTTTTTAAAAAAAAAAAATAGAAAATAAGACTTTCTCAACGGAATGTATAAAAACAATCAAGGCATGTTATTTAGATATCTGTATTTTCTACTTCAATAACAAAAAGTACAAAATACACTAGAAAATTGAAATATCTAAGTAGTATTAAAAAGATTTTCAAAAAGAAATTATTACAGAGAATAAATGAATCTCATATCGGGTGCCCTACCATGAACTACCGACGAAAGGGTTATCCTTTTATTAATTAGTAGGCTTCACGAACTTGTGTCTTCACTGTATAAATATTTTTCAAGTGATTGGGATAATACAAAGCAGTTTGATTCGATCAATTATGATTGATAACCCATTAAACTAATAATATCTGAGTATTAACTTTCTAAAATGGTGCAACCAGTTACCCACGTGAGCATCATCGAAATTCAAAAATAATCTGAGAGTATAAGTAAAATATTATTTGAAGAATGGAAGAAGCACTGCTAGGTGTGACTGCCGTCCTCATGGCCAAGCTGGAAAGCTCTTAAACAGTCACTAAAGTTTGAGTGGGGAAAGGAAGGGACTGAGTGATTGAGTGAGACTGATAAATATGCAGAACACAACACAACAACAAATATAATATTTATTCTTTTCTATTGTTGCCTTTCATTCAAATAAGCGAAAAGCAGGAACCGTTTTTTAGGTTTCGCTGATTTCTCTAGTTATTGTCTAATTATTATTATTCAGTATCTATCAAAAATATCATTTGCAAGAAAGTTCAAACTCAAAGATACAGTACCATCACGTGGCTTATCACATGACCCCTCTGAAATTTCTGTCTTCATTTTCACCAAATTCAAAGTCCGGACAAGGCCGGATGCAGCAGCAGTCAAAAGGCGAGCACATGATCCCACATGAACCCAAAATGGCATCGGATCCCAATATCCTTTGCATTTCTGACAGTAATAAAAAAATGAATCAAGACTGATATAATTCACATTTCACTCACATATCATATCTTAGCTTTATTTGACTCACTATGCTCCCAGCATCGCTACCATAAGAACCAAGATTCTCCCTTCACTACCATGAAGAATTGGTCCCCAGCACTCGGTGCTCTTGCTCTCACACTGTCACTGCTATTATTAACCTGGTCAACCAGAGCCAGAGCTGAGGTTTTCCCAACAGTACGAGTGCACTCTTGGCCATCCAGCAAGACTTCATCTTATCGTCAAGTTCATAGGAAGAATCTTTCTAAGCAGTTCGCTTCCAGTTTCCGAAGGATACCTCCAAGCAAATCGAATCCGACACAAAACAAGTAACTCTTAGTATTTACAGTTTCTAGCATTTCTATTATACGTAGCTACCCCGTGACTGACAAGAAAAAACATATTTCTTTCGCAGGTTCAACCCTCCAACATATGGTTGACAGAACAAACAATACACCATTATTGGAATCACCTGTTTTTCCTTTCTCATCTTGTTTCTTTAGTTTTGTTTCAACTGCGCCTTCCTAGACACAAATAACTGTTGTGTATACTTGTATCTTACCTTCAAATTGCCAAGTCCCAATGTTTGTATGTATTGCAATTTACACTGAATGTTACAGTTTTGCTAACCAAGGTTGTTGAGTTCTGATACACCTAAAAATCTATAATATTCGTATTCTAAAAACGAGGAATGATGTCCAGGTTTGTACCGAAAACATGGAACCCCAGCAAGCAAATATCAGTAAATTGGGGTGAGGGGCGTCAAGCAAATCATTGGAGGGCAAAAAAAAATCATATTTTGCAGTAAACTACCTTTGTTAATGCAATTTTCCAGTGACATTCTATGTGAAATAGTAAAATGATACAAAATTACTAGCAAAGAGGAAATCATACAAATCTTCAAGCATTAAATCTTGGGACCCTGCTGACCTGCTTAACACATCATTCTCTTTAAAATAACTTCGTCCTTGAGGAGGGGGGGGATTGTCTTTAACTCTACGCGTTCGATGCCTTCACTTTCTTCAGAGAAGCCTCGGAAAGAGCACCATCTCTTCGTCGTTTCTTCACTGGCGTCCCGGTTGCTGCAGTACCAGCTGTGTCAAACCCACTTTCAACCTTCTCCTTTTTAGACCTCTTCTTCCTATTAGACTCGTCATCATCTCCAGTAACATAAGCATTTCTCTTATTTTTTTGCTTGTCCTTTTTTGGGTTTTTATTTTGGAAGCTCAAAAAAGGTGCACCAGAACCTAGCGATTGGTCAATTTCTTTCCTAATTTCCTTTACAGCTTTTGGATTAGATTTGTTATTCGAGGTGTCACTAAGAAAGGAATCGTTTTTCATCAACTTTGTATCATTGGAACCAAACATACTGTAAAAATCTTTATAAGTAGATTCTTTGGATGCTTGTTTTGACCTCCAATGATCAGGATTCGCAGCAAATCTGTTGTAATAAAGCAGGTATCAATCGTGAAGGTTAACTTCAAAAAACTTATCAAATCTAGAAGTTAAAAAATACGTTCTCAATTGAAAGTAATAATCTGAAAATTCTATAATTAACTAAATAGCCATCAGCATACCCGTCAATATCTAGTTTCCTTAATAGGTAAGATCCCTGCTTTGTCTTGGAAAGATCACTTCGCACAGCTAACACCTCAGACACTATAGTCTCCCTTAGGGACAGATTACTGGCCGTGAAGCACTTATCAATGGTAAAAGCACCAGATGAGTTGAGTGCGACCTCCCCAAAATGCCCTTGCAGTCTACAAAATAAGTTATAAGTTATGAAAGACAAAAAAAGGGAAAATATAAGACAATAAAGTAGCAATTTTCAAATCCATTAAATACAGATTATTAATAATTTCAACATGAAGTACGGAAAAAAAAATTAAAGGTACATTGGACTGGGGAAAATACATACCCCTCCAAAACTTAGGCTTTGGGAACAAGGGTCATTAAGTTACAATTTTGGAATTTAAAACAACCTCAATTTAAAAGTATCTCAATAGATATTTCAATCCACTTAGTGTTAGTCAAAAGAAAGCATTATCTAAATGATCCTAAACCGCAAAAGGTAAATCTCTAACTATGAATAAAATAAATTAGATTCCCGCAAAACAATTGCTCCCATTTCATTAGCTTGAACAGAGATCCCATTAATTATGTGAAAAAAAATGGAATTTAGCATAGAAATAGAAAACATAATCTAAAAATCTTGTTTACGATATTAAGCCCTGCAGCAGAAATAAGAATTTCCTAGAGAAAATAAATGGTAGATGTATAGCAGAAAGATATACTTGATAATCAATCTGCGCTTCTGTTTCCCAGAAGCTCCTGAACATAGAAAAGCCTCAACAACATGTGATCCTCTTGAATCTCCCACTGCTTCAAGAACATGAGTTGCCTCCATGGAAGTTATACTTATGATATAAGGTTGTATATATTCCTATGAAAATAAAATGTGGGATAATGGAATTGAACACATCAATAAACTATTTAATTTAAACACCATATAAAACTAGCAGGCTCAAATAAAATAACAATGACTAGCAATGAACAATTTATGTCATAGTGCTTCGATCAACTCCAACAGTAATTCTCTGTTCGGTACAAAGGAAAGAAAGTGAGAAGAAAATTAAAATTTGAACTTAGAAAATAGAAGGAAATAAAAGTTTGAACTTTTGATTGTAGATGTCAACTTTCCTCTCCTTTTATGTTTCCTCTTCAATCAAACAACAGAAAAATGCATCATTGTTTATGTTTTCTCTCATCTATCCCTCTATGTTTTCTTTCTTCTCATTCAATCATCAACAATACTATAAAAAGTTCACCATACTATCAAATGTCAGACTGTGCATTACTATCACACAAAAAAATACACCAGAAAAAAACAAAATGACTCTAAACAAGGAGATCTTTAATATCTCAGAATCAAAGAAGGCACAACAACAACACTTGAAACTCATCATGATTTCATTATTTATGATAAGGGATGAAAATATTTCTTTAGGAACAACAAATGGAAGATCTGTTCCTAATTAATTAATTTAACAGCAATGCTATCACCCATGAAATATTATGCTGTGACATTAAAGGATTTCAACAAAATGCTTCCTCTCATAGCTTTGGCTAACAAAACCAGAAAGAAAGCAGCTAAGACATCAATTTTCAAGAAATTCACTTACACTTCTAAACCGGAATACTGTCTGTAAGATCAAAGAACCCATGACATTCATTCTAGCACCACTTTGCCAGCTCCAGTTGGACTTGTCTTCAAATGTGAAACAACTGTCAAGAAACATGAGTCGTGGAACAATCCCTTTCGGAGAATCATCCACTGGACATACTGCTTCAGCAAGGACTTCACAGCACTGCCCCAGATTTAAAAAATAGGCCATTAAAGTTTTTGCAAGGATGAAAAACAAGATAATGTAAAAATAACTTACGAAATGCAAGTAACACCATTTACTTTTCAATTTTGAAGAAATCATTGTAGACATGAAGTTAGGTTTTAGAAGCAATAAATTAAGAATCTCGAACACACAAGAATATACAGATCTGCATATTGTAGACAATACAACCAAAATGCAAACCTTGCGTTCGTTAACATGAAGCCTTTCACTGGCAGCAACAAGTGAAGCAACAACTCCTGACCTTCCCATTTTGAAAAGATCCTCCAAATTTGGCCCAAGTTCTTCCCAAATCAACTCCATCTACCAAACAATAAAAAGTCAAAACAAACACGGGAAAAAAATTGCAAAGAGAAAATTACAACACAAATAAGCATTGTTAAAAGAAAATGCATGAGACAAAGGCCGTATATGCAACATTCTGCGACCAATAATTAGATAAAATTAATTGGTCACACTTAAAAATGTAGAAAATGTTCAGTATTGTAAAGCAGAAAGGAAAGTAGACACAATACCAGATCTTGATTGCTTGCATAAGAAATTAATGCTTGGACAACAAAGTTCCCATGTTGATGAGAAGATAACTCAAACAAGTAATTCCTGAATACTTTAGCGAATAATTCATTGAACAAGGACTCCGGAGATACTTCCAAAACGACCTGAAAAAGATTTACAAAATTTTATTATCCCAGAATCTGTAGAAAAAAAAATCACAATGTCTCCATAAAAAAAAAAGCTGCTGCCTCCATAAAAAAATGCACAGGCATAAAATGGTTAAGCATATAATGCCACATGAAAATATGTCCGATGAGGCTGTATAAACTATCACAAAACAATTCACATGCATAACATGCCCAATGTTCACTGTCAGAAAAGAGTATTTAGGGATTAATAAAAGTTGTTGAGATTGTACCTGTGGAAAGGTTACCGTGATGGTAGGTATATAATGCTTGTTTGCTTATATACTAAAATTCACATTTACTATGGAAAGTACGAAAGGAAAGTGACTTTTTTATAAATATCTTTAAAATAAGAACTAGCTAATGTTCTATTGAACTTCTGTTCGTATTTTTCAAAAGCTCCTGCACTACTGTAGCTAATTATACAGTTTTCTTCATCCATATGATACTCACCTCCATTAGATGGCTAAATTTAGATTCTTTTAATAAATTCTTGAGATCTGCTACTACTTTAGTGTCTATAAAATTGCCCTCTGCATTATTCTTATCCTTGCAGCCAAGAAGGAAAGGAATCACATGTAACAACTCTTCATCATCACCTGCCAAGACCCTCAGCACTGTCTGCCATGAATTAAAGAAATCCCACTGAGATGAGAGGAATAAAATAGAGAAGCAAAAAGCACAATAAACCATAGCACATAATAGCACCACAGAAAATGTTTTTATCCAAGAGGTAATCTAATATATAGTTAAGAGTGAATTTAATAATCTCTTCTGTAGAGTATGATAAAGTTCTAAAGCAAGCAGATCTTAAGAAAATACTGAAATGAAGGCTATATCTCACATAATCTCCATCGTAATATCAACTCACTATGGAATGGAGTTACAAGCCTCTAGGGGATAAGACAATATAAAAAACCTACACATGCCCTCACCATCAACCAAAGCAAGAAAATTAAATTTGACTTTATAGACAACCTCATTGAATAACAATAGATGGGCCACAATCTAATAGTAAATACTAAATGCCAAGCATGAAGGAATACAATTATTCATTTAATGCAGAATATATAGGAGAGAGAGGGAAATGGAAATGATACCTGGAAAACCAAACTACTGAATTGGTCAACTTGTAGTATCTTGATATATTTCTTAGCATGCTTTAAAATATCTGAGACAAGTACTTTCAGTAAATTTGGAAATCCAGGCTGAAAATTTGTTGCATCATCTTTCTTTGAAAACTCCTTTGAATTCAACCGCTCTGCTAATAGGGTAGTCGATTTTGATAAATAGTATCCACACTTATCTAATGGTACTCCTCTACAAAGGCAGAGAAGAGTCCGAAGCACATGAGAACCATAGCAGTTACACATTACATCAACAGAATTTGCTGCAATCACCTGCCAAATGACATGTATACGTATAAGAAATCACATTTAAAGCAGAGGAACATCCTTCCTGGTCGGATCTTCCTCTTCTCTTCCCACAATTAACATTTTGTTTCTCTGACTATATCTAGACACTACCTGACTAGATTAATTTTGCCAACATCAACTACCTTTGCTGGTTAAAACTCAAGCTTACATGCATAGTTTGAAAACATTAAAGCAAGAAATAAAGTTGGGGACCAGTAAGTGGCAAGCAATATAAGCATTTATCTCCAGAATTCAAACTAGTATGAAATGCACTCCACCTTGCATATGACGGTTAAAGCCTCCTCAACCAGAGGGCGAGCCTCATCATCTTGGAGATGAACAGCTAAAGACTTGATGGCGGTCTCAGCGACATGAGAACCGGATCTATCCATGGCAATATAGGGGAAGTCGTTAGCAGAAGAGTGAAAGAAATCACAAAGGTGGTCAACATCACAGCCCTGGAGAATGGTCTCCAAAGTGTGGCTAACAATGTAATCGGTTGCTATTTCGAATTCTTTCCCCTTGGTTTCTTGGAGAGCATTAGCACATATAAGTGAACGTTCCTCCAATTCTACCCCCTCAGTTTCAAAAAGATTAGCAATCTCTGAGAAGTATTGGGTAGTTTCAGGGTCAAGCTGTTTCCTACAAAACGTAACGTAAATTGAAAAAAAAAATTTGAATTAGTACAAGGGAGGAGAAAGAACTGAGAAGAATAGATATTGGGTACCTAACACGGGATTGTTGAGACGGGGAAGTGAAGGTGTTGGAGTTTGTGTTTGAGTGTTTGGGATTGGAATCGGATTCATGAGCGGCTCCCCCTTTCTTATGCTTTCTCCTCTTACTTTTGGCTTGCTTGAGGGATTCATAATCGTGGTCGCCCATTGAGCTTCTTGCCACCAATGCTTTTGAACCAACAGAGACCATAAGCACCCTATCACTGTAACGGTTAGTGTTAAAATTGAATCAAATAACCATTATTGTTAACTAAATAGAGAGAGAGCATTACGTCGAGGTTGAGGTTGAGGTTGTGGTTGGGCGCACGCCGCCGCTTCTGCTTCTCTCGGTGGCGCGACGGAGGGTATGAAATCAAGTATGAAGAAGCATCACTCACAATTTGAAACGCACCGTTATAAACCCTATTGTTGTCTCTCCAAACCTTTTTCACTTTTTTTTAGCAAGCCTTTTATTTTACTTCTTAAATTAACCACAAACAAAATATTATCATATTTGTTAGTTTTATAATATTTTTGCAATGCTAATATACTAATAAACTTTAATGAAATTTTAATTATTAAAACTAAGTTTTTACGTTATATTTTATATTTTTGTGTAAAATTTTCTCGTTCAAATAATCATAATTTAGGAAAATATTTAAATATGAAATTATTAAAATGTTTGGAAGCGATAAATTAATGAAATTTAAAAAAAATTATAGAATATTTAAGACTTTTAAAGAACAGAAATATTTTTAAGAAATAATTTCCACTGAAATATTAAATCGAAAAAATGGTTAAACTGTTTATGGTGTGATTATTTGAATTTGAAAGTGTTAACCTATTTTTTCTTTTGGTAAATTGAGACAATTAAAGGTTATAAATTTCCTAACAACCGAAAACTATTTAATATCTCATCAATATCATATTTGATGTTTAGATAGCAAGTAATCTGCGCTTAAAAAACAAATTAAACTCTTGGTTTTATCTCAATTAAATCTTTTAATTTAGTTTCATATTCAATCTGATATTTTATTTTCAAAAGTTTTCGGTTTAATCATTTGAGTATTTATAACGATTTAATTTGGTCATTTTCATCTTATTCATTAATTTATTATTTTACAAGTGGGTGAGCTTGTGTTGTGTGTACTTTAAAAAAAATGCTAAATAACACTGATTTAAAAAATTATTCAAATCATACATGACAATTTCTGTTTTATTTTTCTACATAATGCAATTTAAAAGTAAAAAAAATATTTTTGAATTATGAAAACTAAAAGTAATCTCTCTTTATATTGTATTATTCAGAAATCATTTTTAAAATACTTTTGAATCATAAAATCGGAAAGCAAAACGGATTTTTTAATTATACAACCCAAAAATAAAAAATGGCATAAATTAAAAAATACTTAAAAGTTGAATAATCTCAAAAAAAAATCCTTAACGTCATCAACTTTCGAAAATTAATTTATCTTCTCCTTAACCTCATTAATTTAACTGCATTTAAAAAATTTATTATGTTCAGGTATACGATTTGAAGTTAAAATATTTATTATAATTTTAGTTTTGTTATAAACTTAATTAGGTTTAAATTTGAGCATACAGACAGACTAATCTAACAGTCATCTAATGTTCATTGCTACACTTATTTAATGTTTATTGTTACACTCATCTAATCAAAAAATGGAAAGAACTGCTTAGTACGTATTAATAGACTTGTATAATATGTTTATAAACAAGCTCTTATAATATATATTGAAACTGATTTAAAAAGTGTATGGACAAACTCATATAATGTGTGTTGAACTTGTTTAATTAGTATATGAACATACTCATCTAACGTATATTGTAAGATTCATCTAATTAGTGAATAAGCATACTTGTCTAATTATATTAATATACTCATTACGTATGTGTATGAAAAAACTTGTCTAATGTATATTGTTAGACTTGTTTAATTAATATATGAATGATTTGTCTAATGTGTATTGTTAGACTTATCTGATCAATTTATTGACAACTCGCTTAATTAAAATATTTCTAAACTCATATAATCAATGTATGGAATGACTCATCTAATATATTTTTGTTATAATTTTCTAATTAATGTATCTACAATCTCGTATAATGTGTATTATTAAACTTGTGTAATATTTTTTGTTATACTCGTTTAAATAAGTGTATGGAAATACTTGTATGATGTGTATTCTCAAACTTGTCTAAATGCATTGACTTATAATATGTATTACTAGACTTGTCTTATAAGTATATGGACACACTCGTATAATGTGTACTACTAGACTCGTCTAATCAATGTATATTTAAGGCTTAAATATACATTTGGTCCCTATTTTTGTTGATTTTATTCTATTTGGTCATTGTTTTCGTTTTATGTTCAATTAGGTCCTCATTTTCGTCAAATTGTGGTCAATCTGGTCCTTTTCACTAACAGTGTTTAAATAGTTAACGTTTTTGAACAGTACATGTCACGTGTCAGCTCCTGGTTTTTTTGATTTTTTTTGATTTTTTTTTAATTTTTTTTTAATTTTTTTTTAATTTTTTTAAATTTTTTTAATTTCAAAAAAAGTGTCCACGTGTAAAGTCACAATTGTGCCACGTGTCAATGCTAGTGCCACGTGTCAATTTCTGATAGTATTATTTTTTTTATTCAATTTAGTCCCTATATTCGTTATTTTTGTTCAATTCAGTCCCTATATTCGTTATTTTTATTTAATTTAGTCCCAAATTTTGTGAAAATAGAACCATTTAATTTTTAAAATTGACATTATTATTACTTATTTTTTAAATTTAATTATAAATTATAATATTTAATTATTAATTGAATATAATTCTTA
>Ga0209589_1007156_pt1 | contig 18087 bp, 10 predicted proteins | sample CowpeawhiteBW_FD_187525 | JGI IMG/M metagenome (GOLD analysis project Ga0209589, IMG submission 187525) | Root nodule microbial communities of legume samples collected from California USA - Cow pea white BW (SPAdes) (version 2) | ecosystem: Host-associated > Plants > Roots > Nodule | place: USA...
TTTTTTTTTTTATATTTTTTTTATCTTTTTATATTAAATTTTTTATATATATATATATATATATATATATATTATAAATTAATTAAAGGTAGCGTAAGAAAACAATGAATAAGAAAGTAATAGGTCATTATAAATTTTGAGAATGATAAATAAATAAGATTTGGCAAAAATCTAATACTTGAAAAGAAAATAATGGACTACTAATATCTTTAAAATGTTGTCATAAGTTGACATGCAAAATATAAAACTCCAAAAAAAAAGTTGGTGTACTCTCCTATCTATATTTTTCAATTTATGAAAATAATCTAATAGCAACACTTGATTTATAAAACAGAAGTAATATCTTTGACTTAAAAGAATTTTTTTTATGATATAAGAAGAACATTGGATAATTTTATGTGGCTATTTAAATACTCGGTAAAAAGATGCTTGATGCACAGAAATGCGGCGAATGAACATCGTTGTAGTCTGAGCACTGGGTGGAATATTCGGGGGAACGAATATCACGTGTGGGCACAGCAGGTTCTGGCTGAATTTTACAAGTATTGTCGTATTGTTTATATATTTCTTAAATCTTCTAAATAAGAAATGTTAATTGAATAAATTAGCAAATAATTAACACTTCTGTTTTAGATTAAAAAGTTATAGGAGTATTATACAATTTTTGTAATGGATATCTTAAGTGATAATTAGTTTATTCAATAACTAAAATAATAGGAATTACTTTTTTTTTTCTCTTTTGGACACACTAGAATTGTATGTACTCAACAATCTTATTATTAATCTTATTCATTATTAATGCTTTATTGTCTGTGTAATCTTATTGATCTAATCTACTTAATTATTGTTGAGCACATCCCAACAAAAAATAAAATAAAAAGAATATGACAACATAAACACAAGGTAATTTGGTGGTCCACTTTGAAGACCTTTCCGTTAAAGTAATGATTTCGATATTTTATCATGGTACACTCGTCAAAAGAGTAATAGTCAAATTTGAATTATGAAACATGGGAACGGTTGGTAACATTCTTTCGATGTACTTTTATTTTATGTATAAAAAGACTATTCAATAGAACTTCTCAAACTCTTTCCCATGGACTCCTAATTATTTTATTATTAATGTTCTAAAAGTGATTCCCAGTATTAGATGGTTTTCATATCTAAATAACATTTTCCTATGTTTATTTGTTCATTTTGTATTTTGAAGGTAATTTAAACAAAATGTAGTAACACACAGGAGTTTAATACCTACATCAATTATGATCTGTAAATCAAATTTTAAAATAGTGAGAAGCACGAGGAGAAAATCTTTAACAGGAGAAAGACATCAAAATTTAGTTCATAATGTTGGTATTTAACATAAGGGAAATTATGTTTTGACAAAGTTTTATTAACAAACTTTTGTCAAAAGTACACATGGTAATACTTTAATGGATGAAATAAAGATTTGATATGACTTAGAAAGAAAAGAAAAATGTTTAGTGTGTGTTAAAAAACAAACTTTGTTAAACTTTTTCAAAAAAACGTTTATCAAAAGATCATAGTCCTTCGTAGAAATGATGTTAACATAGTGTCAACATGACATGCGTCTTCTAGATTCTTGCTTTGATTTGAGTGTTCTGGAAAGTAAGTTACTTTTCTTCGATGATTTAGAATTTCTTTTGAAGTCTACAACCATTATGCTTTTCTTTTAGTATTGGGCAAAATTTAAAAACACTTTTAAAATTATACTAATAACTAATTTTTTGAACTTTTGAAGATATTGAGATATGATTTATTAAGTACAACCTAAGTAAGTAATAATTAAATAACATATGTTCATATTGTGGCATGTATTGAAAAATAAATCAATACAAAAATAAAAATTAACTTTAATTTAAAATCCCATATAGTTAATATAGTAAAAATAATTCATAATAATAATAATACTACTAATTTTAGACCAAGGCTTTTTGTTTTCCTCAAGGTTAATTTTAAATTAAAATTTAAAAATTAAGGTTGAAAATAAAATCAACAAAAATAAAATTAATAATAATAGAAAGGGATTTAAAATTATAAAACCTATCTTGTATATATTGTTCCAAATTTAATAGAACTCTAAAGTCCTAAGACTATTACTATTTCTATAGATGGTGAAAGTAATAAGAGAATAATTTCTTATTAAAAAAATCAAAGAGAATGTTATATATTATTATTTTTTTTTGTCAAAAGAAGGTTTTATAAAAATATATAAAATAATTGTTTAAATATAATTACATACTAGGATTGAAGATATTTTCAGATGGTCGATAAATTATTTATTTTTTTGAAAGTGAACTCGTATGCATTGATCTCTTTACCATTGTAGTCTTTCTTGAATCTTGAATCACCATTAATTTTATGATGATGATTTTCTTTGCTGAGTGGATGACTATAAAATATGTACAAAGGATCATTTGATGGATAGGATTCTCACAAAACTATTTAAGGTATTATACATTTGCACTAGCTTTTAATTTTTTTTTTCTATTTCATTGGTGTAGTTATTTAGGTTTCATTCCTTGAGTTTATTACTTTAGTAAGGCAAGTGTAGGTGGAGAAAATTTTTAACCTAATCTTTATTTTCATTCTCTCACAATAATTGTAATCACTCTTGGCTCTTAACATCATTTTGGTTGTTATGACCTTGTTGTTATTCTGACCTCCTTAATGTTGTAGTATCTTTATTGTTGTAGCCTATTTACTTTGGTGGTCTTCTTGTTATCGTATTCTTCTAGTTGTTAAAGAATCTTCAAGCATGGTAGTTCTGGTTTCCTTTGTTACAATTCTTTTGAACTTCATGCTCATTTTTTTTTTCAATTTTCAACCACACCAAAGTTTTGGTTTGTTGGATCAACACAAGGTCGTAGGGCTAGAGTTGGGTCACCAACTTTTATAGCCTTAAAAATTCCTTTTACTAATTGTGCAAATTTTGGATGGTATGTTTGAATTGTCCTTCTTAATTTAGTATCAAGATGATTTATATATTCATTTTCTAATATTTTGTATAACCATATGAATTATTCAAAATGTATATTACAATAAGATTTTTATATTCACAATGTGTAAATTTCATATTAATATATTTGAGAATGTAAATTTTGGATTGATACATTTAAGTTGTCCATTATAATTCAATTGCAAAATGATTTTTTCATTTATCATGGGACACAACAATAGTTATTTTAGTCTTGTATGGTATTCATATATTGCAATTTTATTTTTACTTAATGTAATTTGAGTTGAGCATAGACCCATATTGAATTTGAAGAATTGTAGTTAAAATTTTTATTGTAAATTCTTATTGTATATTAGACTTTTCCTAATCTATTTTCAAGATTAATTATATATTCATCTTCTTATCTTCTTATGCTTTTATGAGTTCAAATGAGATGGACAAAATATATTTTATATTAAGTTTTAATCATATTGTAACAATGAGTTGATTGTGCATCCTAATGAAATTAATAGAATGCAGTTTTTATAGACCAAGGGTATTTATTTTTCTCAAAATCAATTTTAAATTAAAATTTAAAAATTAGGGTCGAAAATGAAATCAACAAAATCAAGTTAATAATAATAGGAATGGATTTAAAATTTTAAAACATATCTTGTATATTGTTCAAAATTTAATAAAACTCTAAAGTTCTAAGACTATATATTACTATTTTATAGATGGTGAAAGTAATAAGAGAATAATTGTTTTCAAAAGAGAATGTTGTATGTTTTGTTTTTTATCAGAAGGTAAAAATATATAAAATAATTGTTGAAATACACTTATATAATGGAATTGGAGGTATTTTCAGATGGTCAATAAAAAGTATGCACTTCATGTTATAAAAGTTGAAAAAAGAAAATAATAAAAAGAACAATAATATTTATATAGAGACCTTGTTAATTTCTTATTTACTTTTTATATATAACATTTTTAAATTTCCATAATTCAAATGATAAAACTACTTAACAAAAATTATTTTCTAGTTTAACCAGTAAAATTATTTAAAATATACTATTTCTAAATAATTTATATAAGTGAAACAATAAAACCGATTAATTTATGTAATTTAAACAATAAAATTATTTAAAATATACTATTTAATAAATTATTAAAAACTTATAAAATCAATTCATTAATCCATAATTTATATATATATATATATATATATATATATATATATATATATATATATGAAAGGTGTTAGAGTAATGAAAAAGGTTTGCACAAAATGTTTCTAAAAAAATTCAGAATTATTATATTCAATGATACAACCATTTATATTTCTACTTAAATTATTTAAATACAACGTAATTACATAATTTAAAATTTTATTAATTTTATATAATATAAAATAAATTTTACATGATTTATTTAATTAAATTGTATAAAATTATAAATTTCTTTAATTGAAACTATAAAATTATTTAAAATATACTATTTTTATTTATATAATTTAAAAAAATAAAAAATTTTATTGAACTATAAACCATAGAAAATAAAATTTTAAATTATGAAATATTATATAAGATTGTAAATAGTTATTTTATAAAATCATTTAAAATATATTATTTAATAAACAGGCAAAAAATTATAATTGTATATATACTATAAAATTGTATAAAATTATAAATTTGTATTATTTAAACAATAAAAATATAAACAAAGTAATATATAATATTGTATAAAATTATATTGTTACACACCATTTAATAGTCTAACTCATTAAACAAAATATTCCATGATTTATAGATATCAAAGCACACAAACACCGCTTACACCAATAAAGTGATCATTGCAAAAGAACATAGATACCAGAAAACAAAACACAAATAAAAAGGTAAGCTAATGGAATGATTGAACCAATTATAATTAAAATTTACATTAATCATACAAAATTCATCATTCAATTTCATATAAAGACTGAAACTGTGACTCAATTATCTGGATAATTGCATCAATATTGAATCCCGATAAGTTGTTCACTTATGCTGACATCTCATGCTCTGCAGAACAGTAGATCAAGAGTTATACTCGACCACATATAAGGTTAATCCTTAAACATCGTTGGTCTGTTAAATTATTATTGAGTGATTGTCAATCATATAAATCCCTTCTATTTTTAGGATTTGTCAATAATATGTTTCCTATAAATTAGTCATAGACAGCTCACTAGATTAATAGGAGAATGTAAGTCTAGGATTGAAAATCCTTATATATTGATTGTACATTTGTTGTTTTGAGATATCAAAAAAATAAAGAGAATTTCAAACCCTACAAGTATGCCTTTGTTACTGTTTTGTAATATGGTATCAAGAGTCTCACTTTGAAAGAAGATCTGAACTCAAAACCCCTATTTTTTTCTTCTTAAAATATGTCTTGAAAATCAACCCCAATTGTGGTTCAACCAGAGGGAATTTTTAATATTGGAATCACACTCACAAAGTCAAACTATGATGTTTGATCACAACTAATAGAGATGCATATTGCGGAGCGGGAAAAAACCTCGTATCTTAGCTGCCATATAAAGCCCCCTGCAAAAACAGATGAAGGATAAGACAAATGGTATGTTGAAAATTAAAAAGTAAAATGTTGGCTGTTAATGTCCATGAGCCCAGAAATAATGAAGTGTTACATACGCTTACTCACTACTCACGAAATATGGAGTGCTTTATCGAAAGCCTTCTATGATAGAAGTGATGAGTTGCAAGTTTTCTTCTTAAATCAAAAGGCTTTCTCTGCTATACAAAGTGGTAAGTCTCTATCAAAATATTATGGTGAATCGATTGAGATTTTTTGTGAATTAGACCATCATGACAAGGTGGCCATGAAGGATCCAGATGATGTAAAAGCATATCAATATTTTGTTCAACGCCTGCAAGTACACATATTTCTTGTTAGATTAGATGGCACTTTTGAACAAATTTGTGGAGAAATTCTACATAAAGAAATTGTTCCTGATGTAGAAGAATGTTATGCTTTAGTATAACGTGAGGCATTGCGTCATGCAACTTTAAAGAGGGAACCTGAAAATATTGACAATTCAGCAATGGTAGCCCATAACCAATCAACTCAAAATTGGCAACATCGAAATAAAGATGCTAAGACCACTACGGGTGATAAATCTACTTATAAATGCACCTATTGCAACCAAAATGGTCATACAAAAGATCGTTGTTTTGAGATTGTGGGGTATCTTAAATGGTGGGATCATAATTGTGATTCAAGAAAGAAGAAGTCCAACAAAATCCCAACTACAACTACTATTGAATCAAACTCTGAAGATTCAACTATTGGTAACAACTACAAATATTACTGGTAAAGCTTTAAATATTTTTTAACATAGTTTGAATAATGCATGGATAATTAATTTTGGTGCAACCAACCATATGACATTTGATTCTAGACAAGTCTCTTCCCTTAAACCGTCTTCACAAAAATTTGTTTGCACTGCCAATGGTAACACAACTCCAGTTATTGGTGAGGGATCCTTAACCCTCAATGATTCTTTGAATTTAGACTCTATTTTAGTAGTTCCAAATTTAAATTATAACTTGTTATATGTTTCCAAACTAACTACAACTTTATCTTGTGTTGTAATTTTTTTTGCCTAAATTTTGTGTGTTTAAGAACATTCAAACCAGACGGACGATTAGTTATGGTATTAAGCAAGGGAATTTGTACTACCTGGACTTAGAGAAGAAAAGCATCAACAAGATACAACAAGCTTTGACAGTGAATTGTTTTGAGGAGAAGAAGAAATTTGAAATTTGGTTATGGCATAAATGCTTGGGACATGCTTCTTTTGGGTATTTGAAGAAATTAATTCCTAGTTTGTTTACACAATGTGATATTTCTAGCTTCCGTTGTCATGTTTGTGAACTAGCAAAAAGTCACAGTGTTTCATTTCCATTGACATTGAATAAAAGTAAAATCTTGTTTATGCTCATACACTCAGATGTTTGGGGTCCATCCAAAGTTCTAACTTTGGGTCGATCACGATGGTTTGTTACTTTCATAGATGATTGCACTAGAATGGCATGGGTATGCTTGATGAAATCCAAGAGTGAAGTAAAATTATTATTTGAAAAGTTTCATAACATGATTCAAACTCAATATAATGCACAAATTCAGGTTCTTCATAGTGACAATGGTGGAGAATATCAAAGTATTGATTTTCGTCAATATCTTGAAACGCATGGAATCATTCATCAAACTTCTTGTCCCAATACACCTCAACAAAATAGGGTTACAAAGCAAAAAAATCGTCACTTATTAGAGGTTGTTCGATCTTCATCAATACAAGCTAATATGCCTTGATCATACTAGGGAGAAGCACTTACCTCGGTTGCATATTTAACCAACTGGGTTCCTTCTAACTCAAATAACTTTCAAACACCATTACAGACTCTTATTGAAGCAATAGATGCTCTTGTTGTTCCAAATTTACCTCCTCGCGTTTTTTGTTGTGTAACATTTGTACACGTTCATGCAAATGAACGTAACAAGCTGGCCCCTAGAGCGTCGCGGTGTGTATTTCTTGGCTATGTCGTGCATAAAAAAGGTTACCAATGTTATCATCCCCCAAGTAAGAAAATGATCATAACTCTGGATATGGTTTTTCAAGAAGATATGATGTATTTTTCCTCTAAGGCTGAATTTCTAGGGGAATGTCATCAAGAAATTCATACTCTAGATTATGAATATGATAATTATGTGAAAGATTACTCTATAATTGGTATCCAAGAAGCCAAAAACTTGGATACAAGTGGTATAAGCTTGGATCAGAGTGTCAATGAACATAAGGAAAATGAAGAAGTGACAAACACAAAAGTTGTGAATCCAATTTCACCCCTATTTGAGGTATCTGAATCTGATTCCCTTACTGATATACAAAACCAATCGTCTACTGAAAATGATCCTACTCTAGATGTTGAACCAAATAGAAAACGATTGCCACAATGTCACACTAGAGGTAATCCTAAACCCACATATGAAGCTATTTTATCTAATAAAGCTAAATATCCCATAAGTAAGTATGTGCCGACCCATCATTTGTCAGAATCAAATCAATCATTTTTAAAACAATTATCTATTGTGGTTATCCCTAACAGTGTACAGGAAGCCTTAACTGATCCAAAATGGAAAGTTGCAATGGATGAGAAGATGAAATCCTTATGGGAAAATAAAACGTGGGAATAGGTATTATACATCTGCATTAGCTTCTAATTTTTTTTTCTATTTCATTGGTGTAGTTCTTTAGGTTTCACTCCTTGAGTCTATTACTTTAGTAAGGCAAGTGTAGGTGGAGAAAAATTTTAACCTAATCTTTATCTTCATTCTCTCACCATAATTGCAATCACTCTTGGCCTTAACATCATTTTGGTTGTCATGACCTTGTTGTCATTCTAACCTCTTTAAGGTTGTAGTATCCTTAGTATCCTTATTGTTGTAGCCTATTTGCTTTAGTGGTCTTCTTGTTATCACATTCTTCTCGTTGTCCTAGAATCTTCAAGCTTGGTAACCTTGGCTTCCTTTGTCACAATTCTTTTGAACTTCATGCTCAATTTTTTTGTTTCAATTTTCAACCACACCAAAGTTTGGTTTATTGGATCAACACAAGGTCTTAGGGCTTGAGTTGTGTCACCAACTTTTATAGCTTTGAAAATTCAGTTAGCACAAATAACCTGGATGATTTAGTGCTTGAAGATTTGATAAAGGTAAATGAAGTCATTGCTTGGGAACATTTTAGAACCATGCTTACATTGATGATGTAGAGATTTGATGTTTCACGTGTTGATTAAGCCTTGTGTGCGTGCTCTCTATCTGGATTATTGATGAAGAAAACAAGCTTCAAGAATTGTATTCATGTTGTAGACCATTCAGCATTAACTAGATGTATATGGCTTAGTTATGTCTTTTAATCTGTTGAAATGTTTTTCAACAGGTTAAATGGTGTCTTTTAATCTATTGAATGGGTTTTTAAAAGATTAAAATGTTTGTTGTAGTAGTCTTAACTGGTACATATTTAATCAGTTGATTTATTTGAAATCGACTGATTTCAATTAAATTAAGTGAAATCAACCTGTTGAATTTTGTAACAGTTTGATTATAAATGTTGTGCTACCATTGAGGTTCGGTCTTTCTCAAGATTTTAGGTTGTGTTTGGTGGTTTTCCAGGTCTGCAAGAGGTGTCTTGCTGTGTTGGTGTGATTCTTGTGTGATTCAATAGTCATTGTGTGGTGTTCTTGCATATTTTGAAAGTGTAATGTTGTAAACTTTGTAAATCTTTTGAAATAATGCAAAGTCAGGCTCGAGTTGCCTTGACTAACTGGATGTAACTCAGATTTGAGTGATGAATATAAAAGTCTTATGCATTGCTCTTCTCTCTAACCCTTCTCACTTTGTATTGCACTTTAAAGTTTAAAGAAATTTGAATTGAACCATCTTTCTTATATTCTTGTGTGTTCTAGCATGATTTGAAGCTTTGTTCATGTTTGTATAACTCATAGGAATCAATCTTATTTAATCTTTCATGTTGTTCCTAGCTTAAATCACAAATTTGCATTTCTGCAATTTTTCCAGTTTTTCAATCGATTGTTTTTGTAATTTAATCTGTTGATTCTATTAGTATTGTATCTGTTAATGAAATCAATCGACCATCTCTATCTTTGATTGATTGAAAGTGTCTAGTCCAGGAGTGTTTGCATCCAAACTTCGTTGTTGATTTGATTCAATTGAAAATTGTTTTAGGCTTTTAAAAGTCAACATATTTTTTAACTAGCCAATTCAACTCCCTCCCTCTTTTTGGCATTTCAACCATTTCAATACTTACAAATTCCTTTTACTCATTGTGCAAATTTTGGATGGTATGTTTGAGTTGTCCCTCTTAATTTAGTAGCAAGATGATTTATATATTCATCTTCTAATGTTTTGTATAACAATATGAATTTGGTATTCACAATGTATATTGCAATAATATTTTTCTATTCACCATGTAAGTTTCGGATCAATACATTTGAGATGTAAATTTTGGATTAATACATTTGAGTTGTCCATTATAATTCAATAGCAAGATGAATTTTTCATTTATCATGGGACACAACAATAGTTTGCTAGCCTTGTATGGTATTCACATGTTGCAATTTTAATTTTTATTTAATGTAATTTGATTTGAGATTGGACCCTCATTAAAATTGAAGGATTGTAGTTAGAATTTTTATTGTAAATTCTTATGGTATATTTGACTTTTCCTAATCTATTTTCAAGATTAATTGTATATTCATCTTCTTATGCTTTCACACGCTCAAATGGAATGGACAAAATATATTTTAGATTAAGTTTTAATCATATTGTAATATTGAGTTGGTCATGCATCCTATTGAAATTAATAGAATGCACTTTGAATTTTTTTTTTATTCATAATTAAATTTTTGAATGAATGTATTTGAGTTTAAAGGTGGCAATGTAGACTTGGCCCACGGAGCCAACCCACAGGACCGCCAAAAAAATGCGAGGCGAGCTAGGATATTGAGTCCGCTGGCCTATAGAAGTTCGACTCGTAGAAGCCCGTAGCTCGCGTGAATCGGCCTATGCGGCCCACAAATTTATTTTTTGAAAGCCATAATTTATGAATAAAATTTTATAACTTATTTGCAAACATTCAGGACAATAAAAAAAAACTTGCACTTGTGTATATTAGTTACTTTCCTTTTGGACTTCTATATGAACGTTCTAAATTCTTGTATGATTGGAAGAGACAAGTATTATGTATTTTTCAATGTACTAAAATTTGAAGAATACATCGTGTATGTCAAAGTACGAATATGAATATGATGAAAATGTTGAATTATCAATTTATCATCCAACTCCCTAAATTTTTTGCTTAATTTTGTAAACTTATTAAAGTTTCCCAATTTGTTGAACATTGAAACCTTTATGATAAATTAAAAAAAATAGGCAGGTTGTACCACAGGCCCACACTTATGCAGGACGGGTCAAACTTTTTAGTTCGCGTTGAAAATAAGAGACGGACCAACCCGGCCAGCATTTTGCAAGCCAAGTGCGGACCAGGCCGGACCAGCCTGCATTACCACCGCTATCTGAGTTGATGCTTTTAATTAAGTTTAAGATAATTTTTGTACATTATAAATAAAAACAACAGTTTTTATTTCGAAATGAAATTGACAAATTACAATTTTATTTTTTATTCACATTATAAATTTGGGTTGAATATTAATTTTGAAAATCCTAAAAATTTGACATTTTACTGTTATAATACAAATTTGAGAAGGGTATACTTAAGTTCTCTTTTTTAGTTTAGTTGTAAGATGAATTCCTTATTCATATTTGTATGGTTTCTTGAAGTCAAATGAAATTTGATAAATTATCCATCAAATTCCTTATTAATCCAAAAGGGAATTCATTTTTACTGATGCTGTAAATGAGTTAGATGTGCATTTTAAATGAAGTTAATGGAATTCAATTTGAATTTTTTGTTCATAATCAAATTTACTTAAGAGTATATCATCTTCATGCTTTCCATATTTGGCTCACATTGACCTGGTGTTGCCTTCTTCTTAGTGGAACATTGAATGGGCCTTTGTTGGGCTTTCGTTAGTGGTCTCATACTTTTTGTGATTCTTTGTCTTCTCTTGACTGACTTTTTTCCTTTTAGTCCAAGTAGGCCTAAATATACATAACTTATTATTAGACTAAAATAATTATTTGCACCTATTTTTATAGGAAATAAATAAGTTATGATTTACGAGTTCAAGAAATAAAAAATTAAAGTTCAAGAAATACAGAATTAAAGAATATATATATATATATATATATATATATATATATATATATATATATATATATATTAAATCATCTCCAAATAACGTGTTCTAATAATTTTATTTACTTTATGTCAATTTGAAAAGCAACCAATGTAGAATTGAAAAGCTACAAATATATAATCAACTATGCTTTGTTATGTTTCTTCTCAATCCAACATATTATTATGCCAATTTTTAGCCGACATATTTTATGTCAATTTGAAAAAGAATCGATATCGAAACTATTATTTATTATGTTATACTTCTTTAACCAACCTATTATGTCAATTTTTAACTAACATAAAAAGTCTTTAAAATTTGATTAAGAAAATCTTGAATAATATTGAACAATAAGCATATATATTATATTTCGTCAACATAGTTTCAATTTTTGAAATCAGATTTATAATGTTATTTATAAGTTTGTTATAGAGTTTTGCAATGTGGAGCGTGTGTAACTTTCAAAAATTATAAAAAAAGATAGCATAAGACTTTAAATTGGACCTACCTTACATTAATTCATTTTGAAGTCTTAAAAATTTAAAGATCAATATAACTGAAATCAGATAAAAAAAATAATATCTACACAATTATCATGAGAATAGCAAGTAAAAGTCTAATATGCTGAATTCAAACTAGTTATTACTATGGAAGAATGATTCAAAAGCAGAAAATAAAACATATTAAAAGTATTTTGGTACAGAATGGACACTGCCAAATTTAGCAACAAATACATTTAGCCCCACAAACATATCAGATACTATGTTCTTTATATGCATAAGCTAAATCTGTTATCCTTTATGCTATCTTATAATGATAAATCTGAATGTTTTCCTCATTTTGTTTCTTGAAATTGCTTCCCTTTCTGTGAACAAGAAACTTCCCCCATTTGTATGGCCTATACTTGGAAGGCTTCTCTTCATTCGTCATCTCCTCCAAAGGCTTCACTTCTGTGTCATGTGCAGGGTTGAAGAAAAATGGAATAGAAAACCTTTCTTTCTCAGAGTTAACCATCACTCTGTGTTCCACACTCTCATACAAATCATTGCTCCAAACCTGCATTCATTAATACTCAACAATAACTATTCACTAGTATAATTTTCTGATAAAATCGTGTTAGACATGATTATGAACTTTGTCATCTGAATTATAAATCAGTATAATTTCAACATCTTGTATCTTTATATAGTTTGAGCAACCCACCTGAACAATATCACCAACATTGATTATGTAAGCATCTGGTGTAGGTTTCACTGGAACCCATTCTTGATCTGCTTTGCGTTTAACTTCAAGTCCTCCAACCTCATCTTGTGCAAGAATGGTTAAGGCTCCACCATCCTTGTGTCGACCAACACCGAGGGCTAGGTGAGGATAAGGGCATGGAGGATAGTGGTTGAATCGAACAAAGCTGGTTTGATCTTTCACGAAAAACTCCTCAAACCTCTTTGCCTCAAGGCCTAAGCTCAGAGCTATCAGCTCCATCAACTTAAAGGACAACTTTTCCATCTCTTCAATATACTCTTCTATTATATCCCTGCATGCTCATTGTTAAATAATTGTTCATCTAACAGTGTGTGATTATTGATTACAAAGTGAAGATGAATTACCTGAAGTTTGAAGGGTATTGAGGGGATGCATTAGTCCATTGAATGAGTCGATGATCGTGTTCATCAGAAGACGCAGGAATGAAAGTGGGATCTCTGGCTAGAAAATCATACACTTCTTTCCAGTCCCTCACGTTTTTGGTGAGTTCTGTGTCATAGTAACCGATTAGTGAAACTTCATCTCTGCTAACCTTCTTCTTCTCTTCCAAACTCTGAGCAAAGAACATCCTTGAAGCTTTGTCAATGGTTTCCCTTAGAGTGAGGGAGACACCATGGTTGATTACTTGGAAGAAGCCCCACTCTTTGCATGCACTCCCTATCTCCTTCACTAACCTTTCAATGGAAGATGGATCTGAAACTGTTTGGTGGGTCATTGGAGAGAGATCGATTATGGGAATTCCTTGTACTTGGATAGGGGAGAGCTTTGGCCTGTGTTCTGGGTCTTGGATGAAAGCAGGGTCAACCTCTCCCATGGCTGTTTCTGGTGCTGAGATGAACAATGATTGAGTACTTCCAAAATGCACACTTTACTGTTATACGTGGAGTTGTTCACTAGTTTCAATTTCACTACCTAATACCATTATCCTTTTTACAATTAATAAGATTGTTTTGTACTATGTATTTGTGCACACAAAAACTTAATAATAATATTCACGGAAAGCATTGAACCAATAAGGTTGTTACAACTGTGATCAATCATCAATGATAGAGAGAGAAGATTTTACGTGATATCCTGCAAAATTTTGAACACCTACGTCACAATCTCTTTCTGCGAAAATGGATGCTCCAAAAATCATTGAAGTTTACGTGATGTGAGAAAATATATGTTGTGGTTGTGGTTGTGGAGAAAGTGTGTTCATTGTTGTCTCCGTACACATACATTGAATCTGGACTTGTGTTTGTGCTTTGTCATGGTCTAAACTGAGAAGTAACATAAGAAAAGTAAACAATGATAGAAGAGAAATGCGAAATAATAGTTTAACAAAGTTTTGGACGATAGATTTTCACAAATAATCAAAACAAAACTCTAAAATTTTATTATTTTACTTTTTTAACTTCCATAAAAACTAAAATTACTCTATTTCATAACTTTATCAATTTTATCAAAAAATTATTTTTGAAGAAGAATTTAGGTAATACTTGCTCTTGTACTATTTTAAATTTTTGGTTTATACATGTTTTAGCCTTATACGACCAATTGTAATTTCATATTATCAAGTATAGAAAATCATACTATCTTATAAAATAAAAAGTATCTAAAATAATCTATGTTATAAATAAAAAAATTATAATTAACTTTTGAATTAGAATCTAAATTAGTTTAACATTAACTATTAAGATTTTAAGTAAAAAAAAAATAGTGTATAAATTAATCTCTAATTTAAAATTAGAAACTAATTTAAAATTAATAACAGTAAGTAACTAAAAAAAAGAGGAAGATGCAGCACTTGAGATTTGGTTATGTGAAATTGAACAATTTGGTTATTTGAAATTGAACAATTTAATTTTTTATTTTTATTGGTCCACAATGCCTACAGGTAAAAATTAAATGGATTTGTAATTGTGGTTTATGGATAAGCTCACTTATCCTGTTAAAGTTTTTAAACATTAATTATTTGATAAATTAAAAAAAGAAATTATAATAAGAACTAGCATGTTCATCCATTCGGCAATCCAAAAAAACCATAACAGTTTTCTAGAAAAGTAATTGTAGATATCATATTGTTAAATTTATTTTCTACATTATATTTTTATTAAGTGTAATGTGAGTGTATGAATGGTTTACTCACATTAAAGTTTATAGCTACGCAATGTAATATAGACTTAAATTTCCTTCTGATTCTTTTATAAATGTTTAATTTTGACCTTTGTAAAAATTTAATAAAACATATGACCCTTCAAAATTCTTAAATTAAGCAATATTAATCTAATTATTAAATACTTTTATTATTATCCTGTTCTAAATCGCAGGAAAGAAAAAAAAACAATTAGTGATAAACTAAAATTAGTTTAATTATTGATAAACAATTTTAAGTGATAAAAAAAATCTTCTAAATTTTTTTATAAAAAAGTGTACAAATATACTTTAAATAAGTAAATACTATTATCACTAACGAACACGTCAATATTTGTTCTGTTAATAATCATTATAACAAAAATAATTTTTACTAGAGGTTATTTATGGCATTTCCGGGGATTTTAACTCCCGTTAAAGGAGTTTCCGACGGTTTATTTTTCCCCTAAAAAAAATCAGCATCATTAACGAATTACCGACAGTTTTCACTAACCCCTGGTAAAACAGTACTTACAGGCGGTTTTGAAACCCCCGGTATTTACCGACAGTTTCAAACCCCTAGTAATTACCGGCGGTTTTAAACCCCTGGTAATTACCAGCAGTTTTAAACCCCTGGTAATTACCGACAGTTTCAAAACCCTGATAATTACCAGCGGTTTCAAAACCCCTAGTAATTACCGGCGATTTTAAAACCCCTAGTAATTATCGACGGTATGAAACCCCTAGTAATCCCTGGTATTTATCTGAGGTTTTAAAATCCCTAGTAATTACCAGTGGTTTTAGAACCCTTGGTATTCACTGCGATTTTGTAACCCTAGTACCCATTTCTTGTATGTAGTTTTAAATCCTTTATACCGTATAATAGTACTGAAAGTTCATTTTTTACCTCTACAATACAATTTATTATTTATTAATGTTTTTACTTTTCAAATTCCCTTAATTTTATTTATTATACTTTTTCAGTGCATATAATTCATAAAACATATGATATGAAAAAATTCTAACATTTAGATATTTGTTTATAACTAGATATAGCATTCATAAAAAAAAGAAACATAGTCTATAAGTTCAAAGTAAATAATAAAGTTTAAACGTTCAAACTAGTGAAATATTGCAATATCTTTGTTATACTTGTTATAAAGTCAAATAAAATGAAAGTCTAATAAGATTCTTCTGTATCAATCTTGATTTGAGTCATTTGTTTCTCCATTGAGAACACTCCCCTGATCAGATACCTAACATTAAAAATAATAATAATTGGTAACATTCTTCACAGTATAAAATATATATTAATATACTTAAAATTTAAATATTATCAATGATGAATGAAACACAGGAAAGTCATGAAGCAATTCTCCTTGATAGTTTTGTATAAAGAAAGTCATCATTGCCTTCATTTCATTGACTTGCGATGTTAATGAAGAAACTTGTTTGAGAACATAACTAATCAAATTAATCAAATTGTCTGCATTTTACAACATGCCTAACAATAATACAAACTTAAATCAAACTCAAAATCATCAATAATGAAACATATTACATCGTGTTCATATCTTCTTTTGTTTGTGCGTGATCCAATACATCATGTACATATCGAAATTAAATAAATTCTAGTGCGCCTGTATGCTTTTTGTGAGAGATAATAAACCATATATTATTTTCAATCATTGTTCAAAGGGTTGAAATTTCAAATTTATTTAACATTCACATTAAATATGCACAAGGGAAAGAGAACTAACATTTAGTAGGAGGCTTTTATTATCACTAGACGTTCATCAGGTTTTTCTGATACATGAATATGGATATCCGGATAATCAGGTAGTGTAGAATCTAAAAGTTGATTCATATCTTCTTCTAAACAATCAATATACTCTAGCGGTCCTACCTTGTAAGAACTTTTTTCAATTTGATGTTGAATGCTAGACAATTGGTAAGGAGTCAGACTAGGTATAAAATTCTCAGATTTCATAGAATCATGTACATAACGTATATCCTTAGATAGTTCTAATTGTAAATTATGGTCTTTAGAATACTGTCTTGTAAATAAATATATTCTAGGATTATAATAATTAGGCACATGATAAAGCACAAATTGCTCGAGTTGTTACGATAAAAGGATGAAATATAGAATAATTTGTTGTTCATATGATTGTTTTTCATATTATGTTATTCCTTCTCCGCAGCTTGGATTAATACCAAGGGTAAATAAGATGGCAACTGCTAGTCCTAAGCTAACACCAACAAGCCTGGTTGAACATGAACATCTGGGTTAGTCAAGAAGGATTCATAATTTTCTATTGGACTAAATAGGGGTGCTAATCCTTCCGTAGGTATATTAATACCATCGCCTGGTGCGAAACCATACCATACTGTACAACCTATACCCATATGAATCAGTATTAAGAATCGACCGTAATAGCCCTCATGAAACGTAATAGCTTCAACCAAGATACGAGATGCCATCACTTGCAGATTCTTCCAAACAGAGTCTGAAAGCCCCTTTAATTTGACTAATGGAGTTTTGCTAAGAGTTCCTTTTGTTAAGGATATCTGGAATTTGACTAATGCCATCTCTGAACTGTCTTAATCCAGCTAAGTTATCTGGAATTCAGAGATCTTTGATTAAGAATTCGCCTTGTCCAGGCATAAAGCGAAAGCAAAATGATAGCATATAACTGCTCGACTTTTTGGTTAAATTAAGAAGAGGCTTATGTATATCAATAAAAGGCACAAGGGAGAGAGAACTAACAATGATAGGTGCACTCACTAACCACTCTTCACATTCACAATGTGATACATACACCCAAATAAGGATAATGATGTCTTAATAATGATAGCAATAACAAA
>Ga0209589_1007158_pt1 | contig 18086 bp, 11 predicted proteins | sample CowpeawhiteBW_FD_187525 | JGI IMG/M metagenome (GOLD analysis project Ga0209589, IMG submission 187525) | Root nodule microbial communities of legume samples collected from California USA - Cow pea white BW (SPAdes) (version 2) | ecosystem: Host-associated > Plants > Roots > Nodule | place: USA...
TCATACACATGAGAGTACATTCCCTTTCTTTGGTGAGGACATAAGTGCATTATCATACATATCTTGGGAGAGGGAAATAGATGATTTGGTGCAATCATTCCATCTTAGACATAGTAAATACTACTTTCTTACTTTGTGCATTTCACGTTTTGTAGGACATGCAAGAGAGTGATGGGATTATAGGCAGTTTAGAGTGGAAAAAGGAAGAAAACTCCCATTCAAAATTGGAGTGAGTTGAGAGCATGCATGAGAAGAACATTCATACCACCTTCCTTTGATTTTGATCGTGAGATAGAGAAAAAGAAAATTGAGATAGCAAGAAGGAAGGAGGAAAACTCACAATACTCTTAAGAGAAATGAGGGAGTTGGAAGAAAAAGAAAAAATAAGAATTCAGAAAAGAGAGCAAAAAGAAAGAGACAAATTTGAGCAAGAATTGAGAGAAGAAGAGGAAAAGTTGAGAAAACAAAAGGAGGAAGAAAAGAGAATAGAATATGAAGAGGAAAAGAGAGTAAGACAAGAGGCAGAGTTTAAAAGAAAAGAGAAAGAGATTGAGAGGAAAGAAATAATGCTTAGGGAAGTAGAGATACAACATCCTACGACTCCTTGCATAGACTTCAAGGGAGTAATTCCATCTTTCAACTCTTCTTTATTAGTCATCAATACTTTTGTCTTAACTCTCCCTAAAATTGTTTTTCCATCTTCACCAATCATTCCATATTCCTCAAAAGATTTGCAAAACTCAATCTCTGACTTTGAATTACCTTTTTGGACTCAATTAGGTCAAAGTGAAAATCAATGTTTTAGTGAAGTGGGTTTCATTGAAAATATTTCCAAACATAAAATCCCATTGTCATGTGTCTTCGGAAAACATAGTTTACATGATGTCCAGAATTTTAATGAAAATTTATTTGATGATTTTTGTAGATGTGTTTTTGATCCTGGAGGAATCAAGCTTTCTAAGCTGTGGGCCTTAAAGAATCCTCTAGATCTGAGGACAGATCCTCTTCAAGGGGGAGGGGATGATGAATATCACCTTACAAGGCTTTTCAGCTTGGGCCAATGGCTTGGCCAATTTAGTTTTTTCTTTGTCATTAAATAAATACATATTTTTGAATGATTTAATTTCAGTCTAATAAATGGGCTTTATTATGCAGTGTATTTGGGCCTAGACTGCAATATCTGCCAGTAGCCTACTAATGTTCTTAGTGTGTATTCATTGTATCCAGCAACTTGCTTAAGCTAGTTGAACGTGCAAAGAGAATCAGCCGAATATTTGAGTGGTACAGATGATGAGGCAGAACTTTCATATTTGAGAACAAATCCTTCTCCAGATGGAAGGGATTATGAGATGCCTCTAACCAAGGGACCCACAACAAGAGCAATGGCTAGGAGGATACAAGAGGAATGGGCCTCCAATGCACAAACAAGGCCCAAGATGAACTTTACATGGGCAAAGGAAGATGTGAAGACCTAGCCTAAAACTCTTTGTTTGTAAATATTAGAATAGGGTTTATTTTTGGGCTTTGTATTTTGGGCCTAGTAGAATAGGGTTTTCTTTGGGCCATGTATTGGGTCTTAGAGGAAATTGGGCTTTAAAAGTAATTTTGGACCAAAAAGGGGAATTGGGCCAAATGGGCCAAGAGTAGTGTGTCTACTCTAGAAAAGCCTAGAAGCTTCTCAAACCTGCTCTCCATGGATGAGAGTTAGCTTCCCATGGCAAGACAAGTGTGACTAGCTTAGGTGGCAAGTCACACCTCCCACATGCTCTTTTTTGGCTCCAAAATTCAACTTTCTAGACTCCTTTTTCCCTCCACTTTTTGGAGACTCCTTGGTCTCATTTTAGCCTATAAATAGAGAGCTTAGGACCCTTGTATTTTCATTCATGAATATAGTAGAGAAATTCTGTTGAGATGACTCCAAACTCCTCTCTTTTTGTGAATCAACTTAGGTTAGAGTTCTCCTTCTTGGTTTCCACTAGCCCCCTTCCTTGAGTGTTGTCCCAACCTCACTTGAGAGCTTCTCCAAACACCATTGTCGCACCACTTCTCCTCTCATCTTCTAACTTCCACACCTTCATCCTTCTCCATGGAAGCTTTATCAATTCTGCATGGCTTCTTCTTGACTTCCTTACTCTTGAAGATGGACTCATCATATGTGCTATTTAATTTATAATTATTTTAATAATTTGTTTGATCATGAGGGGTGATAACATAATTATAGAATCATGCGAATTATCACGAAACATGAAGTGGTTGAATGGTGGTTCATAGATTTGACATTGGCATGGTTAGGGGTTTGATCCTTGGTAGGTTCAAATCACACTTTCTTTTTGCCAAAATTCCTTTTGGCATGAAGGTGAAAGGGCAAAGAAACCCTAGCTGACAAAGGAGCAGTTGAAAAACAACTCAATAATGGCCCTTGAATAGCAATTAACCTCACCATTAAAGTTGTTTTTCGTTTTGGCTAATTAACCATCATTAAGACCTAATTAAAAGGCCAATTGGAGGTGAGAAAGAGGGTTTGCTTAGTCTATCGTTGTACTACACAATAGGGAGAGAAAATCCAGAGTGAAACGTGAGTTTTGAGTGAAGCAAAGGAGCTGAATTTGGGAGAGTTAAGGGAGCTAAGAGCTACACCAACAAGGAACTCTAGCTTGTGCAATTTTAAGCAAGGGAATCCAAGTTAGGGGAGCTGGAGCACATTTATTTATGTTTTATAATAATTGCATGAATTATAGCATTATTGTGTATGCTCTTTTCCGTACATTATTTGGATTTCATGTTTCTGGAAAATTTCCAAAAACCACCTGGCGGGCGACGAACTGTCGTCAGGCGACACATATGTTTATGTGTGATTTTATGGGTTTCGAGTGGAACCGCTTGGCGGCACAAACTAGATCGCCAGGCGACGCTTGTTGTTCAACCCAATTCTAGGTTGTCTTGATGAAGGGCCTGACAATGGTGATTGACCCGCTAGGCGACGGAAGCCTTTGGTTTGATTTTGATGTTTTGTGCGTTCTGGATGCTTCTAATAGGAGGGAGAGTTAGTTTCAATTGTTAAGGGATGATGTAATATCCAACTTCACTGAGTTTCGGGTAATTGAGGGCTAAATTTCATGGAACAATATGGATATGGTTAGGGTTGGAAAGCTTGGGGGTTTGATTGCTGCGAGTCCAATTGGTGGTGGAATTCTAATGGGAATTGGTAAGAATTGAGTGTGGGTTATACGCTGGTCTGAATGTAGGTGAATTTGCGTGAGGATTGGAAGAAATGGACAAGGAGAAGACAAAGTGGTGAGATTTAGGGGTCCTCACGAGGTGGAGAAAATTCTAAATTTCCCAAAATTTCTTATCACCGCCTGGCGGCACAGGGCATGCCGCCAGGTGCCATCGCAGAGACAGCCATGTTTGCGTGGCTGCAAGAATTTTGATGGTTCTGTGATTTTGGGAAGGTTAGGTTCTTGCTAAATGCGGGGTTAGAGATAGTATTTGGATATAAGCCTTGGTGAGGACTTATGCAAATGGGAAGTAGGAATTAATCCATTTTTTTGTGAGGTGAAGGATTATTATAATTCAGTAGGTGCAGGGGAATATGGGGTGATGTTTAGTGAAGTGTAAATTGTAATTGAGAGTGACTAGGTAGACGATACAGGGAATGCATTGTAATATCCTAGTAAAATGAGAAGTAAGAGCTCATATAAATATATATAATAAATTGGATGAATCCACGTAAACTTGTTAAGCTTTGGAAGGGATTAATATCTTGAGGTAAATCTGACACATGGGGATTGGAGGTGATATCAGATGCTTGTCTTGCCTAGGAAAAAATAGAAAAAGCTTGCCCTGGTTTGTGCTCGAGCTCTCGCTCAGGCGGAGAGCTTTCCTTTTGAGCCATGAATCATCTCACTCAAGCGAGAGAGTCTCGCCTAAGCGAGATCTCGTGGGAAACCTATGTGTTTTCTTGTTCAGTAGTAACCCAGGCGAGGGGCCTCACTTTTGGGCGAAGAGCAGTCTCGCTCAAGCGAGGAGATCTCGCCCAAACGAGAACTCATGAAACTTGCAATGCTCTTTTTTAGCAGTCTCGCCTAAGCGAGAGCTTATAGCTTGAGCAAAAGATCCCTTTCGTCTGAGCGAGGGCCCATGGCTTGAGCGAGGCTGGTGCAGAAACTTGCTCTATGGCTATTCTCTTCCATGTTTTCAGTTGTTGATTGTATGATTGATTGGATTACCCTATTTAAAGCATGAAATATGTGGATATGCATGTATTATCTGATTGTTTGGGATTGGCATTGATGAGCTTGGTGTGAATAAGTGCATGAATCATGATTGGTTGATTGGTTGGATATTGGCATGAGATTGTTATGCTTGATAAATCTATGGTTGGTTGGTGAAACATGGCTATGGTATGAGATTAACGTAATTCCATGAAACTCTTGGTGAGATTTCATTGTTGTGTTGGGTGTGCTGGACGTAATTCCCTGAATCCCTTGGTGAGATCTCATGGTGGTGCCGTATGTGATGGACGTGATTCCATGAACCCTTGGTAAGGTTTCATGGTTGTGCCGTAGTGTATATAATTAGGTAAGGATTCAAGTAAGGATTGCATCCTGAAACTCTAAAGAGTCAGTTAGTCTCATGTAGAGCGGACTGACTCAAGTGGTGAGTGTAGCAGGAGGCCCTAGTCTTTGGCAGGATAATGGCCTTAGACGTTTGAAGGCTAACCTTGTGTGTAGTAAGGTGAAACCCATTAGCAATGGCTCTGCAGAGCAATAAAGGCCACCATAAGTGCAAGCATCCAATGATTCTGACCATTATATGTATCCGGATAAATTGAGTCTTAGAGTCTTGTTGTTTGCTATCACATGCTTGGTTGATTGATGTGTTCTTGATCTTTAAATTGCATGCTTAATTGTGTGAGAAAAACTTTTTGACTCTAGCTTACCCTTTTTGCTTGTGTTTGTCTTATTGTGTGGTTTTTCCTTTTTGCAATGATCACCAATTCCTTGGTGTGAGCAGATATGGGAACCCTTGGTGATCACAGTGATGATGGAGATCATGCTGCAGCGTAGTGGTCATGCGTTGATGTTGAACTCACTGTTGAGCTCATGTTTGGAGGACCCTTAGTAGTTTTGTAATCCCTTGATTATGAGCAAGCTTTTGGACCTCTATTGAATCTTTTTAATTTTGTTCATAGCATCATGGTGTGCCCAGTCTTTTCTTCCAGTATATTCATGGATAACTATAATGGTTGATACATACATACTGCATGGCGTTGCTTTTTATATTATATTATATGTGATATTTCTTTTAATTAAGTTTATCTATTAAATGGGATGTTACATGTTACATTGTACATGATAGTCTTTCATGTAGTTTTAAAACAAGCATTGACATTTTTAATCATTTTAAAAAAAAAGACACTAAAATTTTCTATAATTTTAAATAAATATTCCTCTCTTATATTTGTAATAAATAAAATTATTCTTAATTGTATTTACAAAAATAGTAATATTTATTTCTTTTATTTTGAAATAAATGACATTCACTTTCATTATATTTGAATACAATTTACCTATCTAATTTAAAAATTACAATTTCAGGTTTTAAAATTTTACATTGAATAAAATTTAGATGAAAATAAAACTTAAAACTATTGAAATAATATAATAAAGAATATCTTGTACAATGAGTATACACTAAATCTTTTATCACTAGTGTAAAAATTGGATTTTATGATGACTTATATAGAAATTATAATCCAACCGCCATAATAAGTGAGACAATTGTAAATATGATGAGTTATTGTGCCAATTATCACTAGAACCACCATAATAGGTGAAAGTGGTGAGAATTTTATAATAAAATAACTTTATTATATTATTTTTGGGTAAATATGTTTTTAATTCTTACACTTAGACGTGGAACTTGAATTTGTATTTTTCCCAAACTTTGATATATTTTGGTTCCCAAACTTTATAAATTATTGGAAATAGTCTTTTTAACCCAATAATGTTAATTGTTTTTGCGTGTTAAGTGATATTCTAGGTTGGCATTTGATCTATCGACAAAATCTATCATGTTTCAGCTTAAATGCCAATCTAGAACTTTGTTTAACACATAAAAAAGGTTACCATTGTTGAGTTTAAAGGATTATATTTGATGAGCTCCTTGGACGATAATGAAGACAAAGAAGCTCCTTGGATGGAGTGGAAATGGAATTAAACAAGATTGGATGCTCTTGTAGCAATGGTGTGGAGAGGTGAAAGGTGAAAGACTAGGAATAGAATGTTATCCTAGAGGAAGGTGGCTAGAGGAGATTAGGGAGAATTCTAGCTAGCCGTGACTCTCACTTTGGAATATCTCAACATAGGTTTATTTACCAATTCAAAATCAAGAGTACCTAATACAAGTCTAGGAGTCTCCCATTTATAGTAGAGAGATCCTCCTTAATGCAATGCAAAAACACTCTAAAATGGAATGGAAAAGCATGAATTAAGCAAGGTGCCTTCCATGCTTTTCCACCGTGTGCAAAAACAAATGTATGAAGAAAGTATTAAGAGTAACTCTCGGTCAAGCCTACAAAGTGGGCTTGAATTGGTGTAATTTGGAAGCTAGAAACAAAGTACTTTGGCCTTTTATTTGGAAACCAAAGCCTAACATTTGGCCCAAAGTGAAAAGCTATTCTATGACTTCAAGCTTTAAGTCCATCATATTTTGAGATCTTCTTTAGTCCAAGAGAAGAACATGTGAAGCCCATGAAGCTTATTGGGTTCTTGTTGATCTAGGCCCTTGTATCTTTCTTATCATGGTTCTAGTAATTGGGCCTTTTAATGGGCTTGGTTTTGGGCCTTGAGATGGACTTGGGACAAAAATATATCAAAGTTTGGGAGAGGGACGAATTCCAATTTCATATTGAAATTTAAGGACTAAAAGCATATTTAATGCTATTATTTTTAATTTAAAATATAGAGATTACTCTCTATCCGACACAATATCTTTCATTTTCTTCTTCCTTCCTTTCCTTCACTTTTGTTGCACAACCTCTTGCTCACGTTGCATTCACTTTACTCCTATCAAAGCCATCGTGCTCTAGTGGCTCTTATGGTGTGGTGCTCTCTTTGCTATCTCGCGTTGCTTTTTTTGTCTTCTCACTTAACTCTCATTTAGGATTTTGGGGAAAGATAGAAAAAGGTAAGCCCTGAACCTACTCTATGTTTTACATCTTTATTGGCTCTGTTTTACATTTTTCTGGTTGCGAAGAGTTAATTTTACATGTGATCTGATCAATGAAGTACTTGTTTTCTCAATATATGCATTACTTGTTTGTTTTAGATCTTTTTACATAAAAAGGCTAATCCATTAAATTATTTTTCGTATTGATGAGTGCTTATTTATGCCCTCATTTAACCTTTAAACTTCGTTTTTTGTTTTTTTCTTAAAATTTTTTAATTAGGATTTATTCTAAGACACCTAAATGAGTTGGAGATATAAAAGTATGTTTAAAATATAATTTTAGTTTCATAAATGTTCATTGGATATTCTAAGGTGTCTTGATGGAGATGAAGCTAAGTTTAAGCTCTTAGGTTAGCTAGGGTACAAGAAATCAAGCCAAGCATTGAATGAAGGCAAGAAAAACATGAAAAAGTGAAGAAATGGTGTTTTTTCAAAACCAGTTTGGTTGAGCCAAACCAAATTTGGCTAATCAAAAAAGTCCAAGCAACAAACAAAAATTAGACCTTGCGATTTTCTCTATCTTTTTCCATAAAAAGGGCTTTAACAATTCAATTATATTTATGATAAAAGATAATTTTTGGTAAGTAAATCTTTAGATATTTTATTTGATATTTTCAAATAATTATCTTATTTAATTATATAAAAAATATGAAAAGATAATAACTGTAAAGCCTTGTGAAATATGGCAAGATCTTTACACTTATATAGAAGATAATTGAACGATATTGATCTTATTCATAAGACAATTAAAGGATATTACATTATTAGTAAGAAGGTTTCAACAACAAGTCAGAAATAAAGTCTAGTCCAATTTCTAAAGAAAGAGATTTAGGGAAATTCATTATGGAGGTTAGCCTCTATTTTCTTCTATTTTTATGTTATGTTTACCATGGAGTGATAAGCCTCTAGGGTGGATTCTGCTAAAATTTCTTTATGGATTTTGAGGTTAGAATGAAATAATTTGTTTGTTCTATTGATTATTGTCATGATTTATGTTTATCTATGTATTTTATCTTTGAATCAAGTAAAAGTAATGATTTTTACATTGTAGCAAGTTAGCACAATGTTAATCTACATGCATATTAATCATATGAGTCAAATGGTTTTTAATTTTAGTTGAGACTATAATTTGATTAAACTTAGAAACTTTCAGGTAATTGAATAAGTTTTTGCTAATAATAGAGATTGTACGTTGGTTAAAAGTAATTTAGCAAGAATTAGTCAAAACTTTACTTTGATTAATTATCTTTTTACTTGATAAAGAGGCAAAGTAATAATTTAATATATAAAATAATAGTAATTATATAAAAATAATAATAATAATTTAATATAATTTATCTTTTTATTGATTGTTTTTAAAATTTATTAAAAATTATTTTTTAAAATTTAATATTTTTAGTTAATCAAAAACTTATTTAATATTTTTACCATCAAGAGTATTTTAGTAATCTTTAAATTCTATCGATTAACACTTTGTTTTAATCAATCACATCACTCAAATTACTCACTAACTTTCACAAAATTCATCTCCGAATCCACTCACTTTACCCAATAAATCTCCTCAAGTCCATACAAATCCATCTTCACACTCTCTGTCAAATCCATCACACCAAAGGAACACAAACTTATGGAAGAATGAAGAAGGTTGCTAGGGTAAACCATATAGTTATAAAGGTTTCTTGAGTGGTTAGAGAAAAAAGTAGGGGAGAAAACAACCAGAGTAAGGAACTGAGGGAGAGATCGTGAAGGATCTTGGATGGATTGTTGAACTAGGTAACAAGAAGATGGACACTAAAAAGAAGAAAGGAAGAAATGAACCACGAGATCGAAAACACATTATAATAAATATAAAACAATTCTAGCGGTTAGAAGAAACTGATAGAAATTGAAAATATTTCTAATAGTTAAAAGAAACTAACAAAAATTGAAAATATTTATAGCGGTACATTTAACCACTGAAAAATAATTGCTACTAATAAATATTTTTTTGTAGGCTTCCTTATACTTCAGGGGGCTTTTTGTTTTGTTTACTCTAACCACGACAAAATTGAGTTAACAACAAGCAAATTTTCGTGAAACCTACAAGTCTTCATTCCCTTAGTGCAATCTAAAGTTGGTAGTTAGTGAGAGTTGCACAATTGGTGAAACTAGAAGCTGTAGTTTTTGTTTTGGCTGCATCACTAAAGACGTTGGGTTACCTTTGGGGTGTGACGTGTGATAGAGGTCGTTCCCCACCAAATTAAAACTGATAAATGCAATATGTGGTAACCAACCAGAGTCATCTCCCAACGACTAATGTTCTTGTTCAAAGCTTCAATTTTCCAGACGAACAAAACACTATAACACAGAGGGGGTTGGCAGATTCAGTTTCAACACAAAATTACTAAAATCTAATAGCGAAACTTAATTAAATAGAATTCAAAATGTAATGATTCCTTGATTCCAATGAAAATCTACCAATCACAGATTACCAAATTACTTGTTCTATTCGGTTTTGCTCTCATGAACCCTCAGTTAATCAACTAAGCGAAAATTACCATGGATTCATTATGTCATTAAGCACAACAAATTTCAAGCAGCTAGCACTCACAAATTTAAGCAAATTGTGACAAAACCCATAAACATTAAGCATGGATACAAGCCATTAATGTGCACTAAACACGAATTTGAGATTAAGCATGCATCAAAAACATATTTTATCATGAAAATGCAACCTAAAAGAGAGTCAAATCCGAACACAACCCATAAATGACCAACAATAACATGGTTTCATTTCAATTTCTTCAAGGAATCAATACAAAAAGCTTAGCTAGACATGGAAATAGAGAATAGAAGCCCGTCAAAATGGGATTCACAAAAACAGAACATCAAACCCTAACTTAGGTATTATTCAAACACAAACTCAAGAGCAAAAAAGAATTTTAAAGCTTCAATGGAATGAAAATCGCTGTTGTGATATAAAAACCGAAAACCCCATACATGGGTGTTGTTCCAAGTCAATACAATTCACAAAATGAGATGCCCAAGCTAGCAAATGAGTTGAAAACGTAAAACCCACATTGGATGCTGTCAAATGTGCATGAAAAGGGTAAAAACAAGTGCTAAAACGTGAAAATTAAGGTTGGAGAAGATGATGGTTCGATTGCCATGCTAAAAGACCTAAAATATCCTCCTATACGTGGTCACATCAAATATGCCACTCAGAATTACAAAAATGCCATTATTCAACTCAAAATTACAAAAATGCCACTATGGGCTGAAAATGTTGGCCTAATGACGTGGACAGGTTGACTGACATGGCGCAGATGTGGCAATGATATGGAAATCATGTGGCAACTCTCTCTTAACCTTAAGATAAATGTCCAAGCTCCAAAATTGCTTCACCCAAATACCTAAAAATAATTAAAAACGAAAATTAGGCCAAACAATGTGAAATTAACCCAAATTCGGAACAGTGGCCCAATAAAGCCCATAAGATGAAAACACACTAAAGATAAACAATTAAGCATTGAATAATCATCAAATGGGTACACAAAGGCTAGTGGAATGGAGGAAAATAATGACTCATCAACGTGTTGATTTATGTGATGAAGTGGTAACGGCCAAATACGTGACCTCCTCACAAGGCCTCTGTAGCCATCTGGAAATCAATTAGTGGTTGTTTTAGTGCCAATCATGTTGTGTGAAAGTTTTTGGCATCATCAAGCAGTTGAGACAACGACCCAAATTACAATAGTAAATTTATATAGATATTTTGGTTGATTTGAGCAGCCTAAACGAGACAGCAAAACCAACTTTCAATATCCGATAGATGATTCCACTTTTTAGTAGCATGGTGATTCATTTCATGCTAGCCATTTAGCTGGCTCTTTCAAATTCAGTACAATCAGCTTTACGTGACAAACCGTCAAAATTTTGCTAGGTTGGTCCTTGCATTTAGTCAAATTAAAACAACAACAAATGCTTCTAGATTACCTTATGGCAATCTTCGAGTTCAACACTGGACAGTCAATAGGACAACAGTCCAAAACTACAGTAATTTAACATCTAAGCCTATTCTCCAAACCACCAAATTCCCAAATTTTGGTTCCCATTTGCTGCAATAATTTGGTGCAACTATTGTCTTAAAACAAGTATGTTGATTCTCCAATAATGCTTACACGTTTCTATGGTGGAAAGTTTAGAAATTTTGAGCCATCAAGCCCTCCAATGTGGCCATTAGAATTTGTAACTAAATTCTCTCTAAGAAATGGAGGATGATGAGAACCTAACCAATGGAAGGGTGGCACCCAACGAGAGCGACACGCCTTGAAAGCCCCCACATATATTATTTTTAAGTTTTCTTTGATTAAAAGTTGTAACTAGGAGTGAATACCCATTTAGTTTCACCTAATGTTAGGGCAACTTAATCTATTTGTAAAGACAAATTTGAGGAAATTGAGAGTTGCTCTACTCTTTTGAGTGTGTTAAATCTCCCTAGTCTTATCTTGAGTGCTCCCACCCAAATGACGACAATGGTCTTATCTCAAGTTTCCAGCTCAACTTTCCACCCAAATGACCTCCCCTATTCGCTCCTTGATGAATTCATATTTATGCCTTCATTTAATGTTTAATTACAGATTTTTTTATTGAATTTTGTTCTTAAAAGATTGATTTAATTGGGTTTATTGATCATGAGATACAAAAACATGTTAAAAGTAGATTGTTAGTTACATAAATGTTCTTTGGAAATTTTGATGTATGTTAGTGTAGTTGCAGCTAAGTGGAGCTTATGGAGGTGTGGAAATAAATTGATTAAAGCTTCATGACACCTTAAAGATAAATCCAAGAATACAAATTATCAAAATCACAAAAAATACAAGCCAAACGTTGCATGAAGAAGGCAAGAAAAACTTGAAAAAGTGAAGAATTTTGACTAAGCCAAGAAGAGGAAACGAGCAACAAACACGAGGGCTTTGATAATCCATAAATATTTATGATAAAAGATAATTTGAGAACATATACCTTTAGATATTTTATTTGATATTTTAAAATAATTATCTTATTTAATTATGTCATAAAATATCAAAAGATAATACTACCAAATCTTTTTAAATATGGCAAGATCTTCATAAATATTTTTAGATATCCATAACAAACAAGTATATCTTGAAGATAATGGATTATTTAACATATAGTTGGAGGAGATTGCAAATTGCTAATTGGAAAATTAATGCAAATATTAGTTGGTGATAATTTATCATATATATTTAAGTAATTAATTTATTTAATTTTATCAGATATTGATATTATCAACCAACGATATTTGTCAAATAAGTTTAAAACTGACTATACCTCTCCAATTTTTTGTAAATATTCATAATCACTATAAAAATAAATACTATTTATCTTTATCTTTATTTTAAAAGATATTTGAGAGATTTTAGCAACAAAAAAGTTCAATCCATGTCCTAGATAAAGAGATCAAGGGACGATAGTCTCTTTCCACCCTCTCTTCTTTTGTTTTATTTCGATTTCATGAAGTTCTAAACATCTTGGGTTGGTTACATTGTAATTTCATTATGGATTATGAGGTTAGAATGAAATAATTTCTTTGTTCTTTTTATTATTGTTGAGGTTTTCATTCATCTATGTCTTTTGTCTTTGAATCACGTAAAAAGTAATGATTTTTACATTGTAGCAAGTTAGCATCGTGTTAAATCTATATGCATGCTAATCACATGAGTTGAAGGTTTTTTAAATTTAAATGAGACTTTACTTTGATTTTATTTAGAAACTTTCATGTGATTAAGTGAGTTTTACTTATAATTGAGACTTTACTTTGGTTAAAGGTATTTACTCTAACTAAAATTAATCGAGACTTTACTTTGATTGATTAATCTTTTTATTTGGTGAGGAGATAAAAGAATATACATGATTAGACATAGTAAAATTTGATTGAGATTGTACTTTGGTTGAATTTACTATGATAATCTAAAAGTTCTCACTTTTAAATGAGATTGTACTTAGGTTAAAAGTGAGAACACCAACAAATTAATTGAGACTTTACATTGATCAATTTGTAAATCTATAACAATAATTAATTGAGAAATAATTGTTAGATAACCGATGATGAATCTATTTTGAAAAAGCAATGGAATCAATCTATTTTCTTTACTATTGTTTTTATTTCTTTTTATCTTTTACATTTTATTTCTATCTTTGTTTATCTTAATCCCCTATATTTTTTATTTTATTTGACTAACTCATTTGTATAGTTTTATAAGAACTAATTTGACGGCTTAGGGTTGACTTTACCCTTTCTATTTTCTTGACTACTATTTTAGCAATACTAAAGTTGCTATAGTTTAGTAGTATTAATTTGATCTCGTCAACAACATCGTTATCACTCCTCCCTTCATTTGATTCGTGCTTGGACATCACCCCCACTCCATCCGACTTGCGTTTTTGCATTTTTCACGTTCTCCCATTTTAGTTGTATGTTATGAAATTATTGTTTCTCTCTACATGTCAAGTTTTTTTTAGATACATTTACCCTTTTGTGAGGTTTTGAGCCACTATTCATTCTTGCAGGTTATGCCTCTTGATTGCTTGTATAGTACCCTTGGCTTGACTATTTGTAATACTTCTTGATTTACATGCATGTTTGGAGATGATCTGGGAAATTTTGTTTTATTGAGCCTCTAGCCAGATAAGTCTACATTGAATTGTTTCCTTTGATAGTCCCTTTGAGCTTGTTTACCCTGTTTCAATGTCTTATAACTCATTAAAGGCCTTTGACCGGAAAAACCATGATTGATCCTACCTTAGGAAATTTTAGAGCTTTGGAATTGTTTTGGGAATTTGTGCTCAATCAAGTGTGGGATAGTGGCCTTGGAAGTTGTTTTAAATTATAAAAATGAAAAAAAAAATACATGAAAGAAAAAGAAAGGAAAAGAAAAAGAATAAGAATTTGGTTTTGGCCACTGTGTGAGGATTGGAATTAGAAGTGCAATAGTTTGGGATTAGCTTCATTCATGATTTTGAATTATTCATAATTGCTCCTATATTTCCCAAGGTTGTTATCTACTTATCCATACATTCCACACCTTATCCTCAACCCTATCATAGCTGTGAGAAGTATTGTTGATCCCTGTGTGCATGTGTCTTCAGTGGCAAATTTTAAAGGATTGCCAAGTCTAATTGAAGCTTGTTTTTCATGGGTGATTTAAGATTAAACAATAGCCTAGACACTTGAATGATACAGTGAATATTCTGTGAGGTTTTGTTGCTTTCAATTCACTTTTTAAGTTGACTTTAGTTACTTGACATGGTTTGAATTGCTTGGATGATGTTCATAAATATCTTGCAGGTTAGACTCCTTTTATGTTAGATGTGTTCCATTTGTTTGTTTGTTTTTGTCTCGTGCATGTCTCTCTTTGTTTTATCTGGTTGTCCTTATCTTACTTCATGATTTTTCCAGGAGTTAAAAAGACTGAGTGTGGGGGAGTTTGATGAGTCATTATTTTTCCTTATTTACTTACTTTTGTATAACCATCTAGATTGATGTTTAATGCTTAATTTTCTATTGTTAGTGCATTTTCATATATTGGGCTTAATTGGAAACTAATTATTTGGAGTTTTTCTAATTGAGATTTAATTGGTCTAATTTTCGTTTGTAATTATTTCAAGATATTTTGTGAAGGAATTTTGGATTTGGACATTAATATTAGGTTGAAGAGAAGAGTGTCACATCTATGCCACTTCAACCCTATTTCCACATCACCGTTTGGACCAGAATGGAAGTTTTGTAATTTTGCAGCCCATAGTGACAATTTTGTAATTCTACAGCCATAATGTTAGTTTTGTAATTCTGCACCCACAATTGTAGTTTTGTAATTAGGAGTATGTTGGTATGACGGGACCACGAGTTTCCTTAGGGTTTTAGGTGCAGAACCCTTGGCATTCCATTACATCATCTGTTTTTCAAGTTTTTAAGCCTCCCTTGCGAAGCCATTGAAGAAAGAACCACTTGTTCACGTTTTTGTTGCATTTGAAGAGAACCTAGCAAGGGATTTTTGTTTTCAATTCTTCTGGTTCAAGCTTTCTTCTCCTTTGTTCATTGAATGATGTATTTTGTTTTGGTTATATTTCTTTGTAAATCCATATTCATGGAAGGTTGACCTTGTAGTTGATTCCCCCTTAAGAGAATGCATAAGCTTTGAGGTTTTTTGTTCAATAATATTCTATTTTATTTTGTTCTACTTTGCTTTTCATTAATTAATCTTAGGTATTTTGAAATCTTTGTATGCTTAATATGCAGTAGGTATTTTCATGGTAAAGTTAGTTTGTACTCATGCTTAATGAATGTGGAATGCTTTTTTCATGGGATTAATTTATGTGAGCATCACTTAGATGGATAATGAAACTGTTGTTAATCATCTCTTAGTTGATTATAAATGAGTGGATTAAGAGTAACAGAGCACTAATTTTTGCAACCAATGATAAGTGAAGTTGAATTCGAATCAGAGAGTCAACACATTGTCATTATTGTTTTATTGAACTCTATTAAACTACGTTTTAAACCCGGTGTTGGGTTAATTCCCAAGTACTATAATTACGTTCAGGTACAACCTCGATCAATGGTGAATGGTTAATGCATTTGTAGACTACAAATGCTAAAGTAGGATGTGATTTATTTAAAATAAAATGCCTTTTTTAGAATATAAAAACTAGCACAAGTAGGATGTGATCAACCACCCTTTTGAAAAATAAATTGGCTACATGATTGACATCATCGCTCTTAATGCAAGGAATGAAGTGGGCCACATTTGAGAAGCTGTCAACCACAACAAAAATAGAATCTTTGAACCTTGGAAGACCCAAAACAAAATCCACAAACATATCGGTCCAATGAGATTTAGGAACAAGTAAAGGCATAAGCATCCTATTATGCATAGACTTAGATTTAGCACTCTTACAAGTAATACATTTATTTCAAAAGGAATGCACATCATGTTTCATGTGAGGCCAAAAGAAATGATCATGCAATATATCTAAGATTTTTGAACCCTAAAATGTCTCACTAATCCCTCTTCATGAGCACCTTTTACAAATAATTCCCCCAATGGACATTTACGCAAACACAACTTAGTTCCTTTTAAATACCTGTAAAAATAGTTAAAACCTCCTTTTTAACAATTTTTATAGATTTCACCAAAATCATTATCATCATCATACAATTCCATAATCAATTGAAAACCAAGTATTTTAGTTTCAACCATAGAAAATATGCATGACTTCTAGATAATGGATCCACCACAACATTTGCCTTACCTTGTTTATGCTTAACAACATAAGGAAATTGTTCAATAAATTCTACTCATTTGGCATGTCTTTTATTGAGTTTACCTTTGCTCTTAAGATATTTAAGGGATTCATGATCATTATAAATACAAATACTTTAGGAAGTAAATAATGTTGCCAAGTATGCAAAGCTCTCACTAGGACATATAACTCTTTGTCATAAGCTGAATAGTTACCTACTACCCCTTTCAACTTTTCACTAAAATAAGCTATAGGATTTCCTTCTTGCAAAAGAACACCACATATACCCACATTAGAAACATCACATTCAATTTCAAAAGTTTTTTCAAAATTTGGTAAAGCCAAAATAGAAGCATGTGTGAGTAGGGATGTCAACGAAGCAGGTAGGGTCCGGGTAGTAGCTCCCCCGTACCCTACCCACTGGATAAATATCTGCCTCGTACCCGTATCCATATCCGTCAGGTATCCGTTATGAGGGTACACGCCTATTTGTTTTATATCCACGGGTACCTACGAGTATTTAAAAAAACAAATATTTAACCATAAATTCAAATAAATAAAATACAGCACTATCATAAATTTTAAATAAAGTTCAAGTAAACTCAAGTTCATACAAGTCCAAATAATTATAAAAGTAAATATAAAATGAGTTCAACACAATAGAAATTCTTTAATTAATGCTTGGATCAACAAGCCCACTTTCTCCGATTGATTTACGAAAAACAAATAAATAAATAAACACTAACAATTTATATTGTAGTTTATTTTTGAATAAAATATTAAAAAATTATTAACTTCATCAATGTCCACATCTTGCAACATTGTATAAAGTTTCATGTTAGCCAATTTTAATCTAGAAGAGCCTGAAAACATAAGAAGTTCATTAAAAATGTCTAACAATCACTTAATCAAAATATCTAAGTAAAAGTGTTAATTTCATTACCTTCCATGTTGGTCCATAATCAATCTTGGAAACACATCAATGCCTCCACAGTATCTAAAAGTAATCTACTACGATGTGGGGTAAGAATTCAACCACCATCATTATTAAAATGATAGAAGTCATATGATAGTAATTTTCAATTCATACGAAAACTCATGAAATATTAAAATAAGAAACCAGGAAATCAGTTAAATAACAAAACCCATACGAAACCATATTTTTCAATTCTTAGAAGTTAATAAAATTCAATTCTTAAAAGTTAATAAACCTCAACTGCCACGTGCCAAATATTCTTATTTTGTTAACTCCATCATTTGACAACAAACATACCATAAACGTCACTATCTATATAGGATTTGGTGTATATGCCCAATTTCAAAGAAATGAAAGAGAAAAATGTCAAGGGGTGTACCTGGAAGAAGACAACGTACCAATACTTAAAACTAGAAGAATGAAGACAAAAGACAAAAGACAAAACAAGATGTGCAGCTTAGAAAAAATTGGGTCAAAATATTTTTTACTAAAATATATATATATATATATATATATATATATATATATATATATATATATATATATATATATATATATATACATATATGTA
>Ga0209589_1007162_pt1 | contig 18084 bp, 9 predicted proteins | sample CowpeawhiteBW_FD_187525 | JGI IMG/M metagenome (GOLD analysis project Ga0209589, IMG submission 187525) | Root nodule microbial communities of legume samples collected from California USA - Cow pea white BW (SPAdes) (version 2) | ecosystem: Host-associated > Plants > Roots > Nodule | place: USA...
CTCATATGAGTGCGGTTACTATATAATGCAATGGATGACAACCACTGTGCGTGCTCGTATTACAACAAATTGGGAAACGGTAATATATATTTGAATTAAAACGAATACTTTGCAATATTTCCTTTTTATACTAACTTAACTTAATCTATTATTTTGTAGACATTCAAGAGTCCTGCAGCAATTCCCGCAAAGTCTATCAAGTTTGGTAGGATAGCATATGCCAAATATATAATTGAAATGTACAATACTATTGATTAGGACATGTATCTTAATTGTAAATGATTTGTAATTGTCTTTTAAATGAATTTGAATTGTGGATGTGTTATAAAATATTATATTATGGTCTATTCTGGTCTGTGCTGGGTGCTGAACAAAATTTGTAGGTTTAAATGTGGGAATAACATCAAAACAAAAACTGCATTAAAAAAAACAACATATTAGGCCTCGGTTCATACCAGAACCGAAGCAAAAAGCGTACTTTTGGCCTCGGGTGCAACCAAAACCGAGGCCAAAGGGGATCAAATTTAAACAAAAAAAAGCACATATGGCCTCGGGTGCAACCAAAACCGAGGCCAAAAGGGGATCGAATTTAAAAAAAAAAAAGAAGTACATATGGCCTCGGGTGCAACGTAAACCGAAGCCAAAAGAAGCATATATGGCCTCGGGTGTAGTCAAAACCGAGGCCAAAAGGTTGGGGTTGATGGCCTTGGGTTCCACCGAACCGAGGCAGAATGAGGCTCTATGGCTTCGGTTCTTAACCGAGGCCAAAAGCCTCGCCCCAATATGCTTCGGTTCCAGAACCGATGCAGAATATAAAAAACAACCGCTGCCAAAGCCCCTTCCTGCACTGGTGAGTGTACTTTTAGGCTGTGATGAAGGATTGTTATGAAATTTTATAAAGAATTGGGTAAATTTATAGGCATGTGATATGAAACGAAAAATGATATTTTTAGGTTACTAGAGATTATGTCTTTCATGGTTGAGTTCAAACTCGATTAAACTTGAATTGTAATGTTTTGGTTGAAGTCAAAGGTTAATTACATGACTCAAGGATAATTGAGGTTGCTTTGAATTATTATGTATTAATAGAAAACATCACTTGTGGGTGTGAGGTCAAGGATGGCAATAGGATAGGGCGGGGTCGGGTTTCGCAATTCCATATTCATCTCCGTAGAAAAAATTCATCCACATTCCCATACCCAAATCCAACTATCAAACTTGTATAATCTCATACTCATAACCGTAATTGTTTTCTTACTACTTCAATATTAATTTTAATTAATTTTTATAAAATAATAAAAATTACGATAAAGGAAACATAATATTATCAAATATTCAATATTAGGAGGATGATTGTTTCTTCGATATCAAATACTTTGAAATAAATTATAATTGTTTATATTTTAAATTAGAATACAAAATAAAATTTCATGAAAACTAAAACATTTATTAAATTTGCAAACATTAATAAAACCTACTTGATAAAATTTAAAAATATTTTAAAAAAACATAAAAGGAAAAAAAAATTCAAATTAAAATATATTTTAAATGTTTGTTTAGTTCAATTTTTTAAATTCTAATGGCTCTATTTTTAATACACTAATAAAAGTTATAATACATCACTTGATCAAAATGACGCAAAGAACAAATAATAAACATAATAATAAATTTTTGACATAGATCTTGTATCTTTTGAACTCCAATATATGTTGGATGGTTATAAAAAAAATATTCATAGAAATTACATTAAAGTTTTATATTATGGTAAACAAAATTTATTTATACAATTATAGTGAAAAAATTATAGTGTGATTGATAATGAGTTGGCAAATAAAAAATAATTACAACAAATAAAAATATTAAAAAATTAACAAATGTGTATCTTAGAAAAAATTTGAGAGGCTATTGAAAGAAATCGCACAAAGAAAAACAAATGTATAATTAAGGGTATGATAAGATGAAAAATACCTTAGAGATCTAAGAAAATTTTTCAAATATCAACATATATACTAATGGTTGAGAAATAATGGAAATTGTTTTAGTGAAACAAAAAAGTTCTTCAAATGAAACAAAAATGAATAATAATAAGTAAAGAATTTTATTTTTATATTACCTTGTAAATGAAATGTTTATGCTATTAAACATTTAAATTGAGTGTATTAAACATTATCATGTGAAAGAAAAATATACAATAAATATAAATATTAAAAAATAATATAAATATTCAAATGTGAGACATAATTTTTTTTTAATTCACATACATCATTTTAACATAATTACATAAAGGTTATAATAAGATGAAAAATATATTGGAGATACGACAGAGTTTCATGATAAACTAAATAATTAGAAGAAATAATCAACCATGTGATCCTAATTACGAGGAGCAACAACATAAAAAAGATTGTGACAAACACCATAAAAACGTTAAGTATCATTGGTATATAACAATTTGGCCTGTTCATAGACTTGAGACCATGCACCGTAAGCCCGAAACATTTGTTTTAAAGAGGATTGGATCATTTTCTAGAGAACCACAAGAAACTCCTTTCCATTAAATAATTGACATTGAAATTGTTAAAATTAATAAAAAAGAATTAAAAAATATATATTATTCTTGTCAACTCGATAATAAGCCATTTTATTTCCTAAACTTGAATAATATATATTTTTTAAAACAAAAAATATATATTCAACTTTTTGAATTATGTTACAATTAATCTACTATCAAAACAAAAATTAAACCATAATCTAATTAATAGTTTTGTAAAAAGTTTTAGTTCCTCGTCAAGATAAATGCAAATGAACTTTCGAGACTCGTAAATCGAAAAGTAATAAAAAACAAAATTTGATAAAAAGAAATGCATTTCTAATTCTAATACAAATCCAAAATAGAATAAAAAAAACAACATTATTAGAAAGAAAAAATATACTAACAAAAAATAGGGATGAAAATATTGGTACACACGACAATATGATAATTAAGGAATATAATCTACCAAAACCCTAATAAAAAGACTCTTAGCTCTTAGAAGAGAAGAAAATAAAGAGAGATAATAGAAGTCACAAAGAGATCAAATTATTTAAAATTATAAAAGAAGAACATGGAATCCAGATTGATCATGAGAGAATAAAGATAAACTAATCATTCTTTTTTTTGTAAAAAAAATTATAATTTACTAAATCAAGGTTTTAACTCATTAATTATCATTTTTAATACCAATAAAAATTAACAAACACTAGTAATAATTTAATTAAATTTTATTCTCAAACATAAACTTATAATTAATTTAATAAAGTTATATTAGTAATAAAATATTTTTTTGAGGTCTTTTTTTCTTTTTAAACACCATTTTATAATTAAATTAATAGACATATATTAGTACAAAAAAAATTGAGATCTTCTGTTCCTAGAGATCACGTGCTTTACTTGCTTTTTTCTTGAGTCGATCTTGCATGTTGGTGTTAATCTTGGTGGTTTTGTTGTTGGTTACTTTGTTATAGTTACTCTTAGTCTTCTTGAGGTTGTTTTTGTTGTTGTTGATTGTAATTGGGTACTTAAAAACCCATTATCCTCCCTATAACGAACTTCTTGTTTTAGTTATGCTGAATCATAAGAGAGACTTGAACTTCCTTAATACGTGACCTTGTCTCCATATTAAAAAGCATGGACAAGTTTCCGACCTTGTAGATTTGATCTCTTTTCTTTTCACCTACAATAAAAATAAAATAAAACACACACACGTACATATATATATATATATATATATATATATATATATATATATATATATATATATATTGTTAATTATATTAGTAAACTAATTAATAAAAACTGAAAATTTAGTTTGAATGTTTCAACTAAAATCCAAACATGTCGATACTATTCATAATCATATAATCAAAGACTTTTCAAAAATATATATTTGATGGATAAAAAATTGCCAATTATGAGTTTATTAAGGATATTCGTTCATGCTTCAAGTGAAAACAACATTTCAAAAAATAAATTAGAAAAAGAGAAAAATACAATATAGTCATGATCGCTTTGCTATTTCAGCTATATTTTATCAAAAAATAAAAGAAAATGTGAGAATCTCCTTTTTATGTACCTATGTCGATGATATTTCATATGTATAAGTTGAAATAAATCAATAATAGACAGTGGAATACTCAAAATATCGTGAGAAAAATGGAGCAACATAACCCGTGATGAGATGAATAAGAATAAAACAAAGGAAAAAAAGTGGGGTCCACTGCCAGAATGTATATGACGGTTTTTAATCGCATCCGTCCAATACTAAGGGATAAAAAAATGACGTAATAGTTTTACATATAACAGTTATACAACACGTACATATTTTTTTAATACAAGAAAATTCAACGTTATGTGCCTTTTATTCGTGTCAATAAAGAAAGAATAACAATGTTTCCACTTAAAAAAAAGGAATAATAATGTCGAATACGACAAACCTAAAAAAACAAAAACAAAAGAATGGCATATTAATCTAAATTAACAAAGTAAGAAGAAAAAAAAACATTTATACAACCATCAATTGATTCACAAGAAACTTTCTTTCCGAGGATGCAAACCCTTGATTTTAATGGTGCAAAACATGGTATAAAATTAAAAAAGCTTGTTTAGATATTTTCAACAATTTCTTTTAGAAAGGGAATGTGATTATATTTTGTGGTTGGTCAATTAAACACGCAGTATGAACAAGGACACTATCATGGATAAGAACAAATGAACAATGCCATCTTTAAGCGTGTTGTCTAATTGAATTATTTTAAGCAACAAATATGCATTGAATGTGCTCTTTTTTTCCTTTTATTTGTATTAACCCTGAAAAGGGAAAGACAATGACGAGAATAACAACGTGAGAAAATTAGGTCATGCATGAAAATGGATTGAAAAATGTCGACCAACTTTGATAGATAAGAGAGAAAAACAAGTTAAAGACGTGGAGGGATGAGAAGAAGAAAAGGGAAAATTAGGGTTAATTGGATGATGGAGAATGAAAGAGAAGATGAAGAAGAAGATGATGATGATGATGATAATTGACGGGTGATGGTCACGAAAGTGCAAAAGGAAACCCTATCAATCAAATTCAAAGCCTATGAGATTAGATTGGGAGTGGTGACAGTTGGAAACATAATTAAAAGTTGACATGCATGATTATAAAAATGTTTATACTAATTACAGAATCTCACCATCTAAACACAGTGTTTGCAACAAAATTTGGGCTTAATCTCTTTGGTTGTTTGTGGAGGTGTCCCAATGTCAACCTCTCATTCATGTCACAACACATTCATCCTTTTAATAACACTTTATATCTCTTTTCACCATTGTTGCTTAGTGTTCTATATATATATATATATATATATATATATATATATATATATATATATATATATATATATATATATATTTTTTTTTTTTAATTTCATATTCAAATTAACTACAAATGCGAGCTAACAAATATTAAAGTTAAATGCATTTGATAGAAAGAAAGGGATAGCAGTTGGTGGAACAATTTAATTACTTTCTAGTTTCTCACTTGTTTGATCTTTTAAATATTAATAATCTATAATTAGTTTATATGTTGCAGCTTCATTTAAAGTTTAGGAGTGTTTCTAAAACTGGTTTGATGTTTTTTAAATTAAATTTTGTAAGGAAAATTTCTCAATTATTAATTATGTTTTAGTTTGTATATCTAGAGACCTAATTGAGAATCGGAATGATGTACTGATCTAGGTAATATCGGAAAGTGTTGATCGATTTTTAAAAAATTTAAAATTCACCATTATTCTAAAAATATCATGTGATACCATCTAACTACATAACAAGAGATTTTTCAATAATTAATTTTTAGGTCTAAATCAAGGATTTATTTTAAGCCTCCATCCCTTAAATACCTTTGTGTTAGGTGTTATTTGAGCATACCCAAGAGTTAGTACTATGCATAAAGAAATGTTTTTGTTAGAAATATTTTCTGTAAGGATATAATTATAGGAAATTAAGAAAGACAATAAATGATAAATTAGATATATTGAGAAAATGATCGGTATGTGATAAATTTTAATGAGGAGACATAAAATATATGTTTGAGCTTAAGAGTTATTCTATTCTACATGCTTATTTTAATGATATATAATCTGTTTGAACAATTTTTTCTGAAAAAAAAAAGGAACAAATACATATACCAAATAATAAGTTATGCCATATATTTAGACAATATGTATTAAAGAACAAGAATTCGAAGTTATCTTTCAAAGGTTCTTCAAACAATAATTGTTCATTTATCTTGGGAAAAACCACATCTCCTCATCCTTTTATAAACACAGAGTTGTATCACATGGTAGCATCGAGGTTGTGTATAAAACCATTGTAAGAACTTTTACAGAACTTCTATTCATCTCTTTTCTCTTGTTTCCTTTCTATTTTTTTCTCTCACTCTTGTTCTTTCTTACACCATAAACTTTGTTGCAAGATTAAAATTTGTTCTGGTCTTAAACTTTGATACATTTTGATCATCAAACTTTAAAAGTGAATAGATATAATCATTTTAAACCAATAACATTTTTTTTTACGTTTTAAACGACATTATAAACTGACATTTGACCTGAAATGTGTCAAACAATGTAAGTAGCTCAAAACCTTCATAAAACATAATTTAACATGTCAAAAAAATTTAAGACAATTTAGGTTAAGAAGACTTTATCTATTTATTTTTAAATCTATTTATTTTTAAATTTTGGATGCCAAATTATATCAACATGAATGAATTTCAGTTGAATAAACAAAAAAAATGTATGTAAATTAAAAAAAAAAAAAGGTTTGACTAACACCTATTCAAAATATGTATGTCAATATTTTTTATTTATAAACACAATTAACGGGAGATAGTATTCTTGATTTACATAGTGATTTTTACACAATAAAAAATATATATCATTATTACTGTAATATGTTTTAATAAACTTATTCAAAAAGGCTTATAGACATTGACAATAAAAAAGAAAAAAGAAATCTCATAAATTAAAATTAATTTATATATAAATTAATTTGATTTTAAGTCAGTTTCTTAATAAATTAATTTCTATATAATAGTAAAAACGTGGAACCAAATATTTCAATTGAATTTTATTTAAAATTTACTTCTACTTTCAATAATTCTTCATGGACTATCAAAATAATATTTTATGAATCCAACTTAAATTTAATTTCAAAGTTCTATTAAAATCTAAGGGATGCTCTTTAATCTCTTAGAAGAACATTTATAAAATATAAGTTAAACGTTTCATTTTATATAACCCAACAAAAAATAATTAATCGAATCATATATACATAAATAAGTAAAAAAAAAGAGATAATATGATCTTTGCCCTATCTATAAATTTGAAACTAAAAGTAATAATTTTGGAAAAAAAAATGTAAGTGTGAACACATTGTTTGATCTTATTATTAAAAAATAGAATAGAAAATGAAAAACAGACAAGAAAGATATAAATCCCATCAAACAGTAAAAAGAGGAACACCAAGAAATTGAAGTTTGGAAGATAGCACAATCTACTTTTTTGACTTAAGCATGATTTATACAAACCGTGTTTAGTAACAGTGTCTAAATCATCATCAAATTTAAACATTATCATAGCAGTAAAAGAAAGCTTTCTCTTCTTTCTCTCTCTTAAAATTAATAAAAAAATCAAATCTAACTGTTTTGTTTGTTGATGTTTTGGTACATTCAACTGTATGTTGGTTGTTTGTTGCTTTGAATCTTTGTAATAATTTTTGGATGATCTATTTTTCTGTTTCATTCAATATATTATTATAATTAACATCCTATTTTGTTAAATTTAGAGTATATTTTTATTGCTATAATTTTCATTCAAAATAAAAATAACTACAAATGTAAAAGAATTTGTTTTGTTTGTACTATATTAAGAGTTTATACACTTTATGTCATATGATAATTATCATATTATTTTTTTTTACATGTACAATATGTAAAGCAAATAATTCAAATATTAAAAACACATATTAGACTTGAATGTATTTTTAAGTTTTTATACTAAGTTTGTTTTTAGTATTTTTAAATAACTATTCTTTTTGTAAAAATTATTTAAGTCTAGTTATTTAGCTTGTTTTTGTCAACTGAATATTTTGAAAAATAATAACTAGCAAAATATTTAAATATAAAAATAAAAAAACAAAAATTAATTAGTGAATAAAATATTTTTAAGTATTGATATTGTAATGATATTAAGAAGCTAAAACAAATATTTTTTATAACTAAAAAAAGTTATTATTGTTAAGTTTAGGGAAACAACTTACTCTAAATTTAAATTACTACAAGACTATTTAAAATTCTTTACTTTTAGCTTATTCACTTCTAACTTATTTTATTTTAGTAATACCCTACTAGGTCTTTTAGAATTTCAAATTTCAAAATTTTCTAATATTTATATATTATCTAATTTATAAAGAGCAAAATAAAATACCAACGTGTCCTAGTAATAATAAACATTAAAACTCGTCACCAAATTTGTATAATTAATAATAAAATATCACACAATTATTGTTAGAAATTATATAATAGGTTAACTTATTTATATAAATAAATATATAAATAAATTATTATAAAAATTAAAATTACAGATTTATAAAATTAGGAAGACTAAAATTTACATTAAACTTATTTATATTTATACCTAAAACAAAATCATTGGTATTGTTAATTTATTGATTTTATTATATTTATATTAACGTTGAAAACGGTAACATAACATTCATGATTTTTTTATTGACAATGTAACTCTTCCATCAGTAAAACAATAAAACTCGTAATTAATCTCCATAACTGTGTGTAATCTATGAAGATTGACCAGTCAAGACTCACAAATGAGGAGAGAGATTTAACGGCTGCCTTTACATGAATGACCAATCAAAACCTGCCACATCAGCTTGCCAGTCGCATGTGATTCCTCCCTGCTCACGAAAAATTGACCAGCCGATAATTTAGAATGAAAATCAAACGGCGGAGAGACGTATCGAAAACGTAACGGGTTCCATCTCTCTATCCGTTCAACACGTGGCTCCACCGGTACAACCAGTTTCAGGTTACTTAACGGTGAACATTTTGGGACCCCACTGCCACTGCGTTCACGGTCACCGTCTTCTCTCGCCGCCGCCTACCGGACAATCCAAAAAAACAAAACAATTTTATTTTAAATCATAAAAAAATTCATAACAAACAAATAATAATGATAAAAAATTAGGAAGTAATAATTATTATTTAATTGTGCATTAAGCTATGATTTAAGGGAGATAAGGGGTTGTAGAGAGGGTCCTCTCTTTCAGATTTTGCTCCAAAATCAGAACAACCAAACCTTCCATCTGATTTGCAGAGAGTTTTCTCAAGGGACCAACCAGAGACAACCAAGGACACTGTAGAGAGAGAAAGTGGTTCTTTCTGTGAGTAACATGCAATAGATATATTATGTATATATATAGAGAGAGAAAAAAGAGTTGAAGATTGTTGTTCAATTTGAAAATTGCCATCAAGTACCCTTTTTTTCTGTTCTTATTTTTTGGTTGGTTTTGGTTCCTATCCAACCCTGTAAGTTTCTAGCATTGTTTCTCTCTGGTTGCCTTTTTTTTTTTGTTCTCTTCTTCAAGTATTGCTCTCTGTGAATGGGCTCAACAGTGACTTGCTTTGCTGGTTTGGTTTTCTTCTGTTATTTGGAGATCTTGATTGAATTTTGGTTTTTCTAGTTGAATCATGAGGCGTAATGAATGATGGGTTGATTTAAAAATTTCAAACTTTTGTTGCTGCATTGGGATGTTGGATTCATTTCTGCATTCGTGTGTTCAATTGAAGTTGGTGTTGTTTCTGGCGTTTTGCATCTTTGGGATCTGTCTATCACAGAAGGGGCATTTTTGTTTTTTCCTCTAACCAAAGGTTTCATCTTTGTTATAGCATGTGAAAAACAAAGGGAAATAAAAAAGTGGTTTTTGGGGATTTGCCTTGGTGATTGGTTGAACGATATTTCGATCTGAAGAAACTTGTGTGACGGGTGTTGATTAGATGGGCCTTGCTTGCTGTGATGGGTGTTTAAATTTGTGCAAAGAAGTAAAAGGGGCAAAAATTAGGAACTTGTGAATTGAATTGGATTTCATCAATTCTGTTTGAACAGGCTCTTGATTTTGCTGTGGTGGATTGAAGTGCGAAGGCGCTCCTTTCTCTGTGGCGGAGACATGTTGGACGGTCGTTCGTGCGTTGTTCCGAGGTTGTTTTCCAGCACTTGCCAGGCAGAGAACGACTGGTCTTACATGAAGTGCTTGCTGGAGTTGGACATCAAGAATGGAAAGCGCCCTATGGAGATTGATGATGTCGAGGATGAGCCCCAGCAGCCGAGGAAGTGTACTAGGAAGTTGGATTCTTACAATAGAGTTGAAATGGCTCGAATTTCCTTTCAGAGGCAATCTATTGAGGCCAAGGATTCCGTCGTTTCCCAGATGGATCAGGAGACTATTGAGCCATTGAACGTTTGTGAAGGAGTTGTCGGAGAAGGTGGAGCTTTGACCGACCGGCGGCTACTGGGTGAGCAAGAACATGAGGAGGGTGATGGTGATTTGATGGATGTTGGTGACCATCAATCCGATGGACAGCATCAGGCTAAGCCTGGGGATTTATCAGATGAACACCGGTTGCAGCATGATGAGAATCTAATGAATTCAAGTGAGCAGCAATCTGAGCAGCAGCAGCAGCAGCATGGTGGGGATTCTTCAGATTCCGGTTCTCTCTTGCCACGCATGAACCGTGACAGCTCAATCGCGTGTCTCAGCCGGTGTTCAAGGTCAGACTACGGTTCTCTAGCCTCGCTGAATAGGAGCTTCCGGAACATAATCCGAAGTGGTGAACTCTACCAATGGAGGAGACTAAATGGGATTATGGAGCACTGGATTTATTTTTCCTGCGCCCTTCTGGAATGGGAGGCCTATGATCCAATCCGTCAGAGATGGATGCATTTGCCAAGAATGGCTTCTAATGAATGCTTCATGTGTTCAGACAAGGAATCTTTAGCTGTAGGAACCGAGCTACTTGTGTTTGGGAGGGAGCTAAGGTCTCATGTGATTTACAGATACAGTCTGTTGACAAACTCATGGACATCTGGAATGAGGATGAATGCTCCAAGATGCTTGTTTGGCTCAGCAAGTCTTGGAGAGATTGCAATATTAGCTGGTGGGTGTGATTCAGAGGGACACATCCTTGACTCTGCTGAATTATACAATTCCGAGACTCAAACATGGGAAACACTGCCAAGTATGAAGAAACCCAGGAAAATGTGTTCTGGGGTGTTTATGGATGGAAAGTTTTATGTGATAGGGGGGATTGGGGGGAGTGATTCAAGGGTGCTAACATGTGGAGAGGAGTACAATGTTCAGAGCAGAACATGGACAGAGATTCCAAACATGTCCCCGGGAAGAAGTAGTAGGGGTCCTGAGATGCCTGCAACGGCTGAGGCACCACCTTTGGTTGCAGTTGTAAATGATGAACTTTATGCTGCTGATTATGCTGACATGGAGGTTAAGAAGTATGACAAGGAAGAAAAAGTGTGGATTAGCATTGGGAGATTGCCAGAACGAGCGGTGTCGATGAATGGTTGGGGTCTTGCATTCAGGGCGTGTGGAGATAAGCTTATTGTGATTGGTGGACCAAGGACTCATGGTGAGGGTTTTATTGAACTCAATTCATGGGTGCCTAGTGCAGGGCCTCCACACTGGGATCTACTTGCTAGGAAACGTTCTGGCAATTTTGTCTATAATTGTGCTGTCATGGGATGTTGAAGCATTGAATTGTCAAAAAGTTACACATTTTGATGCTTCAAGTCCAAGGAGTGGCACAAACATTGATTCGTCCATTGACACAGGATTCTTGCTAATTGGTACATTGCCCCCCCTTATTTCTTTCTGTGATATTTTTCTTTGAAAGGTTGGGGATGATGGGGACAACATTCAGAAATTACTCAAGATTAGCTGAAAAGTTTTATGGGGAGGAGCTATTCAGTCTTCTTTCTTTTTTTCTTTTTTTATGTTTAAAATTTCAACCACTATTTTGTTACATCGAAATTGGCATCTTCCCCCCCCCCCCATTTCCATTGACATGTGATTTTTCGAACTTTGGTATCATGTAGCAAAGGAATAGATTAAATAATTTAAGTTCTACACAAACTTAGGTTACTGCTGTTGTTTGTTTAAGTTCTACACAAACTTCATTTTCTTGATCATAAATTTCCTAGCTTGAAGGAATGAAATAATTTTCTGAGAGTTTTGTCTTTTTCTTTCTTTTTTTTTCTTTCTTTGGATTCTGTATTCATTCAATTTTGCACATTTGAATTCATGGACCTTGTATTTTGAGCTGTTTCTAGTCTGGACTTTGGTATCATATATAGAACTTTCTGTCTCCAATTTTTTAGCACTATGGCACTAAAAATGAGGAAAGTTTTCCTTTTTTTAGACTGCAACCTTGATGGAAAAATCAGTTTGCTTCTTCTGCTGTCAAAATAATTAACAGTGATTAATGTTTTGTTGTTTAAAAATCGTTATTGAACTTATGGTTAATAACTTAATACAGTGTCTTAATGTGTGGTTAAGAGGAAAATGTTTCAAAGTTGAAACTATAAATGAATGATCTTTATTATTAGACATTGATGGAATATTGTACTGCATCATTAAGCCATTATTATTACTTTCTATGTTGATTTGAGGCCACCCATCAAACAAGTTTTTTGTTGTCTTGGCAATTGCATGAAACCCTTATTTTCCAAGTGTGTCTTACACATGCATATGAAAACTTGAAATTGAAATATGAGTAGTTATTGGATGTTTCTAATTGTAAGTATATGACAATGGTCCATGTTATAGTAGGAAACTCATCTTAGTCCTGTAACAGCAGAGTTGCTTTAAATATTTTGTTGGGTTGTTGCATCACCATTATTAGACATCAAACTCCTTAAACAACTCTAGGTCCTATGTGAGTAAACTCTGATGCTCAAGTAATTAATAAAAACATAAAATAAAATAAGTATTTTTTTAATTGGTTAAAATAAGGTTTTTGAGAAGTTGAATGTGAGATCTTCTGTAGAAGTTAAAGAGCATAAACTTTATTATCAGTTATGGAAGATACTTGATTATTTTGCATTCTTATGTCTTTTATAAGTGAATTTATCTGAACAGAACCTTCCTCTTGGTACAAATCAAGAACAACAGTTGACTAAATGTGTGAAACAGAAGTATATTCTGTCGCATATCAACTTATCTGCATAAAATAATGTGTGAAACAACACTTTTCTTTCTGTGTATTTATTCAAAGTGTAAGGCTGTTTAGTAAAAATATTTTAAAAGACACCTATTTTTTTTCTTATGTATGTACAAATAGTATTTCTTAACATGTATTTATTGAATTTTTGACAAGTATTTTGAATTTTAAAAGATAAATTTGGATGAAAATAGATTTTTTTTTTCTTTTGAATTTTTAACAAGAGTCTAACACGCAATCATTTAACCTTACCCATTTATTTCTGCATAAAAGTTCAACATTGATGGAAGAATATGGAAGAATAACAAATGAAAAAAAGTTTCAGATTTGAAAAATAATTCCTAGTAACATTTCATTGACAGATGTAGCAAGTGACTCGCTCCAACAAGTCAAAGGGGTCAAGAATGAAAGCAAAGCAAGACATGATGAAGATGATGTTTCAGATAACACATGACGCAATTCATAAGCAGAAAAATATTTGTTATTATTAAACTTTGGAAGAATTATAGATATATATTTATTTTAAATAGAAAATTGTATCCAGAGTTATCTCACAAGTAGAAGTGTGATGAGACTAATCAATTAAGGAATTTTTTTACCAATAAACACTACATGCACATAGTCAAGGATTCAATTTCTAAGAAATGGTTATAAGAAATTTAAGGCTTCTCAATCTTATAAAATTATATAACAAAAGTTTAAATTTGCTTATAATTTGGTTATATCTTATAAAAATATATATTAAAGTAAGGTTTGCACTTTATAAATCAATTTGATTATATCTCTAATCAAGGTGAAATCTTAAATCATGGTTGAAAACTTTAAGTTATTTGTGACTTGTGTCTCATGATTAAAGATAGATATTGCAACGAAGCGGTTTCTAAATCAAGAAGTGTGTATTGGGAATGTAGTTAGTATGAGACTAAGGCCCAATTAAACATTTTTTCAAAAATCAATGATTTAAAAAAAAAGAGTAAAGTCTCCCATTTGGAAACAAAAAATGGTTCAAAAATCAAAAATTAAGATGGTGGTCAATATCTTCTGTTGTCTTAAGTTATGGGTCTGAAGAAAATTCAATTGCCAAAAAACAACACAATGGGCCTAATCTAGTGGTGTCCATTCTCATGAGATTTTGAAAGTCCTAAGTTATTTTTTCTTGGGTCTGGTATCTTTAAACTCTTAAATTCCCTTATCCATCTTTAAACTCCTAAATTCCCTTATGATGAAGAAAACATGGTTGTTTACATGGATAAATAATTTTTGTGGAACACAAATTTGAACATTTAAAAATGGTATAATTTTTGTTTTCAGTTTTTCAAACTGAAAAAGCATGCTTAATTGGGCCATAGTAATTAAGTTTTTACTTCGTGTAACCCATATTGTTGAATGGGTCGGGGTTACATGTTATGTAACTCACTGATCCATGTTGAAAACTTTGGTTTTTAAGTATGGATTCAAGTAGCACAAGATGGCAAGGAGATCCAACAAAACCAACAATATTTCAAAAAGTATTCTAGACTTTCAAACCGCGCGTTGATGGATTTCCTTGTTGAAAATAGTTAGTGTAAGTGGACAAAATTTTCCTATACGGGAAATATAAGGCCACTCTTCTAGTAATTGTAGTACAAGATGGGAGGAATAACATACTCCTTGTTGCTTTTGATATAATTGTAGGTGAAATAACAAAAACTTTTTTTTTCTTAAACACCTTTGGAGGCATATTACACCTCAAGAACACTTTTGCTTAATTTCGGATTACCACAACTTCATTAGTGCAACATTCAGTAAATCAGAGAGTGGATGGGTAGAAGGAAAATGTGTGCATGTGTATTGTATTTGGCACATTGCACAAAATTTCACTTGAATATTTAAAAATACAACTCTGAAAAAGGACATTGTCAACATGAATAAGTACTTAAATTTTCAAAATTTTATCCAATTATACGTGATTTTTTGTTATTCTTTGTCAAATTTAATCAATATTGTTTTTTTAATTATATTTGCAGCATACACAATGATTGAGCCACTGTGTAACAATTACTACAATATCATAAGGGAAGAAATAACTTGTATTAACCAAATTCCAAGACATCAATGTACACTTGCGTATGATCAAGGCAGAAGATGGGGTCCCCTCACAACTAATCTAGCGGAAGCAATCAACTCTATACTGAAGCAAACAAGAAATTTACCAATCTCCTCCCTAGTATTGGCCACATACACAAGATGCAACACCTTATTTACAGAAAAAAGGAAACACATTACTGTAATGATAATTGTTGGTCATGTCTATTCTAAAAATGTCACCAAGGTCTTACAAGATGGTGATTGAAAATCAAACACCCACATGGTGGTTGAATTTGATAGGAATACGACAAGATTCAGAGTGGAGGAGATGGTCAACCCAAGATAAATATGTCCTTTGGGTAAATTTGTTGTCAGGTTAGATGAATGGTGATGTGATTGTGATAAGTTTCAAAAAATTCATCTACCGTGTTCTCATATCTTATTAGCGTGCAAACATGCTCATCATGACTTCAACATGTATATTAATCACCACTATAGGTTGAATGTCGTAATGAAATTGTATGATCTATATTTCGAAGAATTAAGGCATTAAGATTATTAGCTACCATACCAAGGCCCACAACTTTAGCCAAATCCAACCACAAAAAGGAATGCAAAGAGTCTACCAAAATCGTCAAGAATCTGTACTGAAATAGATATTAGGTAAGGAGGTCATCCAAGAAAGTGTTCATACTCCCAAACACCGAGACATACAATAAATCATTATCCTCTCAATCCTTAAATTAGAAAATCCACTTATCATAGTTAATTGTATTCAAGTTTTATAATTTTAATCATTAAATTAATAAATTTTCTATTCACTTATACATTTTCAATTTTATTATGTTTGTCTAATTTCCTTGACTTTTTTTACCATATTATTAAAATAAATATTTTAAAAGAAAAACGAAACAAAAACAAATTTCTTATTATTATTTTTTTCAATTTTTTGGTTAATATAAAAAATTATAAAATTATTTGCAACTACCAGCAAGTAATTCATATGTACTTAATTTTCTCCTACACCTATTAATAACTTTTATTACCTATATATTATTAATAAAAAAATATAACTAAAACAAAAATTTTCAAAATTTAATAATCATTTATAAATTATTTTCATTTTTCTAACTCATCAATGCAAATTTATATTTTAAAACTTTACAAAACACTATAAATATTACTAAATAATTTTTTTAATCTTAAAATATTATTTTTCTTTATTTAAATTATATATCTATTTTTAATTTAAACAAAAATAAAAATTCGGTTCGAATTTGATTATCTGGAAACTAACTCCGACTGGTTTTCCGGTCAAACCATACAAAAACGAAGGTCAGAGACTAGGGATGACAACGGGGCGGGGTGGGGACGGGTTTCACTATCCTATACTCATCCCCGTAAAAAAAATTCATCCTCATCCTCATACTCAAACTCAACAGGTATCAAAGTTTTATCTCATCCTCATCCCCACTGGATAACGAGTATAATCCTATACCCATACCCGTACCCATTTCCTTACTACTTCAATATAAATTTTATTTAATTTTTATAAAATAATAAAAAAATACGGTAAAGAAAACATAATATTATCAAATATTCAATATTAGGAGGATGATTGTTTCTTCGATATCAAATACTTTGAAATAAATTATAATTGTTTACATTTTAGATTGGAATACCAAATAAAATTTCATGACAACTAAAACATTTATTAAATTTGCAAACTGGAAACATTAATGAAACCTAGTTAATAAAATTTAAAAATATTCTTAAAAAAATTTAAAGGAAAACAAATATTCAAATTAAAATATATTTTAAATGTTTGTTTACTTCAATTTTTTAAATTCTAATGAATCTCCTTTTTTCATACACTAATAAAAATGATAATACATCACTTAATCAAAATGACACAAATAACAAATAATGAATATAATAAAAAAAATTAACGTGGATATTGTATCTTTTGAACTGCAATATATGTTGTATGATGATAAAAAAAATATTCATGACAATTACATTAAATTTTGATATTGTAGTAAATAAAAGTTATTTATACAATTACAGTAAAAAATTACAGTATGATTGATATAATGAGTTATAAAACAAAAAATAATTAGATAAAATATATTAAAATAGTATTCTACATGATGAAAATAAACAACAAATAAAAATATTAAAAAATTAACAAATGTATGTCTTAGAAACAATTTGAGAAACTATTGAAAGAAATCGCACAAAGAAAAACGAATGTATAATTAAGGATATGATAAGATGAAAAATACCTTAGACATCTAAGAACACTTTTCAAATATCAACATATATACTCAATGGTTGAGAAATAATTGTTTTAGCGAAATAAAAGAGTTCTTCAAATGAAAAAAAAATTAATAAAAATAAGTAAAGAATTGTTTTTATATTACCTGGTAAATGAAAGGTTTATGCTATTAAACAATTAAATTGAGAGTATTAAACATACTCATGTGAAAGGAAAATATACAATAAATAAAAATATTAAAAAATAATAGAAATATTCAAATATGAGACATGATTTTTTTTAATTGACATACATCATTTTAACATAATTACATAAATGTTATGATAAGATGAAAAATATATTGGAGATGCGAATGAGTTTCATGACAAACCAAATAATTAGAAGAAATAAAAAATTGAATATATATATATATAT
>Ga0209589_1007167_pt1 | contig 18074 bp, 10 predicted proteins | sample CowpeawhiteBW_FD_187525 | JGI IMG/M metagenome (GOLD analysis project Ga0209589, IMG submission 187525) | Root nodule microbial communities of legume samples collected from California USA - Cow pea white BW (SPAdes) (version 2) | ecosystem: Host-associated > Plants > Roots > Nodule | place: USA...
GGTACATCTTAGTCATGCCAGGATGCAAGCTAAGACGACTCTTGTGTCCTTCCTCAAGGATCAACTTTCTCAACTCAGCATCATCCGGTATACATACTCTGCCTCGAAACCTCAGGATGCCATCATCACTCACAGCAAAGTCTCTAGCCTCATCTGATCCAAGCTGCTCTCTAACTCTGTTCAGACTAGCATCCAACAACTGTCTCTCTCTGATCGAGCCCAAGAAGTCACTAGATATAGTAAGGGTACTACACCTAATAGACTCGGACTCCAACTCCACCTGTATCCTCATATCTCTGAACTTCTCTAGTAGCTCTGCCTCTTTTAACATGAGATGTGCTGCGTGTACCGTCTTCCTACTCAGTGCATCTGCTACCACATTTGCCTTCCCCGGATGATATAGGAGCTCGAAGTCGTAGTCCTTCAAGAATTCCATCCACCTCCTCTGCCTCATGTTCAGCTCCTTCTGATCAAACAAGTACTTTAAACTTTTGTGGTCGCTGAACACCCGAAACTGAGCACCATAAAGGTAGTGCCTCCAGATCTTCAAGGCAAAAACTATCGCTGCCAACTCAAGGTCATGAGTAGGGTAATTACGCTCATGCACCTTAAGCTGTCGTGAAGCATACGCCACTGCCTTCCTTTCTTGCATCAAAACACATCCAAGTCCAAGGCGGGAGGCGTCACAGTAGACCTCAAACGGCTTTCCGACATCCGGAATCACAAGTATCGGTGCGCTGGTCAGTCTCTTCTTCAGTTCCTGGAAACTCTCCTCACACTTATCCGTCCAGATGAAGGGTTGGTCTTTCCGGGTAAGCAAAGTCAAAGGTGCCGCAATCCTGGAGAATCCCTCTATGAACCTCCTGTAGTATCCTGCTAACCCCACAAAGCTCCTGATTTCTGTGGCTGATTTAGGACTTTCCCACTTTACCACTGCCTCAACCTTCGTCGGATCCACTGCAATCCCATGGGCGGATATCACATGCCCCAAAAACTGAACCTCATCCATCCAGAACTCACACTTGGATAACTTGGCATACAGCTGCTTCTCTCTCAAAACACCAAGCACCAACCTCAGGTGTTCCGCATGTTCCTCTTGAGTCCGGGAGTAGATAAGGATGTCATCTATGAAGACCACGACAAACTTATCTAGAAAGGGTCGGAAGATCCTGTTCATATAGTCCATGAACACTGTTGGGGCGTTGGTCACGCCAAAAGGCATAACCACATACTCATAGTGGCCATACCTCGACCTGAAGGCTGTCTTCTGCACATCATCCGCCTTTACCAAGATCTGGTGGTAACCTGATCGCAGATCTATCTTCGAGAACACTGATGACCCATGCAACTGATCCATCAAGTCATCAATCCTCGGAAGCGGGTACTTGTTCTTGATAGTCACCTTGTTCAGTTGCCTGTAATCCACACACAGGCGTGAACTCCCGTCCTTCTTCTTCACCAACAACACTGGTGCTCCCCAAGGTGAAGTACTGGGTCGGATGAACTGTTTCTCCATCAGGTCTTCTATCTGTTTCTTGAGCTCTACCAACTCTGCCGGAGCCATACGATACGGAGCCATCGATACCGGGCCTGTTCCTGGGACTAGATCAATAGAGAACTCCACTTCTCTACTGGGAGGCAACCCTGGTACTTCATCTGGAAACACGTCTTCAAACTCATGTACCACAGGGATGACTGATGGTCTCTCTCCCTCTTCCACCTCCATACGAGCGAAGATTATGAAGCACTGCGCACCGTCCTTTAGCTCTCTCATAACCCCCTGGGAGGATACCAACTCATACTCCTCTGAGTCGGGAAACAACAACTTCTTCTCCCTACAATCTATCAGAATGCGATTAGCAGAGAGCCAATCCATCCCTAAGATCACTTCCAAGTCTTGCAGAGGCAAGCAGATTAGATTCACCTTGTACCTGCGTCCCTCTACCTCCACTGGAAGCCTAGCACACAGGGACGACGTCCTGACCAAACCCGACGCCGGAGTAGACACCGCAAGCTCACACTGCAGCTCGCGCACCGGCAGACCCAACCGTTCCACACAAGCAAAAGACACAAAAGAGTGTGTCGCTCCAGAATCAAATAACACACAACAAGATACACCAGCTATCAAGCAGCAACCCATAACCAAGTTACCTGAACCAGTCGCCTCTGCTCCTGACATAGCATAGACTCTGCCCGTCGCCTGAGGCCTGTTGCCTCTGTCTCTCCCCTGATGCTGCTGGGGTGCCTGAACTGGAGGGCGTGTCGCTGCCCTAGCAAGGTTGGGGCAATCTCTCCCAAAGTGGCCTTCCTTGCCACAGTTGTTGCATCTACGGTAACCCTCCCTACGTGGACAGGCGTGCCTCGGGTGGGGTCCTCCACATGAGTAACACTGCACTCGACCCTGCTGAGGAGGAAAACCCCTAGGCCCCTGAGACTGATGGTGAGGCCTATCATACGGTCTCCTCCTCTCCTCCTGCCTGGGCCTGGACCCAGATGGTCCACCGATCCTCTGAAGCGGCTGTGACTGCTGTGGGCGCTGGCCTTCCACCTCGCGCTTCATCTTCTCCATCACTCTGGCCTTCTCTACCAAAGCGGCGAAATCCTTGATGGACAAGGGTGCCACCATCAAGCGAATATCACCGCGAAGCCCGTTCTCGAACTTCCTGCATCGCCACTCCTCATCGAGTGGTAGGGTGTAGAAACGGCTGAGGTGTTTGAACCTCTCAGCATACTCTGCCACTGTCTTCCCTCCCTGGGTCAACTGGAGGAATTCCACCTCCTTGGCGTACCGAATACTGTCAGGAAAGTACTCCGATAAGAACCTCTCCCTGAAAATCTCCCATGACACGGGCTCATCCCTCTCCTCCAGGATGGATCTGGTGCTGCTCCACCAATGCTCCGCCTCTCCCGTGAGCATGTACACAGAGAACGCCAGCCTGTCCTCTGCAGGGCACATCTTTGCATCATAGATGCGCTCCAAGTCCTTCAGCCATTGGTCTGCGGCGTCAGGACTAGTCTTCCCGTCAAACTTCGCTGGGTGGTGCTTCAAAAAGTCCTCCAGGCTCCACTCCCTGACTGCAGGTCTCGGCTCGGGACCAAACACAGGCGTCGTCGTCCTGCTCTCCTCCATCTGGCGAAGAGCCTCCATATGCTGCCGATGAGCATCCTCAGCAGCTACCCTCGCAGCCTCCATCTGCTGCATCACAGCCTGCTGCTGCTCGAGCGACGCTGCCTGTCGCTGCATGGATGCCTCATGCTGCTGCATCATCACAGCACTCTGCTGCGTCATCGCTGCTACCATCGCCTCCATAGCTCTGGCGATATCTGATGTGTCCCCCTGGGATGACTGAGAAGCTCGGCGAGGAGGTGCCATGGTCTACTGGCACAGAGAAAAATCACTCGGTTAGACTCGATAAGGCAAGAATTCAACTAAGACTACTCAGAAGACACAGAGAAAGCTTAAGCGGACATCCAAGTCCACAGACCTAAGGAACGACCGCTCTGATACCATAAATGTAACGTCCCATTTAATTAATAATCTAAATTAAAGGAAACGTCACGCGATAATAGTACTGCAGAGTAAAACTTGGGGTCCCTAACACAACCCATACGAAACTAGGCACACCACGATGCCAACAAAAGCAGGATAGATGAATACGAATACAACGTATAAAGAAGCGTAGAAATACGGAAAGAAATACATGGGCCGTGGCCCTAAATAAACACGAAGACGACTCCAGCCCAGATGGCTAAGCTACTGGATCACCGCTCCCTTGCTGACCGCGAGGAACTCGCCCATCTGCTCCCATCAACCCAAGTTGATGATCATCGCAAGAAGAACAGCCACATACATCACAAACATACAACAAAAAAACGGGTAAGCTAGAGCTAACAACATGCATCAAGCAGTCAAACATATATTCATCATTTCATATCCACATAGCAACCAAGCATATTATGACTCTTCATCCATTACACTACGACTCGACTCGACTCATCCGGATACGTATAACTTGGTCGGATTCAGCGGATGCTTGCACTTGTGTGGGTACCCCTGCTCGATCCTGAGCTGCTCGATCCTGAGCCATGTATTTCCAGTGTTGCGATAAATCAAATCTCTCCCACCACAAGGTTAGCCCTTAATGAGTTTCAGGCCTCCTGCTACTCCCACCACAAGAGTCAGTCCGCTCTAAGTGAGACTAACTGACTCCCCGGAGCGTCAGGATGCAACCTTACCTTGAATCCTTACCTCGTTATACAGATGGGGCACCACCATGAACACCCACTAACAGGGGCCATGGAATTACGTCCCGACCACTGAAGCGCAACCCCGGAGGTCTCACCTAGAGACCCCAAGGAATTAGACGCTGACACGGACCAACATTCATAATTCGGTAATAAGAGAATATTAAAAGCATGTTTACGATTCCATACCCATCCATGAGATTTATTCCTCATACGCGTCACATTTGAGTCCATACCACTAATCATCTCCATCCTATGAGTCTAGGATCTCATCTCATGTCGATACCATGTTCCTTGGATTTTCAAACCACACATTTATTTCGCATGCTAAGTCTCATACCAACTCATTCACCCACAAGTCATGAATCATGCCAAACATATGTTTCATACTCCATTATATACATATACATCATCACATAATCATGCCCAATCAAAACAGATCACACGGGAAGCATCAAAAGTCCAATACAAAGCGCAGTCTCGCCCAGCATCTCGCCCAGGCTGAGGGGTCTCGCTCAGGCGAGATGGCTCGCTCAGGCGAGTCTCCCCTCGCCTAGGCGAGGGCACAAAAACAAGGGTGTGGCCATTACGGGATCTCGCTTAAGCGAGATCCCTCTCGCCTGGGCGAGTGGCCAGCTCGCTCAAAAGGTGAGCGAGTCGCCTGGGCGAGATTTCGTGCAGAGATCTCCCTGTTTCATCTCGCCTAGGCGAGATCGACTCGCTTGGGCGAGATTTACAGGTCTCGCCACTGTTCATCACTGTAACAGCCAAGAAAACGAACCAAGAGACACATGCAATATACTTTTGTACACCAGAACGAAGTATCACACCAGAAAAATCAATAACCAACTCCACACAACTCAGAATAATGACTCGACGTTGAAACCCTAACTTCCCGTACCTGGAAAAGGGCTAAGAGCGGGTGCGTCTCCAACAGCGGAACGCGAGGCTCCAATGGCAGATTAAGGTGCTGTGGAACAGATACAGAAGAGCATACATGAGCCCACTACGAATCCCTACTGGAAGCACATCGTAAGGCGAAAGAAAACAAGAACTGAGGTGTAGAGCACTTACATGAGGCTGGAAAAACGTGACTGGCTCACTGGTTCAAGGTTAGGAGTAAACCCTAGCAGAAGGGTTCTGTGAGGAGGATGACGGCTGCAGCTCTGGACGAAGGGCAAAGGTGCCTCTGAAGTGTAGGGTACCCTAGGTTTAGGGCAGACCTAAGACTTATATACACTGGGCCACGCTTAGGCCCACTCAGGAGCAGCCCATTAACCTTTAGGGCTGGAAAAACACAACAAAAAAAAAAAGAAAAACAGAAATTGGGCCTTACATGCTTTCTCATGTGTTGCACTTTCAAGTGATTTTTAGGTTCTGTTAAAGAAGTTGTGTTCTGATGTGTGCGTATCAATTGGCTTTTATATAATTTTGACATAAAAAATGTGCAGTGAAACACATTGTATAATGGCGAAAAAAAGTTTGAAAATAAGAATATCTTTGTCCCAACAATCTTGCACAGTTTTTTTTATTATTTAACTTTGTCCTAAATTGTGTGTAAATTTTTAAGTTTAAAAAAGCAACCAAATCCTTGATTAAGAATATATGAATTTGTAGGAAGATGAAACAGCGAATAACAAAATTTTAAACATTTGTAGAAATATCTGCAATGTATGAATTATTATAAATTTCTTGACACTCAAAAGAGATAACTGAAATGAATAATTCAGAAACAAAGAAAAGAAAAGAGGTGAGTCGCTTTCATCCTCAAACGGCTAGTTGGCGTTTGGGGCATTGCACAATAATATATGATGTCTCATTAACACAATCACGCCCTTCCAATATTAACCGTTGCTTTCTCCTTTATGTACTTTCCACCTACTATTTTCCTTGTTTTACCACTCTTCTGTTTTATTTTTTTCTTCCTTTTCAAATCATTAACCTCTCAACTCTACTCTTTACCATCCTTTACCATCGCTTCTTCTTCTTCTCCTCAAGTCTCAAAGTTCATGTTGATTTGTCGATGACCGAAGGTCGATACGAGTCATTCTAAATTAAAGGTCGAGTCAATTCGGCCAAGACAAAGATAGAGATGAGTCAGTTTGGGCTGAAAGACGAAATGTGTTTCTTGAGTCGAAGATCGTGACAAATCGACCTAGGTCGAAGGTTAGAGTAAGCCAATTCAGGTTGAAGGTCAAAGTCAAATCATCCTAAATTGAAAATTAGAATGAGTCGTCCCGAGTCTCGAATGAAAACAATTTGTCCATAATTGAAGGCAGAGAGAACTCGAGATTAGTCTGTTTAAATCGTAATTTAAGTTAAATTGACTCGAACTACCGAAAGATAAAATCAAGTTATAATAAAATTTTGTCTTAAAAAAATAAATTGCTTTGTTGAAAAAAAAAATCTAAAATATTTCAATCACTTCATAAAAAAAATTATTTAAATAAATAAAAATCAACTATAAATAATTCAAATATTATATATTTTAATTTTGTTAAAATTTTTTATCCAAGCACAAATATTTCAACCACTAATATAAAAATATTTTCCAACAAAATAGATGATCATTCTACATAATTCTCATTGTTACCTTTGAAAATACCTTTGCAAATTGTAAAGCCATGATTACCGCAATCAATCCAATATTACAATAAGTAGTCTCTACCCTTAAAGTATCACATTGTACCGGTGGTAGTATATAACCTCAACCTTTCTAAAATGTCTAAAATGTTAAAAGGATTTTAAAATAAGACACTGATATTTTGATACCATTTTTTTTTATTATCATTTAATATTATTTTTTATAATTATTTATTTTCTTTTTCTTTTATAAATATAAAAATTAATTTTTGTTAAGATTACTTTATCTTTATACAAATTGTTAAATGGTAGTCAAATGATGTCAAACAATTTTTTTCTTTAACTTTAAAATAATGAGGTACTTAAAAATAATGAAATATTAAATATTAAACTCTAAACCCTAAATTTATTACATGCAATATCATTAGATTTCACCTTTTTGAAATTATCATCCTAAGGTAATATATATTATGAAGCTCTTTCTGACAACCAATGATCTAGAAGAAGGAACACAATATTTGCAATTTGTTGGCTTGTATTGAATTTTTCAACAATTTTGTGATTCTGAGCACCCCATTTAGACAACCTCATCTTGCTTATCAGAAATAACACTGTCATCAAACTACTCTTGTAAGAAAAACGAAACTTTTACAAAATTCATGTAGAAATCTCCTAAAAGCATCCATAACACGAGACTAAAAATTCACCCTAAATCATTTGAAATAGTAGAAAAAAAAAACGCATAAAAGATTTCTATAAATAATATGATTATATATATTATTAGGTTAAATCATAAGTGTAAAATTTTGATTTTGCAAAAGCATCTTAATAAATTATTTTACATAAGATTTAAGACTATTTGTCTTAAATAATAACATGGACTATAAAAAAATTGCTCTTGAAAATATTAGCAATTAAATAAACATTAATTAAAGTGTAACTATTAGTGCAATATCTTCATTTGAGATTTTAGATACAATATCTCCTGCCAAAGGAACATTCAATATCTATAATGTAAAAAAAGTTTTATTGTAGAAGAACTCTCAAAATCTCCAAAAATAAATATCATTTTGTGTCCTTAATAATAAAATTAAAATTGCGAGACCTACAAAAAATTTACTTAACATCTCAAAATTAGGTATACCATTAGGACGAAAGTTATATAAGATTCTATATTATATATATCACAATGGAATTGATAAAAATTATAACATAAAAATTCAAAATTAGTCCTTATACTAATGAAATTGTCATCATTTAACTCTACAATATTAATAATTCTCATTTAACCGTAATCATACAATTCATTTTTACAAAATAACATTGGTTCAATATAAATTAATAGCTTTTAATGAAGCATAGTTGTTTCCAATAGTGAATTACACTATTTAGAGTGATGCTCTAATTGAAGTAAAAAGTTAAAATAAAACTTTAAAAATTCCCTGACAATAGTAAAATAAATAAATTAAGAAATCATATAACATATTTGCAATAAAATTTCAAATGAATTGAGACATGTTGGATTAGAGTTACTTCAAATTATATATAATGAAAACAGAACAAGTAAGAGTTACCAAAACACAATTGCGTGTGTACTGCTAAACAGAGCTGGTTTCTGTTTGGAAGGAGACAAGTTTCTGATTGTGATAACTGATATGTTTTGGAACAAACATCCTTAGAGATCACGATGGAGTTAAATCCCAATGAATCTCTTTTCTTCTACCTTCTTACGTTACATACAAAAAATTGGAAACATACCAAACAATTTGTTCGACCTTTTCTATTTAATACATTAAAAACAAACCCAACCCTTCTTTTACTCCTTCTCTTCACGAGCCTCCCCTTCCCCATGTTGTGTGAATTTCATGTGGATCGGTTACTCTCATTGGGTATTGCAATTCCAATGAAGGTATGCATGTTTAGATGAATTCAAACACATTCTTCATCATTATTGAAGTCAAATTTTCATCCCTGAATTTGTTGTTCAAGCATAGCTGGCATTTTGTTTGAACTTGAAGCTATCCCTCATTACTTCTCATCCCTTCGTCCAAGAAACTAATTATCTCGTGGCGGAGATCAAGTAAATCGAATTACAATTAAATTATAACGTTTGACCTGTTATGTTCTTAAGTAAAATAGAGTTGCGCTTTAACTAATGGCTATAACTTTTGATCTAGTAATAAACGTTTGATCATAACAATTGGTATCAAAGCCAAAGTCATGAGTTCGGTTCTGGTAGACAATTGTTAAGGAAGATTGTTAGTAGGGTTATATGACATTAATTGTCCCGTAATAGAGAATAAGTGGGTCGAGCTTGATCCTAACAAACTTATGAAAATCTTATGAATCCATTAAAAATTGTCTCAAACTTTTTAGTCACCAAAATTGTTTAACAAGTTTAAACTTAAATGTTAGCGGGAAACACAATTTAACAAATCCAAAAATATAACATAACATTCTTAGCTTAAAAGAATCATATAAATTCATTTCTAAAATTTGAAGACCAAAATATATCAAAGTTTGAAACATTATGTATTTTAAAATAACTACATAAATTAATTTTTAAAGTTTAAAGACTAAAATATATTAAAATCTTAAACATTGTATGTTTTAATTTGATGTCTAAATTTAGAGACTAAAAATATATTTAACCCAACAAAATTATTATATATATTGATTTTGCATTTTAACATTTTTTTAATATATTTTAAAACATTAAAGTATTTCAATCAACGACAAAGTTCAAAAGAATGTTAAATTACTCTAATTTCACACAGGTAATATTAAGATGATATCACAAAGCTTTTTCTTCATGTTTGTGTGTTGAAAGCTATAAAACAAACTTTTTGGCTTGTATTGGCTTTATCGAACAGCAAACCAGGTTTCACTTTGGAATAATACATACTGTGAAATTTCTGAACACATAAAGTAGTCCAAGCTATCTTTTCATCATGGCATATTCTCTCAATGGAAAATTTAAAGATGGTACATGCAAATTAAATCAAATTCATGCACATACATTTTTTTTTCACTTCACAAACATTTTTAGTTATAAAACAAGTTACAATTTAATAGAAAAAATCTCAATGTGCAAACCAGTACACACCACAGAATAGTTAAGTTTATACAACTTTAGCTGAATTAGTTGGCAGTTCAATTCTTGAACCGCTGCATATGTCAGAGTGAAAATATTGATGAGGGAAAGAGACCAATCACAGACACAGTTCAATAAAATTTTATATTTGATGCTCATTAAGTGTGAATATCTATCTCAAAACATTAATTAATTTATTAACGAATAATAAATAGAAAGTTTAAGCTAAGAGTTGCATTAATATTCATAGATTGCTACCAAGAAAAAAAAATCTAAAGGAATTTTTCATAATGTGATGAGTGGGGTGGAGGAGGCGTTAGGAAATCTTGGTGTTTTGTTTTGTTGGCATTGAATTTGAAAGCGCAATCCAAACGCGAGTGACGTAAGCAGCACCGGTTATTTCGGGAGAGAAGAAGAGAAGCGAGGGAAAGAAGCAAGACAAAATCAGAAACAAAACAAAACTACGAAAGTAAATAATAAAAAAGTGATTCTAATAACGCGGTTTTAGTTCGGTTTTAGCTTCTTCTCTTCTCACTTCACTCACTGCACGTTTTTTTCTCTTTCATGCCGGAGTTTCATCTCTCTCATCCTCCGGAGAAACTACAAAAACCCTAAACCTTCGCTTCAGCACTCGGCTCTTCAGATCTACACTTCAACTTCTGAGTGAAGCCATTATGTGCTGCTAGCGATGGCCGATTCCGATCCCAAAGCGCCACAGCGTCCGGGGCCGTGGCCGCCGGCGCCGTTGCCGGACGCCAAGGCAATGCCGCCTTCTACCTGGGCCAAGAAAACAGGCTTCAGGCCCAAGTTTTCGGGCGAGGCCAATGCCAGCGACTCCGGTCAGATAAGCCTCCAGCCCAAGCCCAAGGAGCCCGACACTAACGTGGATCTCGAAGCAGGTCGGGCCCGGGCCCCGACTCCAGGCAACGGCGTGGCTCACCGCGAGAAGGTCCCGCCGCTTCCTCCCCCCAAGGATCAGGTTGTGAAGAAGCGCAGAGACTCCGACGGAGTCCCCAAGAGTTCCGTTTCCAGCATCAATGGCCAGGCGCCGCCGCCGCCGCCACCTCCTCCGCCGGGGCGGCGGGCTGCGAGTCACGAGGACATTGTGGACGACGATGGTTTCGTGTCGAGGAATTCGCATATGAAGTACGAGCTCAGAGATTCACCTGGTTTAGGTGAGAGTAGGAATAATTAAAAGCAAAAATTATTGTAGATGCTTGTGTTGTTAGTTATATTATAGTTACTTTGAGATTGAAAATTTTGATATTATAAAGTTTAATTTATGTACTAATGGCTCTCTTTTTTTGGTGGATGCTTTGTTTAGTTCCCATTGGTGTGTACGGCATTCAGCATTACGTTTCGATATTGGGTTCGTTGATTCTCATTCCGCTTGTTATGGTTCCGGCAATGGGAGGCTCTCGCGTGAGTGATTTCAAGTTTTTAACCAAGTTTCTTTTTGTGTAAATCATGAACTTAAGAAAATAAGAATGTAAAATGAATTAAGTTTCTTCCACGAGTTTATATTAACTTGTATGTCTTTGCTTTTGGAGAAGTTAGATGTTAGAACTTCGGTAAAAGCCAAGCTTATGAGTTTATTTTAAATTATGGGAGAACTCAATTTGCAGTATTGCTTTCTTCTTCTATAAGTTTATCCAAAAAGAACTAATTAACTGTATTACCTTTTTATGTGTATTTATTATGGGGTAGTGTTTTCTGTTGTGTTTGTGGGTGTAGGAGGATACTTCTGCTGTGGTGTCGACGGTGCTCTTTGTGTCAGGAATGACCACACTGTTGCATACAAATTTTGGGTCAAGGTTGCCCTTGATACAGGGGCCTTCTTTTGTATATCTGGCTCCGGCCTTAGCGATCATCAACTCCTCCGAGTTTCAAGGATTAAATGAAAATGTGTGTTTTTCTTCACTTTTCTGTATTTCGGATTATGTTTCTGTCGTTGGTTGTTTTGAGATATCATGGGCTTTTGCATGTATGTATTGTGTGAGCCTTTTGGTAGAGTAACTGAAACTAAGACAGCTGAGGAGTTATTGTGTCAATTTTCAGAAATTCAAACATATAATGAAGGAGCTGCAGGGGGCTATAATCATTGGATCGGCTTTCCAAACATTCCTTGGATATACCGGACTTATGTCACTGTTAGTAAGGTATGATTGTGGAATTTTTTATGCCCAATTTGTCTTGTTTTTTAGTACGTAGTTTATTGTTTTATCACTCTGTATTTATTCTTGTGGATTGAGGCTATTTAAAGTGTAGTGCCAACTGCTGAAGTTTGAGAAATACTAGTAGATTATCCGTGGGAGACAATGAAGGAAAGAATAATGAGAATAGAGAAACAATAGGGAAATTTAGTTCCCATAAATGCTAGTGCTTTAAAGTTTAAAATACTGTGTATGTGGGCGTTTTTTGCATGACCATTTCAAAGGATTATATGTTTCTCTTTCACTATTTATTGAAGCTGATCTATATTAATCAATACCCACAATATTTGGTCGTTTAATGCATGCATAGCTTTACGTTAGCAGTTTAATTTTATCAAATTGAGAATATTCTTACCTAAAAATGTGCTGTTTTAAATTATTAAACATAGTGTGTTGAAGTATAATTTTTCCACGCCATTTCTCATGGTTCCATCCTTCCTGTCATGTGTATAATTCCTCTTAATTTATTTTTAGAGAGCGCATAGCCAGTTCTTAGGCTTCCATTCATTCTATTATGTGTTGTGGGCAACCATTTCTTTTTCTTTTCTTTGATGATGTAGTTATTCATTAATTAATTGATTAATGAGTTATATTGAATTCTTTTGCAAACTTAATTGCTTGTAAATAACCCTCTATTTATGGGAGGTTAAGTCCAGTCCAAATGCACTCTTATAGGTTTCTTCCTAACACAGTTAGCAATCCTCCATTCCCTTCAATCAATTCTGCATGCATTTGAAGGAATCTCATTGCCAATAGGATTTTGTAATTATTCATTAACTAATTGGTTAATGAGTTATATTGAATTCTTTTGCAAACTTAATTGCTTGTAAATAACCCTTTATTTATGGGAGGTTGAGTCCAGTCCATAGGCACTCTTATAGGTTGCTTCCTAACACAGTTAGCAATCCTCCATTCCCCTCAATCAATTCTGCCTGCATTTGAAGGAATGTCATTGCCAATATGATTTTGTAATGAAATAAGCTGTCTTTGCCTCCTATTTTGGCAAGTTTCAGTTAGCCTGCTGTAATAAGTGTGTCTAATGGTAGCAGGTGAGAGATGAAAGATCATATTCTTTTTAACTTCACTGGGTATTTTTTTTCTTGTGGATTGCAGTATGATGATATTAACCTATCAGTACCACAGACTTATTTCCTTTAGCTTTCCTTGTGATTATATGACTATAGTGTTAGAGTTATCTGAAATGAAAGTACTAAGGATCATATCTGAATTTTCAGGTTAATCAATCCTGTGGTTGTATCCCCAACTATTGCTGCAGTTGGACTTTCATTTTACAGTTATGGTTTTCCGATAGTTGGTACGTGTCTGGAGATTGGTGCAGTGCAGATATTAGTGGTTATTGTTTTTTCTCTTGTAAGTGTGTTGAATTCACGTTCCTACTGTTTATGGTTGGATCACTGCAATTTGCTAACATTCTTAATCTATCTCTTTTCATGCTTTCTGCAGTATCTTCGTAAAATATCAGTTTTTGGGCACCGCATATTTCTAATATATGCAGTAAGTTTAACACGATAATATCCTTCTCAGTTACTAGCTAACATAATCGATTTCTGTTAAGTGTGATTTTTTTGCTTCACCTAACTGCCAGGTTCCTTTGGGTCTCGCAATCACATGGGCAGTTGCTTTCTTGCTGACTGAAGCTGGAGTCTACAATTACAATGGGTGTGACATAAATATACCGTCCTCAAATATGGTTTCTGAGCACTGCAGAAAGCATGTCTCAAAAATGAAGCATTGTCGAGTTGATACTTCTTATGCATTGGAATCATCCCCATGGTTTAGATTTCCTTATCCGTTACAATGGGGTACTCCTGTCTTCCACTGGAAAATGGCTCTTGTGATGTGCGTGGTTTCCTTGATCTCATCTGTTGATTCGGTTAGCTACTCTTTATTATTTTTCCTTTTGTTTCCTGGACAATATTTATTTATCTAGACTCTGAATGTGTTGATACTCTTGCCTTCTTTTTAATGTGCTAGCAATATTATATGTGAAAAGCTGTTCTCGTTCTTGCATGATGTAAGCTCTAATAGAAATAGTAATTTTACCTAACAAAGCTATGTGTTCAATATATGACGGCTTGACTGTGCTGATGTAGGAAACTTGAATATAATATTCAAGTCATTAGTTTTGTCATTTGATTTTTATTATAACCCTTGACATCATCAAAAGGTACTCAAGAGACTGGAGGTTGTCATACAGTTTATATGATCTCTAAAGTTAAAACCAATGGTTGCCATCTTGTTTTTGTTATTTTCACCTGGTGACATTTGTAACTTTTTTCCCTAACAAATGTTTAAGTGGATACCATTTGTAAGGCTAATGCCGAATGGATTCTGCCTCAGTTTAGGAAATCAAAGCTTTGATGTCACTGATTGTGTAATCACTAAAGTAAAATTTCAACACTGCAAATGCCATTGTGGAATTTTATTTATTTTGAAGATGCTTCCGGGATAAGTAAAAATAGTATTTATCAATCTAATATATCAAAATTGGATTCATGATTTTTTTTTCTATATGCAGGATTACATAATCACCTCGTTTTGTTGATGATATTCATTTTGTTTTAAATTTTGTAGGTTGGTTCATATCATGCATCTTCTTTATTGGTAGCATCTCGTCCTCCAACTCCTGGAGTTCTTAGTCGAGGAATTGGTTTGGAGGGTCTTTCTAGTGTCTTGGCTGGTCTTTGGGGAACTGGAACAGGGTCTACCACCTTAACTGAAAATGTTCATACCATTGCTGTCACTAAAATGGGAAGCCGCAGAGCAGTTCAATTTGGTGCATGCTTCCTGATACTGTTGTCGCTTGTGGGTAAGTGTATACTGTCTTTCTTTTCTTGCATCCTAATTTATTAGTCTACTTGTGAATAGCCACTGATCAAAAGTAGATTTAGTACGGGAACTTTTAGATGAAATGTCATTTGTAATATATCTTGGTTTTACCCTTTTAGAAGTTTATAACAGTTCGCAAAATTATGATGCTTATAATATCATCTCTAGCACACTGAGCCTTTCTGTGGTAGTCCAAATTTGTTTGGATAAATTTCGTTTGTGGCGTGCTAGTGAATCGTTTATTTTAATTATTGTGCATATTGATTTAATTACAAGGTTTTCGGAGTATATTTGGGCGGGGAATGTTGATTTTAGAGGCTTTTCTTATGTCTATTGCAATTTGTACTCAATTTTAGAATTTTTCTTTGCAATTATGACTTGTTTAATTGTACTTGCATTTGACAGGTAAGGTGGGAGGGTTCATTGCTTCAATTCCTGAAGTCATGGTCGCTGGTCTCTTATGCTTTATGTGGGCAATGCTTACGGCACTGGGCTTGTCAAATCTACGCTATAGTGAGGCTGGAAGCTCTCGCAACATCATCATAATTGGGTTATCACTGTTTTTCTCTCTTTCCATACCTGCCTACTTTCAGCAATACGGCATCTCCCCACATTCCAACTCGTCAGTGCCCAGTTACTTTCAACCCTACATTGTGGCTTCTCATGGGCCTTTCCGCACCCAATATGGAGGGGTATGCGCTTGTGTCAGATCCTTTACTTTTGTGAATGATATACTTGTTTTTCATACAGTTATTTTCTGTGATAAAAATTTGTTAGTATAAGACTTAACTGAAAGATTGAAGCAAATAAAACAAAAAAAAAAAACTATCTTCTTCTGTTCGGATGAATGAATAGAAACTACCTTCATTTTATTCCATGGTGACATAAAAGTAGTTTGCCTGCACAAGTAATTTTTAAGAACTGTTTGTCTTACTACCCAGTTTTAATAAGATTTCTGCTCGTGTGCAGCATCTTTTTTGACTGAATCCTGCATGTTATTTCACGGTTGCTAACTGGTAAATGTAGCAGTTATTGTCATTAATTTCTATAATACTATTTGGCATAAATTCATGATGCAGTGAATTAAACTCACAATAAATACACTAGTATCGGAAAGTCATCATAATGTGGTTTCCATCTAGTTTCTTTTTAAACTTTAGCACTTGAATTCTGGTTAAAATTACTGTACTACCTCTTTTAAGTTAAATTTAATTGCCTTTATCTTACATGTCAGGTTTCTCTAACACAACACCCATGAATCTGTTTTCTTTTGCAGTTAAACTATTTCCTGAACACAACCTTTTCTCTACACATGGTAGTAGCTTTTCTTGTCGCTGTCATCTTGGATAATACCGTGCCTGGCAGTAAGCAAGAACGTGGAGTATACGTCTGGTCGGAAACTGAAGTTGCTAGAAGGGAGCCTGCCGTTGCTAATGACTACGAGTTACCCTTGAGAGTTGGTCGGATCTTCAGATGGGTGAAGTGGGTTGGCCTGTAAATGATAAGTGTTTTCTTGGTTCAACATTTTCAGTTCATTGGATTATCAACCAACCAAGAAACTGCTCCAAATCTACATTCACATCTTCTTAGGTTCAATCATGGTTAGTATAGTTGGTGATGTTACAGAGTTAAATTGTGTAAATTGAAGTTCCGGAGGGGTTCTATTTGTGTTATAATTTTATCAGGGTCTATTTATTTCAAAATTTATTAGAGTAGCATGTATCTAGTTTTGATTCATTCAAAATCTCCACATGGAGTTTCTTCTTCCTTGCTTTAAGGCGGCTTTTGACAAATCATTATGTATATATTATATATCAGCAGCACACTATACCTTCTCAATCGGTACTTTAAAGTTTTTGTTTAATATATTTATTCCGATCCACCTATTACCTTTGGCACGTAGCTGTTGTATCTTAGTTGCATTTTTGGAGTCTTCTTTTTGTTTTGACATAAAAGAAAATTAAAACACTGATGTATCAGTGCGTTGTGGACGTAGCAATCCTTGTCAAGCAATTACTGTATCATAGAGAACCCGCTTCTACACCAGTTTTCTGAGAGGATTTATTGTAATTAATTAATGTGTAGGGTTGCCCATAGCTTAACTCATGTGGTAGAGTCGTCAACATTGAAGAAGTAATTTAGCCACTGAAAGGGATTTGATACCAATTGATTTGTATGCCTGAAATTAGTTGTTTTTTACTTGTTTAAAGTTTTATATTTTAACCAATTCGTAGATATTGGCTTGACCAATATTTGCATACATACAAGTGGTGTTCTGAACTTGTTTTGATTTTAAAACAGAATTTCACATTGACTATGAAGGAGTAAAATAATTTTTTAAACTGGATATAAGTATGTATATACCATTCCAATCCCGTACTTATTTTAATACATTTTTTCATTTTAAATTACTAAAAAAATTAATTTATTAAATTATATAATTATTTTGTAATTATTTTAATAATTGTTATTTAATATTTAAATAATTATAATTTTTTTATATTTCAATATTGAATATGATAATATCCTCTCTCTCTTTTTTCTGTGTTTTTAACTTTTTGTAATAATAGATGAGTGGATATAGTTGTCTTCAATCAAAATGAAGACAAACAAAAATTGTATACCCGATAAACATAACCATATGATAGAAATGAGAATCAATTCATATTTTAGGAATAATAATGAAAATCAAACTCAAACTAACATTATCTATTATAGGCCCCGGTAGTGTAAGGGTGATCATTCCTAAAGTCATCTTATCCCATACTAATCCTTACCTTTGTGTTTTTTATGATTTGAGTGAAATCCGAGAATCAAATTAATGCGTCGGAGTTAATATTTTACGTTCTCTTTATATTCGTTATTTTACATAAAATTTAATTTTAATTTTGTTTAAATTTGATATCAAATTTTATCCCTTCCAAAATTTGATATCAAATTTAATTTTTATATAAGACTTATAATAATATTTTTACTAAAATTTACATTTTTATTAAATATTTAATTAAAAACATCATTATAATATTTATATAAAAATTAAATTTGATCTTAATTTAAAAAAAAAAAAAAAAATTGTTGTATTTTAAAAA